>Ga0210040_10000374_pt1 | contig 75856 bp, 72 predicted proteins | sample CryGeyCG12114_NA_FD_185462 | JGI IMG/M metagenome (GOLD analysis project Ga0210040, IMG submission 185462) | Groundwater microbial communities from aquifer - Crystal Geyser CG19_WC_8/21/14_NA (SPAdes) (version 2) | ecosystem: Environmental > Aquatic > Deep subsurface > Groundwater | place: USA...
GACGTCGCGCTCGAGGCGCAGGCGGGGGCCCCGCAACTGCTGCGGCCCACATCCGTGGAGTACGCCCTCGACGCGTCCGACTTCGACGCCGCGGCTCTCGCGGAGCAGGAGCAGGAGCAGGAGCAGGCACGGGCGGAGGCGTCGCAGGACGGCGCCTCCGGCGAGGAGGGAGCGCCGGAGGAGGGCCTGCAGGACGAGGGGGCGCTGGAGGAGGATGCGCTGAACACGGGCGTCCCCGACGAGGGCACGGGGGACGGCACGGCGAACGACGCGGCGGGGACGGATCCGCAGACGAGCGCGACGCCCGACCCCACGCCGACGACCGCTCCGCCCACGATCCCCTCTCTCGAGCAGGTGCTCGCGTGGGACTACACCCATGAGGCCATCGCCTGGCCCGCGCCGAACACCATGACGGCCGGCACGCTGCCTGTGCTCGCCGCAAGCGGCGTGACGACCACCGTCGTCTCGAGCAGCAACCTCGCGCCTGCCTCCGGCGCGACTCCCGAGGCGGCCGCCACGGCGGGGGACGCCGGCGTGCTCGTGTCGGACGCGGTGCTGTCCGACCTGCTGCGCACCGCCATCACGGCGGGCAGCGAGGCCCAGTTCCGCAACGCACTGTCCAGGCTCTCCGCGGAGCTCGCCGTCATCACGCGGGAGCAGCCGGGCGAGAACCGCACGTTCGTCGCCGCACTCGGCCGGGCCGTGCCGACGGGACCGCGCATGGCGGAGACACTCGACGTGCTCGCGGCCCTGCCCTGGGCGGGTCTCGAGTCCCTCGACGAGGCCCTGGCGACGGATCCGACGGCCGTCACGGTGGTCGATCGACCGGCGACGGCGGAGCGCGTCGACACGACGGCGGCGGTGCTCGCCGGGGAGGCGCAGATGGCCGCGTTCTCCGTCATCCTGGAGCGCCCCGAGCTGCTCACCGGCGAGCAGCGGATGAACGTGCTGGCGCTGCTGTCCGTCGGGTGGCTCGATGCCCTCCCCGGCTGGCTCACGGCGGCGAACGAGCAACAGGCCGAGGCGGCGGAAGTGCTGTCGTCCGTGCGGGTGGGCGAGTCGAGCGTGCTGCAGTTGGTGAGCGACAACGTGCCCATCCCGGTGCGGATCGAGAACGAGCTGGACCAGCCGGTCACCGTACTGGTCAGCGGGCGCACGACGAACTCGCGCGCCGAGGTCGAGGGGTCGGTTCCCGTCACGGTGCCGGCACGAGCGTCGCAGCGCGCGTCCCTGCCTGTCCGGTCCGTCTCCAACGGTCCGTCAACAATCCTCATCTCCGTGACCAGCGTCGACGGGACGGTCAGTCTCGGCGGCGTCGCGCCCATCGACGTGGAGATCCGAGCCGGTTGGGAGAACATCGCTATCCTCATCACCGGTATCGGCGTATTCCTCCTGTTCGGCTTCGGCATCGTGCGGAGCGTGCGCAAGCGCCACCGTGAACGCGATGGCGCCACGGGGCATGCCGACACGGCTGCCCCTGTGATCGCCGGGGAGCGGGGGCACGCGGATGAGTAGCGGCATCGGACGGGCGAGCGCCCTTCTCGCCTCCGGCACGCTCGTCTCCCGCGTGCTCGGATTCCTCAAGGTCATCGTGCTGGCCCAGACCATCGGCGTCGTGGGCAGCGCGAGCGCGGACGCGTTCGGCATCGGCAACCAGCTGCCGAACAACATCTATGTCATCGTCGCGGGCGGCGTGCTGAACGCCGTGCTCGTGCCGCAGGTCGTGCGGGCCGCCAAGCACGAGGACGGCGGGCGCACCTACATCAACCGGCTGGTGACCGTGGCCCTCGTCGTGCTCGCGGCGACGACCCTCCTTGCCACCCTGGGCGCCCCGCTCATCGCTCGGCTGTACGGCGTCGAACTCGGCGACGAGGAGATCGCGCTCGTCACGGCGTTCGCGTTCTGGTGCCTCCCCCAGATCTTCTTCTACGGCCTGTACGCCGTGCTCGGGGAGGTGCTGAACGCGCGCGGATCCTTCGGGCCGTTCACCTGGGCACCCGTCCTCAACAACGTCGTCGCCATCGCGGGTCTGCTCGTGTTTAGCTCCCTCTTCGGCGCGGACCCCAACGGGGCCCGTACCTTCGCCGAGTGGACACCGGACAAGATCGCCGTGCTCGGCGGCAGCGCGACGCTCGGCGTCGCGGCGCAGGCGCTCATCCTGTTCTACTTCTGGCGCCGGGCGGGGCTGTCCTATCGACCGGACTTCCGCTTCCGCGGCGTGGGGCTCGGCAAGGCGGGCCGTATCGCCGGGTGGACCTTCGGCATGATCCTCATCACGCAGCTCGCGGGGATCGTGCAGACGAACGTCGCCAACCTCGCCTTCGGCGTCGCGGCCTCCGTGGCCACCTTGCAGACGGCCTGGCTGATCTTCATGCTTCCGCACTCCGTCGCCACGGTGTCGATCGCCACCGCATACTTCACGCGGATGAGCGCGCACGCCGCCGAGGACGATCTCGCCGCCGTGCGCACCGACTTCTCCGCGGCCGTGCGGGTGATCTCGCTGATCATCGTGCTCGCCACCGCGGTGATCGCGGTCGCTGCATACCCGTTCAGCCGCGTCTTCGAGACCGGTTTCGACGGGGTTCAGGGCCTCGGCAACGTACTCATCGCGTACATCCTCGGGCTTACGGCGTTCAGCGTGCTGTTCATGATCCAGCGCGCCTTCTACACGCTCGAGGACACCCGCACGCCCTTCTTCTTCACCCTGTTCCAGGTCGTCCTGTTCGTGCTCGGCTCGCTCGCGTGCACCCTCCTGCCCGTCGAGTGGATCGCGGTCGGGCTGGCACTCGTCTCCACGGTCACGGGCGCCGCACAGGCCATCGTCGCCGCGTGGCTGCTGCGCCGCCGGCTGCTGCGGCTGGACGGCCACCGCATAGTCCGCAGCCTCGTTCAGTTCTCGGTGGCCGCACTCGTCGCGGTGATCATGGGTGTGGTGGTGCTGTTCGTGCTCGGCGGCACGCACCAGGGCGGGTATGCCGTCTCGAGCGTGATCGCCGCTCTCCTGTCGATGCTCGTCATCGGCGCCGTGATGGGTGGCGTGTACGCCGGCATGCTGCGCCTCATGCACTCGGCGGAGCTCGACGCCCTGACCGCCCCGGTCATGGCCCGCCTGCGCCGCATCCGCTGATGCGCGGGTCGCCCGCGGTCCGTCCGCGGCCGGATCCCGACCGAGCGGGCTGAGAAGACGCTCGGCGAGCACGTCACGGGGCGGGGGTGGCCATGGAATAGCGGATACCGTGGGGGTGTTATACCCCGCGTCGAACCGGTGGGAATCGGTCATCGACAATCACAAGTTTCGTGAGGAGAATTCCGTGCGTCAGATCGTCATCATCGGATCGGGGCCGGCCGGTTACACCGCGGCCATCTACGCGGCCCGGGCGAACCTCAAGCCGCTGCTCATCGCGAGCTCCGTCGAGGCCGGCGGCGAACTGATGAACACGACCGAGGTCGAGAACTACCCCGGCTTCCCCGACGGCGTGCAGGGTCCCGAGCTCATGGAGCATTTCCAGGCCCAGGCCGAGCGCTTCGGCACGGAGGTCGTCTACGACGACGTGACCGAGGTCGACCTGACCGGCGACGTGAAGAAGATCACGCTCGGCTCGGGTGAGACGCACGAGGCGCTCGCCGTCATCGCGGCGACCGGCTCCGCATATCGCAAGCTCGGCCTCGCGTCCGAGGACCGGTTGAGCGGACATGGCGTCTCCTGGTGCGCCACGTGCGACGGGTTCTTCTTCCGCCAGAAGACCATCGCCGTGGTGGGCGGCGGGGACTCCGCGATGGAGGAGGCGACCTTCCTCACCCGCTTCGCGGACAAGGTCTACGTCATCCACCGCAGCGACACGCTGCGGGCGTCCAAGATCATGCAGGAGCGGGCTTTCGCCAACGAGAAGATCGAGTTCCTCTGGAACTCCACGGTGGAGGAGATCCTCGGCGGCGACAAGGTGAACGGCGTCATGCTGCGCGACACGGTGAGCGGTGTGACCCGCGAGCTTGCTCTCGACGGGCTGTTCATCGCCATCGGCAACGACCCCCGCGTGCACCTGTTCCACAAGCAGCTCGACCTCACGGTCGAGGGGACCATCGCGGTGAGCGGCCGGTCCTCGCGCACGAACCTCGCCGGAGTCTTCGCCGCCGGTGACGTGATCGACCCGACGTACCGCCAGGCCATCACGGCCGCCGCCTCCGGCACCGTGGCCGCGCTCGACGCCGAGCACTACCTCGCGACGCTTCCCGAGCAGCTGCTCGAACCCGCTACCGGCGATTCCGCTCCGGCGGCCGCGCCGGCCGCCGGCAGCACGGTCACCGAGGACGGCCAGCTCGTCACGTCCGCCTGAGCGGCACTCAGACCGGCCCGCGCGCTCCCGCGCGAGGCGATTGCAGTAACAACAGTGAGGAGACACACATGTCAGACGCCAAGATCGTGACCGACGCAAGCTTCCAGAGCGACGTGCTGGACTCGAGCACCCCGGTGCTCGTGGACTTCTGGGCGGAGTGGTGCGGCCCGTGTAAGGCGGTCGCGCCCGTGCTCGACCAGATCGCAGCCGAGAACCCGGGCATCCGCCTGGTGAAGCTCGATGTCGACGCCAACCCGGAGACCGCGATGAAGTACCAGATCACCTCCATCCCCGCGATGAAGGTGTTCCAGGGCGGCGAGGTCGTGAAGACCGTCATCGGCGCCAAGCCGAAGCCCGCCCTCGAGAAGGAGTTCGCCGACTTCCTCGGTTAGAACCCGCTCGAACCGCACGTCCGATAGCAGGTGGCCCGTCCCGATCCGTCGGGGCGGGCCTCCGTCGTGCAGGCCGACCGTCACGTCACCGCGCGCTTCAGGCGGACGTGGCCACGGGAATCCCGCACCGCCCTCCCGCTCCCCTCCTCCTTCCCGCCCCGGCACCATCGTGGGCGCTGCGTCTCGGTTCGGGCCGGCGGTGCGCGCGGATAGGCTGGTGCGGTGAATACACCGGCCGACGATCGCGGGTTGCCGGGCACGAACCTCGACCCGTGGTACTCCCAGTACGCGCAGCGCACGGCAGGCCTCAGCGCCTCAGAGGTCCGCGCGCTCTTCGCGGTCGCCTCCCGGCCCGAGGTCGTCTCCCTCGCCGGGGGAATGCCGGTGGTATCGGCACTTCCGGCCGACCTCATCACAACGGCCATGGAACGGGTCATGCGGGACCGTGGTCCCGTAGCCCTGCAGTACGGGTCGGGGCAGGGCATTCCGGCCCTGCGGGAGCAGATCCTCGACGTGATGGCGCTCGACGGCGTGTCCGGCAGTGTCGATGACATCGTGACGACGACCGGATCGCAGCAGGCGCTCGACCTGGTCACGAAACTCTTCATCGATCCGGGCGACGTCATCCTCGCCGAGGCGCCCAGTTACGTCGGTGCCATCGGCGTGTTCCGCTCGTACCAGGCGCACGTCGCCCATGTCGCGATCGATGAGAACGGCCTGATCCCCGATGCTCTGCGGGAGACCATCGCGCGGCTGCGCGCCGAGGGCCGCACCATCAAGTTCCTGTACACGATCCCGAACTTCCACAACCCGGCGGGCGTCACGCTGAGCGCCGCCCGCCGCGCGGAGATCCTGGACATCGCGCGCAGCAACGAGATCCTGGTGCTCGAGGACAACCCCTACGGCCTGCTGTACTTCGACGAGAAGCCGCCGGTGGCGCTGCGCGCGACGGACGACGAGGGCGTCATCTACCTCGGATCGTTCTCGAAGACGCTCGCACCGGGGTTCCGCGTCGGCTGGGCTCTCGCGCCGCACGCCATCCGCGAGAAGCTCATTCTCGCGGCGGAGTCGGCCATCCTGTCCCCCAGCTCCTTCAGCCAGCTCGTCGTGTCGGAGTACCTTGCCACGGCGGATTGGCAAGGACAGATCGATACCTTCCGCGGCGTGTACCGGGAGCGTCGCGACGCAATGATCTCGGCCCTCAACGAGTACCTGCCGCAGCTGCAGTGGACCGTGCCGAACGGCGGTTTCTATGTGTGGCTGACGCTGCCGAACACGCTCGACTCTAAGCAGATGCTGCCCCGTGCGGTGCGTGAACTCGTCGCGTACACGCCGGGCACCGCGTTCTTCGCGGATGGCCGCGGGCGGCATGCCATGCGGCTCTCCTTCTGCTACCCCGCGCCGGAACGCATTCGTGAGGGGATCCGTCGTCTCGCCACCGTCATCAACGGTGAGCTGGACCTCCTGCAGACCTTCGCCGGTGCAGGCACCCTGGAGAGCGCCAAGAGCGACCCCCATTACGCCAGTCCGCCGCCCGACCTCGATTAGGCCCGCCATGACACCCTCCCAGGCCCCCCTCTCCGTCGTCGTCCTCGCAGGCGGCATATCGCACGAGCGCGACGTGTCTCTTCGCAGCGGGCGACGCGTCGCCGACGGGCTGCGTCACCACGGCGCGTCGGTCGTGCTGCGTGATCCGGACGCCTCGCTCCTGCCCTACCTGGATGAGGCGCGTCCGGACGTCGTGTGGCCAGCGCTGCACGGGGCCAGCGGCGAAGACGGGGCCCTGTTCGCCCTCCTCGAGCACGCGGGCATCCCGTACGTGGGCTCGCCCAGCGATGCCGCTCGACTGGCCTGGAACAAGCCCACGGCGAAGACACTTGTTGCCCGCGAGGGGGTTCGCACTCCTGAGTCGATCACGCTGCCCAAGGACACTTTCCGCGAGCTCGGCGCGTCCAGCGTGCTCGGCAGCGTGCTGCGGTCGCTTCCGCTTCCACTCGTCGTGAAGCCGGCCCAGGGTGGCTCAGCCCAGGGCGTCTCGCTCGTCGATGACGCGGCCGCCCTGCCGTCCGCGATGGTCGACGCGTACACGTACGGTGAGGTGGCACTCATCGAGCGTCGCATCGTCGGACGGGAAATCTCCGTCGGCGTCATTGAAACATCGAGCGGTCCGGCCGCCCTACCCGCCACCGAAATAGCGCCGCTATCAGGGGTTTATGACTTCTCTGCGCGCTACAACGCGGGCGAGACCCGGTTCTACACCCCCGCCCGGCTATCTCCCGAGGTGTCTGCGGCCGCCGCGGACAGTGCGATTTCCGCACACCGCGCGCTCGGGCTGCGGCACATCTCGCGGGTGGACTTCATCGTCGACGACGCGGGTGTCGCCTGGTTCCTCGAGGTGAACGTTCTTCCCGGGCTCACGGAAACGTCCCTCGTGCCGATGGGCATCGAGGCGTCAGAGCACGACCTCGGCGAGATCTACCGCGCCCTGGCCGAGCTGGCAATCTCGGACGCCGCCGTCAAGAGGGCCTGAAGCGCCTAGTACGCCCACCCCTCTGCCGCGGACGGACTCGCCGCCTCTCGTGCCCGCCTCGCTCGGGTCCACCTTCGGTCAATCAACGCGCGTGACCCGGACCGGACCGGCACCGGCCCACCGGCCCACCGGCCCACCGGCCCACCGGCGTCGCCGAGGTGGGTATCGAATGCGCTGTCGGCGGTCCGCATCCACAGATGTGCGCCGTTTCACGTGAAACTATGAACTGAGTCCGTGGTTCCGCGTGCCTCACCGAGTCTGGTCCTCTGGTCCTCTGGTCTACGCTCCCGATCTGTGCCGTGGACGGTGTGTGGCGCGTCGAGTTCCGATGCCGGAATCGCATCGCGGCTCCGCCGTTAGCGGCATCCGACGGGTGTCGAGAACGCGGTCGCCCCCGGGCTCCACTAAGGCCCCAGACCGCCAGCAACCCCGTCGACCGGGACCCAGACCGCCAGCAACCCCGTCGACCGGTGACCCAGAACGCGAGCGCCCCATCGGACAGGGATAACCAGGACGATCTCGAAGCAGCCGCCACGGATTCCTCAGACTCCTGGCATTCGCACCGCTGCCCGGGAGCTCCCTGCGGGCAGGTGGTTATGAATCGATTCACTGCGCAATGCCACCCGGACAGTGATCGCACTTGGCGCCAGCGCGCGCACGTACGCGCTACGGCTCGATCCCTTCGCAAGAAACCCAGGTCAGACATCGATTACACCAGACGCCACACCCCAACCGAACTCCGGAATAGCTCATCGCCCCCTGCCCTCGACACCGCAATCCCAGTCCAACTCGGGATCGCAACCTCTCTCCCCTCCCCGCCCCTCGTCTGTCCCGTCGCCGGGGTCTCTTTGCCGCCGGCACCCAACAGACGCTCCCCCCACATACGTTCCACGTGAAACCCTCCCGAGCACCGGTACAAGCAGACCTCCGCCGTCGTCAGCGAGCACAACAGGCGGCAGATTCGCCGTCGATCCGGATCCACGACGCTTCAGTCGCCTACACGTCTCGATGATTGGACTGAGTGGAGTTCTTCACCGTCTGCAGCCCACGTGTCGCCCCTTGACCATTTTGTTGCTCGATCGCAGGCAGCCGCGGGCCGAACGGTATTCCGGCCCGATGTTTCACGTGGAACCACCCGACTGCGGCACGTGCGATCTGGTGGAGCTTGCTGGGGCGACACGGCGCGGCAGGTAATCCCACGAGCCGCGGCTTGGTGCCGCGTTAGACGACGTAGGGCGGCAGGATCGGCGCGGAACGCATCGGCGCGGAACGCATCGGCGCGGAACGCGGTACGGCGCTTGGAGGAAACTGGGCGTAAAGCGCTAGGGATCGAGCCGCTACACAGACGCATGGCCAACTGCGGTCCCTCCGCAGCCCTTCAGTGCGCGTCCAGGGAGGTCGGACTCGCTGGCGAAGCCGGATGCTCTTCCATCGGCAGAGCTCAACGCCGATGCCGCGGGAGGTGGAGACTGGACATTGTGGGGCACCAGTGTGCGCGCCTGGGTGATTCTCGTCGCGCTGCGGCCCAGGCTTTCATGCTGGAGCAGTTTCGACTGAGGGGCCATTCGGTTAGGCTCCATGTTTCACGTGAAACGGCTACGACGCCAGCGGTGCCGGTGGCGCCCGTCGCGCACGTGGCGCCGTTGCTCGCGTTGTTTCACGTGAAACGGCGCTGGCGCAATCCTTGGCGCCCGTGCGCTCAGGCACCCGGTCGTCGGCTGAACTTCCCCACCATGCACCGCAGGCTGTTACAAGCCCGGTTTCACGTGAAACATCCGTCAGAGCCGCTACCAGCAAGGGACGACCCTCCACAACGCCGTTAATGGCGAGTGAACAACCTGGCCAACGCCGCTACTGGCAAGGGACGACGATCCAGAGCCCGCTCAGATGGCGGGAGCGCGACAGACGGTGGCCGGTCTGCGCGTCGAAAGGCCGAGCCCCACGAAGGGCCGCAGAACAACCGCGATCTAGCTCGAGAAGCCGTCGACGCCCATTTCACCGGCGATGCGGTTGAGGTCACCGACTGTGGCGAAGTCGATGACGATCTGACCGCGCTTCGCGCCGAGGTTGACGCGCACGCGGGTGTCGAAGCGATCGCCGAGACGCTCTGCGACCTCGCTCAGGTGGGCCTGCCGCGGTGCTGGGGCCAGTCGGGGCCGCGGTGCGCGGGACATGCCCGCGGCGGCAGCCTCGGCCGCACGCACGGACAGGTCCTCGTTGACAATTTTGTCCGCAAGACGCAGCATTCCGTCGTGGTTGCCGACCGACAGGATGGCTCGGGCGTGGCCGGCACTTAGTACCCCCGCCGCCACCCGCTGCTGCACCTGCTGGGGGAGTCGGAGCAACCGAAGCGTGTTGGAGATCTGCGGCCGCGACCGACCGATCCGGCTCGCCAACTGCTCCTGCGTGATGTCGAAATCCGCAAGCAATTGCTGATAGGCGCTGGCTTCTTCGAGCGGGTTCAGCTGCGACCGGTGCAGGTTCTCGAGCAGCGCATCCCGGAGCATCGCATCATCGGCTGTCTCCTTGATGACCGCGGGGATGGCCGTGAGGCCGGCGAGCTTGGTCGCGCGCAGACGCCGTTCGCCCATGACCAGCTCGTACGAGGCACCGTCGGGCAGGCCGGACGCCGGCCGCACCACGATGGGCTGCAGCACCCCAAACTCGCGGATCGACACGACCAGCTCCTGCAGGTCGTCCTCCCGGAAATCGGACCGCGGCTGCTGAGCGTTCGGCACGATGTCGTAGGGGTCGAGCTGAGCGAGGCGAGCACCAGGAACCGCGATAAGCCCCGCATCATTACCGACGTTCGTACTGGCGTTCGAATTCGATGCCACAGGAGCGATCGTGCGCTCCGGCGGCGTTCCGGCGGCGTCCGGACCAGCGGCGCTCCTGGTACCCATGGGGAAGAAAACGTCGACCGGCCGTTCGCGGGTCTCGTCCATGGACGGGATCAGGGCCCCGATGCCGCGTCCCAGTCCGGTTCTCTTGGTCGCCATTACTCGGGTGCTCCTCGCCGTGCCAGCTCCGCCGCCGCCTCCAAATAGGAGAGCGAACCGGGGGAGTTCTTGTCGTAGCTGATGACGCTCTGGCCGTAGCTCGGAGCCTCGGAGATCCGCACCGAACGCGGGATGATCGTCGACAGCACCTGGTCCGGGAAGTGTGCGCGGACGTCCTGCGCCACCTGCTGCGCGAGGTTGGTGCGGGCGTCGTACATGGTGAGCAGGATCGTCGACATGACGAGCTGCGGGTTCAAGTGCTTCTCGATGAGCTGGATGTTCTTCAACAGCTGACTCAATCCCTCAAGCGCGTAGTACTCGCACTGAATCGGGATGAGCACCTCGCGTGCGGCGACGAACGCGTTGATGGTGAGGAGTCCGAGTGACGGTGGGCAGTCGATGAAGATGTAGTCGAAGCGCTCTTCTCCGCTCTCGGTCGCGAAGCGTTCGAGGGAGGTCCGCAGTCGCTGCTCACGAGCGACGAGGGAGACGAGCTCGATCTCGGCGCCGGCCAGGTGGATCGTCGCCGGCACGCAGAAGAGCGTGTCGAACTCAGGGCTCTTCTGGATCACGTCCTCGATGGGCGCGTCGTCGATGATCACGTCGTACACGCTGATGGTGTCGGCCCGGTGCTCCACCCCGAGCGCCGTGGAGGCGTTCCCCTGCGGATCGAGATCGATCACGAGCACGCGGGCACCGGACTTCGCGAGCGCGGCGGCAAGATTCACCGTGGTGGTCGTCTTACCGACGCCCCCCTTCTGGTTCGCGACCGTGAACACCCGCGTCTCGCCGGGCAGCGGCAGCACCTGGGACGCGAGAGCATTGCGCCGCCGCGTGATCTCCGAGATCTCCCGCGCGAGAGGGGTGGACTCGTCGAAACCGCCCGCGGATCCGGCGTCCACCGTCTTCTCGTCGGGCTGTGTCACGTGGGAAACCTTCTCGTTCTGGTCGCGCTGGATACTACGGCCGATTCCGCGCCGCCCGAGCGGCCTCAGGAGGCCCTGCACTCTCCGCCGAGTGGATGCGGATGTGGGGGAGGGGAGGGTGGAACGGGTCAGTCCACTGTAGCCCGGATGACGCGGGTAACCTCCGGCACCACACCCTCGCCCAGCACGAGCACCTCGACGTCCGTGAGGTGGAACTTGCGGATCGCCTTGGCAGCGGCGTCGATCTCCCTCTGCGCGCCCGCACCCTTCAGGAATACGAGCTCGCCACCATCCCGCACGAGGGGGACCGTGATAGGGATGAGCTTGGACAACGCGCTCACCGCCCGGGCGGTCACCTGGTCGAGCACGACCTGCTCCGCCGCTTCCTCCGCGCGTGACCGGAGCACGGTCACGTTGTCCAGACCGAGCTCGCCCACCTGGCTCTCCAGCCACTTGACGCGCCGCTCCATCGGCTCGATGAGCACGAACGACACGTCGGGACGGGCGATGGCGAGCACGAGGCCGGGCAGGCCGGCACCGCTGCCGACGTCGCCGACGACCCCGGGCCGAAGCAGCGGCGCGAGGAGCACGCTGTTCAGGATGTGCCTCGTCCACAGCCGGGGGAGTTCGAGCGGCCCGATCAGGCCGAACTCCTCACCGTGCGCCGCGAGGTTGGCCGTGAACGACCGAGCGACGGCGATGCGGTCGCCGAAGAGAGTCGCCGCGGCGCCTGGCTCGGTCTCGAGGGTGGTGTCGGCTGCGGCTGATGCCGTCGCGCCCGAATCCGTCACGGTGCGCGGGGCTACGCGGGGGAGATGACCGTGTGCCGGTCGCGGCCCTCGCCCTCGGACTCCGAGGTGTAGCCACGGGCGGACACCAGGTCGTGCACGAGCTTGCGCTCGTAGGACGACATGGGCGGCAGCGCCGCGGATGCGGACCCCGCCTCGATGCGGGCGACCGCGCGTTCGACCAGCTGGGACAGCTCAGCCTGGCGCGCGTCACGGGATCCACCGACGTCGAGGATCAGGCGGGAGAAGGCCCCGGTCTTGCTCTGCACGGCGAGGCGCGTGAGCTCCTGCAGCGCGCTCACCGTCTCGGGCTGGGAGAGGAGGCTGATGTTGCTGTCCGCGCCGGCGGTGACCGAAACGTATGCACGTCCTCCGCGCACCTCGATGTCGATGTCACCGTCGAGATCGCAGATGTCGAGCAGTTCCTCGATGTAGTCGGCGGCGACGTCGCCCTCCTCCTCGAGCTGGGAGACCGGCGCCTCGTCGCGGGTGTCGGCGGGGGCCGTCGAGGGCTCGTCGACAGTCAGCTGGATGTCGTCCGTCACGTCGCTCATCTTCTCTTGTTCCCTCCGGACTTCTTGGCCCGCGCCTTGCCGACCGGCTGGGCGCGCTGGGTGGGTCGCTTCTCCTCGACGACGACGGTGGTGCCGCCGGGTGTTCCGGTCCCGACCTCGGGCAGCTTGCCACGCTTGGCGAGCCGGGCCTCGCGGGCCTTCGCGGCCTCGCTGCCGGGGGTGGGCATGTTGCGGATGACCAGGAACTGCTGTCCCATGGTCCAGAAGTTCGAGGTCAGCCAGTAGAACATCACGCCGAGCGGGAACGCGACACCGGATACGGCGAACACCAGCGGCAGGATGTAGAGAAGAATGCGCTGCTGCCGGAACATCGGGCTGTTCTTCGCCTCGGGCGACATGTTCTTCGCCATGATCTGCAGCTGGGTGATGAACTGCGAGACGGTCATCACGATCACCATGACGGCCGCGATCACCATCACGAGCACGTTGCCGCCGTTGTCGATGAACGTCGCCTTGAGCGGCGCGCCGAACAGCTCGGAGTTCGCGAACGAGTCGGCGAGTCCGCGGTTCAGCACGCCGACGCCGGCCTGGTCGTGCTGCGCGTTGTTGAGCACCGAGAACAGGCCGAAGAAGATCGGCATCTGCAGCAGGAGGGGGAGGCACGAGCTCAGCGGGTTCGTCCCGGTGCGCTTGTACAGCTCCATCGTCTCGCGCGACATGGCCTCCCGCGAGAACTGGTCGCGCTTGCCGCGGTACTTGTCCTGGATCTTCTTGAGCTGCGGGGCGATCTCGAGCGTCTTGCGCTGGCTCTTGATCTGCCGCACGAAGACGGGGATCAGCGCGGCACGCACGATGAGCACGAGGCCCACGATGGACAGCACCCAGGTGATGCCGGCGTCCGCGTCGAGGCCGACCGACGACCACAGCGTGTGGAAGCCGACGAGGATCAGCTCGATGACCCATTTGATGGGCCAGAGAATCGTGCCGATGATGTCCATGTGGTGTTGGTTAGCCCTTTCCGTGGCCGGCTACAACGAATCCGAAGCGAGTCAGTGAGTACCGTCGGGTCTTGCGCTGCGGCACGTCATCGATGCCACCGGCAGCCCACGGGTGACAGCGCAGGATGCGGCGCACCGCGAGGTACCCGCCGACCACGACGCCGTGCTCCTGCACCGCCTGCAACCCGTAGGCGGAACAGGAGGGGTAGTAGCGACAGACGTCGCCGTACAGCGGTGAGATCACCGCGCGGTAGACCCGAAGCAGTAGGACGACCAGATTCCGGGGAAGCAGCAGGAGGAAGGTGGGAACCCTACTCATGTCGCCCTGAAGTTCCTGTCGATCGCCGACGAGATCTCTGCGTGCAGGGTAACCCACGACGCTTGGTCGGCACCTGGAAGCGCCCTGACGACGATGTCCGACCCGGCGGGCAGCCGGTCGACGAACTCGTACGCCACGGCTTTCATCCGGCGACGCACCAGGTTGCGACGCACGGCGTTCCCCACCTTCTTCGAGACGATGAACCCGAAGCGGGCGGGCGTCTCGGCCCGGGACCTGCGGATGTAGCACACCGTGTTGGCGCCGCCCGCGCGACGCCCGCGCCGCACGATTGCTCGATAGTCGGCGCCGGACGTCACGCGATTGGCCTTGGCCAACACGCCGGGTGTTACGCGGAGAGCTCGGAGCGCCCCTTGCGGCGGCGCGCCGCCAGGATGGAGCGACCGGCACGCGTGCGCATGCGGAGACGGAAGCCGTGCACCTTGGCGCGACGGCGGTTGTTCGGCTGGAACGTTCTCTTGCTCATTAGGTGCTCTCCACAGGTGTCGTCCACGAGCCGTTCACGTGCGGCCGGGAAGAATGGGGCAGCGCGACTGGCTGCGGGGTCAACTGATTAAAACTACGGCCTCGGGCCGGTCCGGTCAAACCGGCATCTGCGCAACCTCCGATTATCCACACGGCCCACTCCGAGGCGGTATTGACATGCCGGTGGACTTAGGGTGAATTTGTTCTCGCCCGCGGCTCTCATCTAGCGTGAGGGGCTGCACACCCGAACGGCGTCGCTCGTACGAGGAGACCGCTGTGCCGGTTTCCCACATCCGGTGGATAAGTATGTGAGTAACTTCACCGTCCGCACGCACGCGACGCAGCCGACCGGGTCGACAGCGGCCCCGGTCGAGTACGGAGGGCACAGGGATCATGACGAGCACGACGAGGGGACCGATGCAGCACAGCCCCGACCCGACTCGCGAGATCTGGGACTCCATCATGGGGTCGCTCACAGCGGACGACCGGATCACGCCCCAGTTGCACGGCTTTATCAGCCTCGTGGAGCCCAAGGGCGTCATGACCGGCACGATCTACCTCGAGGTCCCGAACGAGCTGACCCGCGGCATGCTCGAGCAGCGCGTGCGGGTGCCGCTGCTCAACGCCATCGGGTCCGTGGACGACAGCTTCGGGGTCACCAACTTCGCGATCGTCGTCAACCCGGAGATCGGTCAGGACTCGTACGAGCGCCGCACCGAGCAGGTCGACCAGCCGTACATCGAGACGCCGAAGGTGCCGACCGTCACCGGCGCGCCGCCGGCCCACAGCCGGTCGGACTCCCGGCTGAACCCGAAGTACAGCTTCGACAACTTCGTCATCGGCGGCTCGAACCGCTTCGCTCACGCGGCCGCCGTCGCCGTCGCGGAAGCACCGGCGAAGGCGTACAACCCCCTGTTCGTCTACGGCGAGTCCGGGCTGGGCAAGACCCACCTCCTGCACGCCATCGGCCACTACGCGATGAGCCTGTACCCCGGCATCCGGGTGCGCTACGTGAGCTCCGAGGAGTTCACCAACGACTTCATCAACTCGATCGCGAACAACCGGTCGTCGCTGTTCCAGTCGCGGTACCGGGACATCGACATCCTGCTGATCGACGACATCCAGTTCCTGCAGGGCAAGGACTCGACGCAGGAGGCCTTCTTCCACACGTTCAACACGCTGCACGACCACAACAAGCAGGTGGTGATCACCAGCGACCTGCCCCCGAAGCACCTGACCGGGTTCGAGGACCGGATGCGCTCCCGGTTCGAGTGGGGCCTGATCACCGACGTGCAGGCGCCGGACCTGGAGACGCGCATCGCGATCCTCCGCAAGAAGGCGCAGAGCGACAAGCTGCAGGTGCCGGACGACATCCTCGAGTTCATGGCCACCAAGGTCACGTCGAACGTGCGCGAGCTCGAGGGCACACTCATCCGCGTCACCGCGTTCGCCAGTCTCAACCGCACGGCCGTCGACCTCGCTCTCGTGCAGACGGTGCTCAAGGACCTGATCACGCTCGACGACGACAACGTGATCGCGCCGGTCGACATCATCAATCACACCGCCAGCTACTTCAAGCTCACGGTCGACGACCTCTACGGCACATCCCGCTCGCAGGCCATCGCCACGGCCCGTCAGATCGCCATGTACCTGTGCCGTGAGCTCACGAACCTCTCCCTGCCGAAGATCGGCCAGCTGTTCGGCAACCGCGACCACACGACGGTCATGTACGCGAACAAGAAGATCACGGAGCTCATGAAGGAGCGCCGCTCGATCTACAACCAGGTGACCGAGCTGACCAGCCGCATCAAGCAGGACCACCGCTACAAGATCTGAGGCGGCCACCAGCGCCGCCTTCGTTGTGCGCCGTGCCTGCCGGGCGTGCATCCGCACGTCCGCCTCTTCGACGTCCATGACGTGACGGGCCGTGACCCGACGTGAGGCGCCCGCCTCGATGCCGCCCCGTGTCGATGCACGCTTCCCGGACGCCGGCACCGCCACCGGATCGCGCTCTCGAAGCCTCCAGCTGGGCGCCTGGAGGCCCGGTTCCGCGGGTTTTCCCACAGTGTGCACAACTTGTGGATAACTGTGGAGAACCGCCGAGGGCGTTGTTCACTTCCGTGACGCGGATGTGAACAACAGGAATTCTCGCGCCTCCCGCATGCGACCCCCGTCCCAGCTCCGCCAACAGGGTCTCTACATCTTCCACGCGTGTAGTTCCCTACTCCCGACTGGGCTCGGCAGAGTTGTCCACAGATTCCACAGCGGTTAACACCATTGATCTTTAATCCTTCTTCTTCCCCGCCCGATAACTTTCCCGGCTCCGCCGCCCCCGTCCGACGGACGACGGAGAGGCTCCCCGCCGGGGTGTACCGTTGCTCACTGCGGTCCTGCCGGGCTGCGAATGCCGGCGGCTAGGGTTGATCGACCATCTTCTTTTCCCAGACAGGGGTGTGCAGTGAGGTTTCAGGCGAACCGCGACGTGTTCAGCGAGGCCGTCTCCTTCGCCGTGAAGCTCCTCCCGCAGCGCACGACGCTGCCGATCCTGAGCGGCGTGCTCATCGAGGCGAACGAGACGGGCCTCACGCTGTCGTCGTTCGACTACGAGGTGTCGGCGCGGACGAGCATCGATGCGGAGGTCGAGGAGACCGGCCGCGTGCTCGTCTCCGGCCGGCTGCTCGCCGACATCGCCAACCGCCTGCCCAACGCGCCCGTGCAGTTCTCCACCGACGAGTCGCGCATCAGCGTGACCTGCGGGGCCGCCCACTTCACGCTGCTGAGCATGCCGGTAGAGGAATATCCGAGCCTTCCCGAGATCGCCCCGCAGTCCGGCCTCCTGCCCGCCGACTCCTTCTCGACCGCGGTCTCGCAGGTCGCCGTCGCCGCATCCCGCGACGACGTCACCCCGGTGATCACCGGCGTGCAGCTCGAGGTCGGCGACAACACGCTCGGCCTGGTCGCGACCGACCGCTACCGCGTCGCCGTGCGCGAGATCGACTGGGATCGGGGCGACAGCGACCAGACGGGAACGCTGACCGCCCTCGTTCCGGCCCGCACCCTGCAGGAGGTCGGCAAGACCTTCGGGCACAGCGGAACGATCGCCGTGGCGATCACCCACACCGACGAGCGCGAGCTCATCGCGTTCAGTGCGGAGCGGAAGACCGTGACGTCCCTGCTCATCAAGGGCAACTTCCCTCCGGTCAAGCGCCTGTTCCCCGAGACGGTCGAGAACTATGCGGTCATCAACACGGCCGAGCTCATCGAGGCCACGCGCCGCGTCGCGCTCGTGCTCGAACGCGAGGCCGCCCTGCGCTTCACCTTCACCATCGACGGCCTGACGCTCGAGGCGATCGGCTCGGAGCAGGCCCAGGCATCGGAGAGCATCGACGCCCTCCTCACGGGTGGCGACACGGTCGTGTCACTCAAGCCGCAGTTCCTGCTGGACGGCCTCGGCGCCGTGCACAGCGAGTTCGTCCGCCTCTCCTTCACGAAGACGGACAACCCGAACAAGCCCGGTCCGGTGCTGATCACGAGCCAATCCTCGAAGGATCAGGCCGGGGCGGACAATTACAAGTACCTGCTGCAGCCCAACCTGCTGCTGCGGTAGTCGCCGCCAACGAGGAGGAACACATGCACATCGGACTGGTCGGCCTTGGCAAGATGGGCAACAACATGCGTGCCCGGCTCGAGGAGCATGGCATCGAGGTCACCGGGTACGACACCCGGCCGGACGTGTCGGACGTTCCCGAGCTGAAGGATCTCGTCGCCGCGCTGCCCGCCCCGCGCATCGTCTGGGTGATGGTGCCGTCCGGCAAGATCACCCATGACGTCATCGCCCACCTGAGCGGACTGCTCGAGGAGGGCGACCTGCTGATCGACGGCGGCAACTCCAAGTTCACCGACGACTTCGCCCACGCCGAGCTCCTCGACCACGTCGGCATCAACTACGTCGACGTCGGGGTCTCCGGCGGCGTCTGGGGTGCTCAGAACGGCTACGGCCTCATGGCCGGCGGCGACGCGGAGCAGGTGCAGCGCGCGATGCCGATCTTCGACGCGCTGCGGCCGGAGGGTCCGCGCGAGGAGAGCTTCGTGCACGCGGGCGGAACGGGCGCCGGGCACTACGCGAAGATGGTGCACAACGGCATCGAGTACGCGATGATGCAGGCGTTCGCCGAGGGCTACGAGCTGCTCGAGGCCCGGAACGACGTCATCAAGGATGTTCCCGGCACGTTCAAGGCGTGGCAGCAGGGCACCGTCGTGCGCTCCTGGCTGCTCGAGCTCCTGGTGCGCGCCCTCGACGAGGATCCGGGGCTCACGCGGATCGCGGGGTACGTCGAGGACTCGGGCGAGGGTCGCTGGACCATCGAGGAGGCCATCAACAACGCCGTCCCGGTGCCCACGATCAGCGCCTCCATCTTCGCGCGGTTCGTCTCGCGCCAGGATGACTCACCGGCCATGAAGGCGGTCGCCGCTCTGCGCAACCAGTTCGGCGGGCACGCGGTCAAGAAGCTGTAGCGCGTGGCGCGATGCTAGTGCGGCAGCTCGCGCTGACCGACTTCCGCAATTACCGGGAGGCCGATGTCGCGCTCGAGCCCGGTCCCAACCTGTTCGTGGGCAGCAACGGTCAGGGCAAGACCAACCTGGTCGAGGCGCTCGGCTATCTCAGCACGCTCGCCTCGCACCGCGTCTCCACCGACCAGGCCCTCATCCGCCGTGACCGACCGTCGGCGGTGATCCGCGCCCGCCTCCAGCACGACGGGAGGGAGAAGCTCGTCGAGGTCGAACTGAACCGGGTGGGTGCGAACCGTGCCCAGGTCAATCGGTCAGTGGTGAAGACCCGCGAGCTGCCGCGCTACTTCTCCAGCGTGCTGTTCGCGCCGGAGGACCTGGCGCTCGTGCGCGGGGACCCGTCGGGGCGGCGCAGGTTCCTCGACCAGCTGCTCGTGCTCCGCACGCCGAGGATGTCCGGGGTGCTCGCGGACTACGAGCGGGTGCTCAAGCAGCGCAACTCCCTGCTGAAGTCCGCGCGGGCCACGGGCGCGAAAGCCGCCTCGCTGACGACGCTCGACATCTGGGACGAGCGTCTCGTGGCGCTCGGCGCGGAGATCATCGCGGCGCGGAGCCGGCTGGTGGCCGAGCTGGCCCCCCATGTGCGCAGCGGGTACGCGGCAGTGGCGGGGGCCGACCACGGGCCGGCGCTCACCCCGTCCCTCAGCGTGCTGGGCGCGGACCCGGACGACGACGAGCAGGAGGGCGCGGGCGCGTCGGACGTCATGACGGCGGATGAGCGGGGGACCCCGGGTGCCGTCGCGACGCGGTTCGCCGCGGCCCTCCAGCACCTGCGCCGGCGGGAGCTCGACCGCGGCATCACGCTGGCCGGTCCGCACCGCGACGACGTGGTGTTCGAGCTGAACGGCCTGCCTGCGAAGGGGTACGCGAGCCACGGCGAGTCCTGGTCGTTCGCCCTCGCGCTGAAGCTTGCGTCCGCGGAGATCCTGCGGCGGGAGTCCGCGAGCGGGGACCCCGTGCTGATCCTCGACGACGTCTTCGCCGAGCTCGACGAGTCGCGGCGCATCCGGTTGGCGGAGGCCGTCGCCGGCTACGAACAGGTGCTCATCACGGCGGCCGTGTACGGCGACGTGCCGGGGGACCTGCGCGCGCACACCGTGCGCATCGCCGCGGGCAGCATCGTGGCGGCGGCAGATGACTGACCGGAGCGGGCCGGGAGCGGGAGGAGACCCGGCGAGCGCGGCGGACCACCCGCAGGGCGATGAGCTCGACGAGGTGGGCGACAGCGAGTCCGTCGCCGTGTACCAGCGCCTCCGCCGCGTGTTCGGCAGCGCCGCCGTGCGGGGCACGAACGCGCGCAAGCGCAGGCAGCGCACTCCGGGCGGCAGCGTCCCGTTCGCGCCCGGGCGCGACCCCGACCGCCTGGGCGACATCGTCCAGGGGCTCACGGCCCGCCTCGGCTGGGACTCCTCGCTCGCCCAGTCGGACCTGATGCTCGCCTGGACGGAGATCGCCGGCGAGGAGACGGCCGCGCACTCGCATCCGACCGGTATCGACGGCGGCACGCTGACGGTCGAATGCGAGTCCACGGCCTGGGCGACACAGCTGCGCCTGATGCGCGTGGAGATCACCACCCGGATCGCCGAGAAGTATCCGGATGCCGGGGTGCAGTCGATCCGTTTCCAGGGACCGGACGCCCCATCCTGGAAACGCGGTCCCAAATCGGTTCCAGGGCGTGGTCCCCGCGATACTTACGGCTGAGGACCCATAAAACTTCGCCCGCAGCGGGAAAACGCCCCAGAAGGCCGTTTCGGGCCCGTGGCGAGACCCGGGTTTGGTAGACTGAGAAGTCGCCTTCCGGCCGAATGCCCAGCCTCGATCACCCGTGTGATCCCAGGTCCGTGCGGCCCGCGCGACCCCAACCGGTAGGAGCCGATTCTTCTATGACAGACCTGAACCAGACGGACCCGGATTCCGCAGAGATCACCGAAGACCACTCTACGGTCGCCGCCGGCACGAAGAGCCCCCGCTCGAGAGTGGATCACGAGTACGGCGCCGGTGACATCCAGGTTCTGGAGGGTCTCGAGGCGGTGCGCAAGCGGCCCGGCATGTACATCGGGTCGACCGGCCCCCGCGGACTCCACCACCTCGTTCAGGAGATCGTCGACAACTCCGTAGACGAGGCCATGGCCGGCCACGCCGACAACATCGAGGTCGCGATGCTGGCGAACGGCGGCATCCGCGTCGTCGACAACGGCCGCGGCATCCCGGTGGACGTCCACCCCGTCGAGAAGCGCTCGACCGTCGAGGTCGTGCTCACCGTCCTGCACGCGGGCGGGAAGTTCGGCGGCGGCGGATACGCCGTCTCGGGCGGCCTGCACGGCGTCGGCAGCTCGGTCGTGAACGCGCTCTCGAAGGAACTCGACGTCGAGGTGCGCCGCCAGGGCAGCGTGTGGCGGCAGAGCTACCGCCACGGCGTGCCCGTCGAGCCGCTGGCGAAGGGCGAGGATTCCGCGGACACCGGCACGACCATCACCTTCTGGCCGAACGACGAGATCTTCGAGTCCGTGGAGTTCGACTACGAGACGCTGCGCGCCCGCTTCCAGCAGATGGCCTTCCTCAACAAGGGCCTCCGGATCACCCTGACGGACGAGCGCCGGCTGAACGACTCCGACGTGCAGATGGAGTCCTTCCTCTACGAGCGGGGACTCGTCGACTACGTCGAGCACCTGAACCGCCAGAAGAAGGCGGAACTCGTGCACCCCGACGTCATCTCCTTCGAGTCGGAGGACGAGGAACGCAAGATCTCGCTCGAGGTCGCCATGCAGTGGACGGCGGCATACACGGAGAGCGTGCACACATACGCGAACACGATCAACACGCACGAGGGCGGCACGCACGAGGAGGGGTTCCGCGCCGCGCTGACCAGCCTCGTGAACCGGTATGCCCGCGAGAAGGGCATCCTCAAGGAGAAGGACGAGAACCTCACGGGCGAGGACGTGCGCGAGGGCCTCACCGCCGTCATCTCGGTGAAGCTCGGCGAGCCGCAGTTCGAGGGGCAGACCAAGACGAAGCTCGGCAACACCGAGGCGAAGACCTACGTGCAGCGTGTGGCGGGCGCCCAGCTCGCCGACTGGTTCGACCGCAACCCGTCGCAGGCGCGCGACGTGATCCGCAAGGCGATCCAGGCGTCGCTCGCCCGGCTCGCCGCCCGCAAGGCGCGCGCGGACACCCGCCGCAAGGGCCTGCTCGAGTCCGGCGGGATGCCCGGAAAGCTGAAGGACTGCCAGAGCAAGGACCCGCAGCTGTCCGAGATCTTCCTCGTCGAGGGCGACTCGGCCGGCGGCTCCGCCGTGCAGGGCCGCAACCCCGAGACGCAGGCCATCCTTCCGCTCCGAGGCAAGATCCTGAACGTCGAGAAAGCCCGCCTGGACCGCGCCCTCAACAACAACGAGGTGCAGTCGATGATCACGGCGTTCGGCGCCGGTATCGGCGAGGACTTCAACCCGGAGAAGGCCAGGTACCACAAGATCGTGCTCATGGCCGACGCCGACGTCGACGGCCAGCACATCACAACGCTGCTGCTCACGCTGCTGTTCCGCTACATGCGGCCGCTCGTCGACCTCGGCTACGTGTACCTCGCCCAGCCGCCGCTGTACCGGTTGAAGTGGACGAACGCGGAGCACCAGTACGTCTACTCCGACCGCGAGCGCGACGCCATGCTCGAGCACGGCATCGCCGCGGGCAAGCGCATCCCGAAGGACAACGGTATCCAGCGCTACAAGGGCCTCGGCGAGATGGATTACAAGGAGCTCTGGGAGACCACGATGAACCCGGCGACGAGGACGCTGCTGCAGGTGACCCTCGACGACGCGGCGGCTGCGGACGAGATCTTCTCGACGCTCATGGGCGAGGACGTGGAGTCGCGTCGGTCGTTCATCCAGCGCAACGCCAAGGACGTGCGCTTCCTCGACATCTAGCGGGTGGCCGTGCCGGCCGTCGATGCCGCACGCCCACCGCCCCGGAAGCACCGCATCACACGAAGCGAGAAGAACGAGAGAAGCATGGCCGACGAAACGAACGAGACCCCCGAAGAGACCGTCGAGGAGACGGTGACGGGCGTCGCCATCGAGCACGACCGCGTCGAGCAGGTGGACCTGCAGCTCGAGATGCAGCGGTCGTACCTCGACTACGCGATGAGCGTGATCGTGGGGCGCGCCCTGCCCGAGGTGCGGGACGGGCTGAAGCCCGTGCACCGCCGGGTGATCTACGCGATGTACGACGGCGGCTACCGGCCCGACCGCTCGTTCTCGAAGTCCGCCCGCGTGGTGGGCGAGGTGATGGGTCAGTTCCACCCGCACGGCGACGCGTCGATCTACGACACGCTGGTGCGGCTCGTGCAGCCCTGGGCCATGCGCTACCCGCTGGCGCTCGGCCAGGGCAACTTCGGCTCGCCCGGCAACGACGGCGCGGCCGCTCCCCGGTACACCGAGACGAAGATGGCCCCGCTCGCGCTCGAGATGGTGCGCGACATCACCGAGGAGACCGTCGACTTCCAGGACAACTACGACGGCCGCACGCTCGAGCCGGTCGTGCTGCCGAGCCGCTTCCCCAACCTGCTCGTCAACGGCTCCGTCGGTATCGCGGTCGGCATGGCCACCAACATCCCCCCGCACAACCTCCGCGAGGTCGCGTCGGCGGCGATGTGGGTGCTCGAGCACCCGGACGCGGACGAGGAGGAGACGACGGCGGCGCTCGTGCAGCGCATCAAGGGCCCCGACTTCCCGACGGGCGCCCAGATCCTCGGCGTCAAGGGCATCCAGGACGCATACCGCACCGGTCGCGGCTCCATCACCATGCGCGCGGTGGTGAACGTCGAGGAGATCCAGGGCCGCACCTGCCTCGTCGTCACCGAGCTGCCGTACCAGGTGAACCCGGACAACCTGGCGATCAAGATCGCGGAGCTCGTCAAGGAGGGCAAGCTCGGTGGCATCGCCGACATCCGCGACGAGACGTCGGGTCGCACCGGTCAGCGCCTCGTGATCGTGTTGAAGCGTGACGCGGTCGCCAAGGTCGTGCTCAACAACCTGTACAAGCAGACCCAGCTGCAGGAGAACTTCGGCGCCAACATGCTCGCGATCGTGGACGGCGTGCCCCGCACCCTTGCGCTCGACGGGTTCATCCGCGCCTGGGTGGACCACCAGGTCGAGGTCATCGTGCGCCGCACGCAGTTCCGGCTGCGCGAGGCGGAGGCGCGGGCCCACATCCTGCGCGGCTACCTGAAGGCCCTCGACGCCCTCGACGAGGTCATCGCCCTCATCCGCGCGTCGGCGACCGTGGAGGTCGCCCGATCGGGCCTCATGACGCTGCTCGACATCGACGAGCTGCAGGCGAACGCCATCCTCGAGATGCAGCTCCGCCGCCTCGCCGCGCTCGAGCGCCAGCGCATCCAGGATCAGGCGAACGAGCTCGAGGCGCGCATCGCGGAGTACAAGCACATCCTCGCGACGCCGAGCGTGCAGCGCGAGATCATCGGCACCGAGCTCACCGAGATCGTGGATAAGTTCGGCGACGACCGCCGCACCGAGATCCTGTTCGGGTTCGACGGCGACATGAGCATGGAAGACCTGATCCCCGAAGAGCAGATGGTGGTCACGCTCACGCGCGGCGGGTATGTCAAGCGCACGCGCAGCGACAACTACCGGAGCCAGCGCCGCGGCGGCAAGGGCGTGCGCGGTGCTCAGCTGCGCGCGGACGACGTGGTGGAGCACTTCTTCGTCACGACCACTCACCACTGGTTGCTGTTCCTCACCAACAAGGGGCGCGTCTACCGGGCGAAGGCGTACGAGCTGCAGGAGGCCGGCCGCGACGCGAAGGGCCAGCACGTCGCGAACCTGCTCGCGATGCAGCCCGACGAGGTCATCTCGCAGGTGCTCGACATCCGGGACTACCGGGCGGCTCAGTTCCTCGTGCTCGCGACCCGGGACGGCCTCATCAAGAAGACGGCGCTGACCGAGTACGACACGAACCGCTCGGGCGGCATCATCGCCATCAACCTGCGCGAGGGCGACGAGCTCGTGTCCGCGTTGCTCGTCGACGAGACGGACGACCTGCTGCTCGTCTCCCGCAAGGGCATGTCGGTGCGCTTCACCGCGACGAACGAGGCGCTGCGCCCCATGGGCCGCTCGACCTCCGGTGTGAAGGGCATGACCTTCCGTGGCGACGACACGCTGCTGGCAGCATCCGTCGTAGGTGAGGACGGCTTCGTCTTCATCGTCACGGAGGGCGGCTACGCCAAGCGCACCTCCGCTGACCAGTACCGGGTGCAGAACCGCGGCGGCATGGGCATCAAGGTGGCCAAGCTCGCCGAGGCCAGAGGAGACCTGGCCGGGGCGCTGATCGTGTCGGAGGACGACGAGGTGCTCGTCGTGCTCGCGAGCGGCAAGGTGGTACGCTCTGCGGTGGCCGAGGTCCCGGCGAAGGGCCGTGACACCATGGGTGTGGTCTTCGCACGCTTCGCCGACAACGATCGCATCATCGCTCTCGCCAAGAATGCGGAGCGGGTTGTGGAAGAGGAATTGGTCGAAGCCGTCACCCCGGTGGATGAGGCCGGGAAGGTTGAGTCAGTAGATGAGTAGTGTCGCCGAGAAGCTCGCGAAGAAATCGTCGCGTGCGGCATCCACGAAGCAGGTCCGGCTGAAGCTCGTGTACGTGGACTTCTGGTCCGCGCTCAAGCTCTCATTCCTCATCTCCGTCGTCCTCGGCATCGTGCTCGTCGTCGTCGTGTTCCTGGTGTGGAGCGTCATCGCGTCCACGGGCATCTTCGACGTGGTCAGCCAGCTGTTCCAGGATGTCGCGGGCGAGGGTTCCGACTTCCAGCTCGACTCGATCATCGGACTGCCCCAGGTGATGGGCTTCACCATCATCGTGGCCCTGCTGAACATCGTGGTGCTGACAGCGCTGGGGGCCATCGCCGCGCTCCTCTACAACCTGACCGTGCGCATCACCGGCGGCCTGCTGGTGGGCTTCACCAACAACTGATCGGTGCTTCCGGCCGGCGCCGCCCGAGGCGGCGCCGATTCGGAATTCCGGCGGGCATACGGTAACGTGAACATGCCCAATCGGGGCTATAGCTCAGGCGGTTAGAGCGCTTCGCTGATAACGAAGAGGTCCCAGGTTCAAGTCCTGGTAGCCCCACCAGGGGTCCGATCGATGGATTCCCCTCGCTGCATGTTCCACTCGCAGCACGTCAACCGCTGGGTCACGTCCGGCGATCGGGGCCTTAGCTCAGTTGGTAGAGCGCCTGCTTTGCAAGCAGGATGTCAGGAGTTCGATTCTCCTAGGCTCCACCCCGTCACCTTCCCGCCCGGAGTTCCGCCGCTGCGCTGCGTCGCCCGGCACGTATCGGGCCGCGCGGGGATACTGGGCCCATGACCGACCTGCCATCGGCTCCGGCCGTCGCCCCGCACCTGCGCGTCGGCGCGTACGCCGTCATCCGCGACTCGGGGCGGGTGCTCCTCGCGCACTGGAACGACCGTGGCGGAGCCGGCTGGACGCTGCCGGGCGGAGGCGTGGAGTTCGGCGAGGACCCGATCGACGGCATGGTCCGCGAGGTGGCGGAGGAGACCGGCTACGCGGCCGAGGCGGAGCGACTCCTCGGCGTCGACACGATCACCATCCCCGGGGATCGACGCCTCGACGGGTCGGGCGTGCCGTTCTTCGGTGTGCGCATCTTCTACCGCGCCGCGATCTCGGGCGGCGCGCTGGCGAACGAGCGCGATGGCTCCACGGACGAGGCGCGCTGGGTGCCGGAAGAGGAGGTCCCGCGCCTGCCCGTGCTCGACATCGTGCACGTGGGGCTCGAGCTCGACCGCACCGAGCCGCCGACGGGGGCACTTCCCGGGCGGCGGCGCGCCTGACGCCGGACATGCCGAAGGGGCCGGCCACCCCTTCGGGTGAGCCGGCCCCTTCGGTCGTGAACGCGTTCTACAGCGCGGAGCCGTCCTCGGGCGGGGCCGTGGTCGGCGAGGTCTCCGTCGGTCCCTTGGCGGGCGACGGGACGGCCTCGTCGGCGATCCACAGGTCGTCGTCCGCGCGGAAGGTCTGCCAGAACGCGTAGCCGACACCGGCCACGATGACGACACCCGCGGAGATGGCGACGATGCCGCCGGCACCGATCCCGGACTTCACCGGCAACGGAGCGGGCTTCGCTTCGATGCCGGGCACGTACTTCTCGGCGATCTTGCGACCGGCGGAGCCTGCGGCGACCCCGGCCTTCTTGGCGCGCTCGACGGTGTCCTGGACTCGCGGGTCCTTCAGCAGGTCGATCGCGGCGACCGCCGAACCGATCGCGGTGGATGCGACCGGCAGGACATCGGCGACGAGCTTCCCCTTCGCGGCGGCGCTGACGGCGCGCGCGGCGAGGAGGCTCTTGTCGTAGCTCGGGAGCACGTGAGTGTCGAGCGCACCACGCACGCGGGGCGTGACGTGCTGGTTCGACAGCTTCTTGGCCTGGTGCGTCGCCTCCAGGAGCACGGCATTGGCGCGCTCGAGTACGTCGCGCTGCTCCTGCCAGACGTCGGTGGCGTGTGCGCGAAGCTTCTTCAGCTCGCGCTTGTTCTTGCGTGACAGACCCATCGGGAACCTCCATGAAGTCGTTCGGCCAACCGTTCCATATTGGCATGGAGCCCCTGGGCATGCGAGGGATCGGGCCATCTCCACGGGCTGCGCCCACTGCCCGCCCACCGGCCGCCCAGGGCCGCGGCTATAGAATCGTCGGCATGTCGAACACCACTCACGTCGCCACCATCAACACCAACCGCGGCGCCATCAAGGTCAACCTCTACGGCAACCACGCGCCCAAGACCGTGCGCAACTTCGTCGGCCTCGCGACGGGCGACATCGAGTGGACCCACCCCACCACCGGCAAGAAGTCGAACGACCCGCTCTACGACGGCGTCGTCTTCCACCGCATCATCAAGGACTTCATGATCCAGGGCGGCGACCCCCTCGGGCAGGGTGTCGGGGGCCCGGGTTACCAGTTCGACGACGAGATCCACCCGGAGCTCACGTTCACGGCGCCGTACGTGCTCGCCATGGCGAACGCGGGCATCCAGGGCGGACGCGGTACCAACGGCTCGCAGTTCTTCATCACCACCACTCCCACGACGTGGCTCCAGGGCAAGCACACCATCTTCGGCGAGGTCGCCGACGACGAGTCGAAGAAGGTCGTCGACGCCCTCAACGAGGTCGAGACCGATCGTCGCGACCGTCCCGTCGACGACGTGGTGATCGAGAACATCACCGTCGAGACCGTCTAGATGACGGCGGGGATGCCGGATCCGGCATCCGGATACTGCTACCGGCATCCCGATCGGCCGAGCTACGTGCTCTGCCAGCGCTGCGGCCGCACCATCTGTCCGGAGTGCCAGACGCCGGCCGCAGTCGGGGTCATCTGCCCGGACGACATGCGTGCGCAGCGGCAGGAGGCGCGTCAGCAGCGTCCGCCGCTGTCCCGCCGGGTCTCCCGGCTCGCCGCGTCGGGCACCCCCGTGGTCACCTACACGATCATCGCGGTTACCGTCGTGGTGTGGCTCCTCCAGCTGCTGCCCGGTGTCGGCGACACCGTGACGGGCTCGCTGGCCTTCAACCCGGTGTTCCTGCTGCCCGCCAACGGGTTCTACGAGCCTTGGCGTGCGGTCACGGCGTTGTTCGTGCACAGCCCCAACTCGGTGCTGCACGTGTTGTTCAACATGTTCTCGCTGTACATCTTCGGGCGCATCCTCGAGCCGATGCTCGGCCGGTGGCGGTTCCTCGCGCTCTACCTGCTGAGCGGCGTCGGCGGCTCCATCGCCGTGCTGCTGCTTGCGGGCGGCTCGGTGGTCGGCGCGTCGGGCGCGATCTTCGGTCTCATGGGCGCGCTGTTCGTGTTCGGCCGGCAGCTCGGCGGGAACGTGCGCTCGCTGCTCATCATCATCGTGCTGAACCTCGCCAGCGGGTTCTTCCTGCCGGCGATCTCGTGGCAGGCCCACGTCGGCGGGCTCGCGGTCGGGCTGCTGGTGGCCGCGATCGTGCTGCAGACGCGGGCGGAGCGGCAGCGCGGGCGGCAGATCGGGTCGCTCGTCGCCCTGGGGATCGTGCTGATCGGGCTCGGCACCGCGGTGGCGCCGATCCTGGTCTGATCGCACGCGTCCCCGGCCCACGACGGGTCCTCGCGGATCACCGTCTGACCGGCACCGGAGCCCCACGCGTCGACGTGCGGTTATCCACAGTCGTATCCACAGTGGGGATAGTTACACGCGTGTAATTGCGGCGGGCAGCGGTCCGCGACGGCTCGTGCAGGGCGACGGGTGCGAGCCGCTAACGCCAGCGGGTGGTCATGATGAAGCCGATGAAGGCGATCCCGAATCCCACGAGGATGTTGCCCGTGCCGAGTGAGGGGACCGGGTAGCTGCCGCTCACGTAGTACACGATGATCCAGGCGAGGCCGAGCAGCATGAAGCCGAACATCACCGGCTTGAACCACACCGGGTTGGGGAGGTTCTCGCCGGCAACGGGCTCGGGGCGTTCCGGCTTGGTGCGCGTCTTGTCTCGTGCCATGCCCCGCATTCTAGCCTGTGGCATCTTTTCGTCGTCTGGACGGGCGCACCGCGGTGTGCTCCAGCGGACCCCGGCCGCTTAAACTCGATGTCGTGCCCCGCAATCCTCGCCGCGCCCGAGCCGCGCGCCCCCGGCCGCGCGTCAGCATCGTCGGCGTGCTCGGCGAGCTGCTCATCACCGCCGGCGTGCTCGTGTTCCTCTTCCTGGGGTGGCAGCTCTGGTTCAACGACCTCGTCGTCGGCGGGCAGCAGCGGAGCGAGGCGCACGAGTTGCGCGAGCAGTGGGGCCCGGACGTCCCAGCCACCGCCGAGGTCGACCCCGCGGCGTTCGGCGATCCGGTCGTGTCCGCGGTGCCCGCGGACCGGGAGTCGTTCGCCAACCTGTACATCCCCCGCTTCGGCACGGACTACGTGCGGCCCATCGCCGAGGGCGTGGGCACGCGGGCGGTGCTGAACACGATCGGCGTCGGGCACTACCCGAGCACGCAGATGCCGGGAGAGGTGGGCAACTTCGCCGTCGCCGCGCACCGCACCACGCACGGGGCACCCTTCAACCGCATCGCGGATCTGCGCATCGGCGATGCCATCATCGTCGAGACGGCGGACGGGTGGTACACGTACCGCTTCCGCACGCTCGACTACGTGCCGCCGTCGGGTGTCGAGGTGCTGGACGCGGTGCCGGCGGTCGCGGAGGCTCGCCCGACGGACCGCATCATCACCCTCACGAGCTGCAACCCCATGTTCTCCGACGCGGAGCGCATCATCGCCTACGGTGTCTTCGACTCGTGGCGGCCCCGGTCGGCCGGTCCGCCCGCCGAGGTGTCGGCCGCGCTGGGCGACGGATGACCGGCAACGGATAGGAGCACGATGTACGCAGCGCTGTGGCGGGTCCTCCCCGGACCGGTGTGGTTCCGGATCCTCGTGGTGATCGCTCTGCTGGCCGGGATACTCTTCTCTCTCGTCACCTGGGTGTTCCCCTGGGTCGACGCCCTCGTCAACAATCAGGAAGTGACGGTGCAGGTGTGACCTCCGTTCTCGTCGTGGACAACTACGACAGCTTCGTCTACACGCTGAACGGCTATCTGCTGCAGCTCGGTGCCGAGACCGAGGTGGTGCGCAACGACTCGTTCGCCGCCGCGGACGCCGCGGACCGGATCGCCGAGTACGACGCGGTCCTCGTCTCCCCGGGGCCCGGCAAGCCCGCCGACGCGGGCGTGTCGATCCCGCTCGTGCACGCGGCGCTCGCGGCCGACAAGCCCCTGCTCGGGGTGTGCCTCGGCCATCAGGCCATCGCGGAGGCGCTCGGCGCCACCGTGACGGTGGCGGAGGAGCTGATGCACGGCAAGACGTCGGTCATCGACCACGACGGCAGCGCGTTCTACGACGGGGTGCCGCAGCCGTTCGTCGCAACCCGGTACCACTCCCTCGCGGTCGTGGAGGACACGGTGCCGCGCGACCTCATCGTCACGTCCCGCACGGGTGGCGGGGTCATCATGGGCGTGCGCCACGTCGGCGCGCCCATCCACGGCGTGCAGTTCCACCCCGAGTCCGTGCTCACCGAGGGCGGCTATCGGATGCTCGGCAACTGGCTGGAGTCCGCCGGCCTCACCGGCGCGAAGGACGCGGCGAAGGACCTCTCGCCGCTGGTGAAGCTCGGCTGACCCGCCGCGGGGTCACTCCTCCGTGGGGGCCGGGGCCGGCGCGTCCTCGTCGGTGCTCCTGCTCGGACCCGTGCAGTAGTTGATGCTGATCTCGGACTTCTGCGGCACGGCACCCGGGGCGAGCGACTGGGCGGAGACCGGCGTGTTGGGTGCGACAGGGCACGTGCGGTCGGCGCTCACCGTCACCTGCAGCTGAAGGTCGTCCTGCAGCGTGCTCGTCGCGTTGTTCACGTTCTGACCGACGACGTTCGGCAGTGCCACCATGCCGTCCGACACGATGAGGTTCACGACCTCGCCCTCACGGGTCTCGGTGCCCGCGACGGGGTCGGTGCGCAGCACGACTCCCTCCGCCACGTTGGGCGAGTGCTCGACGGACTGGCTGCCGACCGTCACCCCCGCGGCCTCGAGCGCGGCGGAAGCACCGGCGACGTCCATGTTGACGACGCTCGGCACGTTCACCGTCACGGCGCCGGTGGAGACGTACACGTCCACCTGGGTGTTCGGTGCGACGCGGGCACCCTGTTCCGGATCGGTGCGCACGACCTGGCCTTCCGGCACGGTCGTGCTCGACTCCCGCATCTCGAGCGGCACGAGGTCGACCCCCCGGAGGGCGTCGCTCGCGCTCTCGTAGGTCGCGCCGGCCACGTCGGGCACGACGCTGGTCGTCTCGGGCACGACCGCGGTCGGCCCGAGGCTGAGCAGCCAGAACACGACGGCGACCACGATGATCGCGAGGGTGAGGATGCCCGCCCAGATCCAGGCGACGGGAGGCCTGCTCTGGGTGCGGACCACGCGATCGTCGTCCACCCCCAGCCGCTTCATCGCCAGGTCCGGTGCCGCGGTCGTGGGCGAGACGCCGAACAGCGTGCTGCTCGCGTCGTTCACCGGGAGGCGGCGGGTCGGGATGTGGCCCTCGCTCGCGGTGCGCACGTCGGCACGGAACTCCGCTGCGGTCTGGTAGCGCTCGAACCGATCCTTCGCGAGCGCCCGCAGCACGACGGCGTCGAGTGCGGGGGAGACGCGGGCGTTGAGCGCGCTCGGCGTCACGGGGGTCTCGCTGACGTGCTGGTACGCCACCGCGACGGCGGTCTCACCGCGGAAGGGTGGTCGCCCGGTCAGCATCTCGAAGAGCACGATGCCCGTCGAGTAGAGGTCGGTGCGCGCGTCGACGGACTCGCCCTTCGCCTGCTCGGGCGAGAAGTACTGGGCCGTGCCGAGGATCGCGCTCGTCTGCGCCACCGTCGCGCTCGAGTCGGACACGGCGCGGGCGATGCCGAAATCCATCACCTTCACCTGGCCGGTCGTGGTGATCATGATGTTGCCGGGCTTGATGTCGCGGTGGACGACACCGGCACGGTGCGAATACTCGAGGGCCGTGAGAACGCCCTCGATGATGCGCACGGCCTCGTCCGGGGCGACGGGACCCTCGCGGATGATGTCCTTGAGCATCCGCCCGTCGACGTATTCCATGACGATGAACGGCGCGATGGACTCGCCGCCGCCGGGGCCGAGGAACGTGTCCTCGCCCGCGTCGAACACGCGGACGATGGTCGGATGCGCCATGCGGGCGGCGGACTGCGCCTCCTGGCGGAACCGCATGCGGAACGCCGGATCGCTCGCGAGCGACGAGCGCAGAAGCTTGATGGCGACCTTGCGGCCCAGACGGGAGTCGACGCCGGCGTGCACATCCGCCATGCCCCCGCGGCCGATGATCTCACCCACCTCGTAACGTCCGGCGAGCAGGCGAGTCGTATCAGTCACTAACCACTCCCAGTCCGCCTAAGCCGCCGCCCCAGTGTAGCCCGGGCCCACCTGAGCGATCCGTCAGCCGTTGCCGCCGTCACCGCCCGTGTCGCCGCCCGTTTCGCCGTCGGACGAGCCCTCGTCCGCGTTCACGGTCACGGTGACGGCCGGGGAGTACCCGGATTCGTTGGGCCCGCAGAAGGCCTGATAGGTGATCTGCGCCTGACCCACGGCGAGGCCCTGCACCGTGAGCGACGTCGCGTCGGGACGCGTGGGGTTCTGCGGCGCGAAGGTCACGCCGTCCGCCGGGTCCACCGCGACCGCGTAGCCGGCCACTGTCGTGCCGGACGGGCAGCTGTAGGCGGGCCAGCTCACCGTGACATCGTCGCCCTCCGTGATGGTCGTGGGCGAGACGCTCGGTGCGGTGGTCGGCGGCGTCGGCTGGGTGACCGGGCCGTACACGGTCACGACGACCGTCGTGCCCTTCTGCACGTTGCCCCGCGGGTTGATCTGGTAGACCAGCCCGACCTCGTCGTCGCCGGTCGCGGCATTGCCGTTCTCGATGCGGGGCACGAGGCCCAGTTCCTCGAGCTCGGCCCCGACCTCCTCGCCGTTGCGGCCCTGATAGTCGGCGAGGTCGACGGGCACGGTGGTGCTCGTGGGCGTCGCGCTCGGGGTCGGGGTCGGCGCCTCGCTCGGCTCCGTCGACGCCGTGACCGACGGACCGGGGGTCGCGACCGGAACCTCGCTTCGATTCGAGAGCAGGGCGAGCGTCGCGACGACGATCGCCCCGGCCACGAGCACGATCAGCGTGATGATCAGCCACATGTAGCTCTTGCGGTTCTCGGTCTGCACGGGCGCCGTCGGAGTAGGCGGCAGCGGCGCCGCGGCGCTGCTCGGCAGCACCGTCGTGGCCTGCGTCGACCCGTACGGCGCGGTCGAGGGGAGGATGCTCGTTGCGGCGGTCGTGGCGGCGGCCGCGAGCACCGCGGGCACGGATGCGGCCGCGGCAGCGACGTCGCTTCGGCGGAGCGCCTGAGCCGCGCGGGCGAGGTGCGCCGCGGACGCGGGACGGTCGGCGGGCTTCTTCGCGATGCAGGAGAGCACGAGCCGGCGCACCGGATCGGGCACCGTGACCGGCAGGTCCGGCGGCTGCTCATTGATCTGCGCCATGGCGATCGCGACCTGCGACTCACCGGTGAACGGGCGGCGGCCGGCCAGGCATTCGTACGCGACGATGCCGAGCGAGTAGATGTCGGTGGACGGCGAGGCGGGGTGGCCGCTCGCCTGCTCGGGCGACAGGTACTGCACCGTGCCCATCACCTGGCCGGTCGCCGTGAGCGGCACCTGATCCGCGATGCGGGCGATGCCGAAGTCGGTGATCTTGACCCGGCCCTCGGGGGTGATGAGCAGGTTGCCCGGCTTGATGTCGCGGTGCACGAGGCCCGCGGCGTGCGCGGCCTGCAGTGCGGACGCCGTCTGGGCGATGATGTCGAGCACCTTGTCGGTGGAGAGCACCCGCTCGCGCTCGAGGATCGTGGAGAGCGCCTCGCCGGGCACGAGCTCCATCACGAGGAAGGCGCTGCCCTCCTCCTCGCCGTAGTCGAATACGTTCGCGATGCCCTCGTGGTTCACGAGCGCGGCGTGGCGCGCCTCGGCGCGGAAGCGCTCGAGGAAGCCCGGGTCGCCCAGGTACTCGTCCTTGAGGATCTTGATGGCCACCGTGCGCCCGATGACGCGGTCGACGGCCTCCCAGACCTCGCCCATGCCGCCGATGGCGATGCGATTGCCGAGTTCGTACCGACCACCGAAGGTGACCCCGCTGCCGGGTCTCATCTGTTCAGCACCGCCTCTAGTACTCGCTTCGCGATGGGCGCCGCGAGGGTGTTGCCCCTACCGGACTGGCCCTGGCCGCCCCCGTTCTCGACCACCACGGCCACGGCGACCTCGGGATCGTCAGCCGGGGCGAATCCGGTGAACCAGAGGCTGTAGGGCGCACCCGGGCCGTTCTCAGCTGTTCCTGTCTTTCCGGCCACGCTGACGCCTCCTATTCTTGCATTGCCTGCCACGCCGTTCTCGACGTTCTGGACCATGAGGTCGGTCATCGTCGCGGCGGTGGCCTCGCCGATCGGCGTGCTGAACACGCTCGGATCGAGTCCGCGGATCTCGCGCAGGTCCGGCGCGAGCACGCTCTCCACGAGGGTCGGCTTCATCACCTTGCCGCCGTTCGCGATGCCGGCGGACACCATGGCGATCTGCAACGGCGTGGCCCGGTCGTTCTGCTGGCCGAAGGCGGTCAGCGCTGTCTCGGCGTCACCCAGGGGACCCGCGGGGTACACGCTCGGCGTCGACGCCATGGGCACGTCGACGGAGCGGTTGAAGCCGAACCGCTCCGCCATCTCCCGGATGGCGTCGTCGCCGAGCTCGATGCCGAGCTCGCTGAACGGGATGTTGCAGGACAACCGGAGGGCGTCGGCGAGCGTGACGGTCTCCTGGCTGCCGCACGCGCCCTCGCCGGAGTTCGTGACGACGGAGCTGCTGCCGGGCAGCGTGAACGTCGCAGGGTTCGGGAAGGTGCTCTCGGGCGTGTAGTCGCCGCCCTCGAGCGCGGCGGCGGTGACCACGAGCTTGAACACGGATCCGGGCGGGTTCAGGTCGCCGGCGATGGCCCGGTTCTGCAGGGGCTGCGCGGGATCCGACTCCAGTGAGCGGTAGGCGGCGAGCACCTGGTCCGGGTCGTGCACGGCGAGGATGTTGGGGTCGTACGACCGCTTGGAGACCATGGCGAGGATGGCGCCCGTCTTCGGGTCGAGGGCCACGACGGCGCCGGAGTTGTTACCGAGCGCGTCGTAGGCCGCCTGCTGCGCCGCGGGCAGGATGGTGAGCTCGACCGAAGCGCCCTTCGGGTCCTGACCGGTGATGAGGCGGTTGATGCCGTCGAGGAACTGCGTGTCGGCCGTTCCGCTCAGCTCGTCGTTGAGCGCATCCTCGAGGCCTGTCGCACCCTGCCCGAGGGTGAAGTATCCGGTGACCGCCGAGTACAGGTCTCCCGCGGCATACGTGCGCTGGAATCTGTACTGGTCGTCGACCGGCTGGGACTGCACGATCGCCTGGCCGTCGACGAGGATCTGGCCGCGCTCCGTCGAGTAGCTCTCGAGCACCGCTCGGCGGTTGCGATCGTCCTGCCGCAGGTTGTCCGCCTGGAAGACCTGGATGGTGGTGGTCGAGACGAACAGCGCGAGGAACATCAGCAGCACGACGCCGCTCACCCGCTTCAGCTCGCGATTCACTACTGCACCACCGCCCGGGGCTGATTCCGCACGGTGTCCGACAGGCGCAGCAGGATGGCGGCGATGATCCAGTTGGCCAGCAGGGACGACCCGCCCGCGGCCATGAACGGCGTCGTCAGCCCGGTGAGCGGAATCACCCGGGTGACGCCGCCGATGACGATGAACACCTGCAACGCGACCACGAACGAGAGGCCGATGCCGAGGAGCTTGCCGAAGTCGTCCTGCCCAGCGAACCCGATGCGGAACCCGCGGGAGACGAGGAGCAGGTAGAGCGCGAGGATGGCGAACAGGCCGGCGAGGCCGAGCTCCTCGCCGAGGCTCGCGATGATGAAGTCGCTGTTGGCGAGCGGCGTGATGTTCGGCATCCCCTGGCCGAGGCCGGTGCCGATGAGGCCGCCGTGGGCGAGCCCGAACAGTCCGGTGACGAGCTGATAGCTACCGCCCTGCGCGTCGTAGACGGCCGGGTCGAAGGGGGTGAGCCACGCGTTCAGCCGGCCGCCGACGTAGCCGAGCTGGGCCGCGGCCAGAGCGCCGCCGACGAAGAGCAGCAGTCCGAGGAGCACCCAGCTCAGTCGCCCCGTGGCGACGTAGATCATGACGACGAAGAGGCCGAAGTAGAGCAGCGACGTGCCGAGGTCGCGCTGGAAGACGAGCACGGCCATGGCGGCGGCCCAGATCACCAGGATGGGACCGAGGTCGCGCACGCGGGGGAAGCGCAGCCCGAGGACCTTCGCGCCCACCATGGACAGCGAGTCGCGGGCCGTGACGAGGTACCCCGCGAAGAACACCGCGAGGGCGATCTTCGCGATCTCGCCCGGCTGGAACGAGAACGAGCCGATGCCGATCCACACCCGGGCGCCGTTGATCTCCCGGCCGATGAGCGGCAGCATCGGCAGCAGGAGGAGCAGCAGGCCGACGAACATGGCGATGTACCGGTAGCGCTGCAGCACCCGGTGGTTGCGCAGCAGCACGAGCACGCCGATGGCGACGACGATCGCGAGCCCGGTCCACACCACCTGGCGCACGGCGACGCTGTCCCAGCCGGACACGCCGTAGGCGAGGTCGAGGCGGTAGATGCCGGCGATGCCGAGGCCGTTCAGCAGGGTCGCGATGGGCAGGATGAAGGGGTCGGCGTTGGGTGCGATGAAGCGCAGAGCGACGTGCATGCCGAGCACGAGCACGGCGAGCCCCGTGGCGGGGACGAAGAAGCTCGAGTCGAATGCACCGGCCGCGCCGAGCTGGACGAGGTAGAGCGCGCCGCCGTTGAGGACGGAGGCGAACAGCACGAGCAGGAGCTCGAGTGTGCGCAGCCGGCCGGGGGACGCGGTCGGTGCGGCCCTGTCCACGGCCCGCTGCTGATGGCGCGAGATCGTCTCCGTCACGGCGTCACTCATCGGCATCCGTTCTCAGGCGGTCGACGATGTCCTCCGCCTCGCGCAGCGAACCCGCGTTGATGGTGCGCTCGACCTGGCCCTGATAGAAGGCGCCGAGGTCGTCCAGCCGCACGTTGGTGACCTCGTGGACGCTCGAGAGGGGTATGGGGCCGACGCCCTGCTGCACGCCGCGGTAGATGGCGACGGTCCCGTCGCTCTCGCCGACGTAGTAACGGCTCTGCGTCCACTGGTAGCCGATGACCACCCCGAGCACGATGGCGATCGCGATCACCGCGATGCCGACGGACCAGGTGATCTTGCGGCGCAGCGCGCGACGCCGGTCCTCCGCGATCAGCGCCTCGAGATACTCGTCCGACTCCGGCTCGAACTGCGTCTGGCGCACCCCCGTGACGCGCAGGGGATGCAGCAGCAGGTTGGGCAGGCGCACGGGTCGCCGCCCTGCCTCGCTGTCGAACGCGAGAGGCGCGGACGCGGCTCCCACCGTGAGCGCCGGGGTGCCGCGGTCGTCGCCCTGGAGCACGTCGACGAGCACGACGGTCACGTTGTCCGGTGCTCCGTGATCGAGCGAATGCCGCACCAGCTGGTCGGCGGTGTCCTGCGGATCGAGGCCGGCGCCGAGGGACCGGGTGAGCAGTTCCTCGGAGACGTAGCTGCTGAGGCCGTCGGAGCAGAGCAGCCACCGGTCGCCGGGGCGGGTGTCGAGCACGCGAGTGTCGATCTCGGGATGCGCGTCAACGTCGCCGAGCACGCGCATGAGCACCGAGCGCCGCGGGTGGGTCAGCGCCTCCTCCGGCGTGATGCGCCCGCTGTCGACCAGCCGCTGCACGAACGTGTGGTCGCTCGTCACCTGCACGAGCTCGTCGTCGCGCCAGAGATAGATGCGGGAGTCGCCGATATGCGCGAGGGCGACCCGGTCGCCGACGCGGAGGATCGCGCTGACCGTCGTGCCCATGCCGGTGAGCTCCGGGTGCTCGAAGACGGTCTCGGACAGCAGGGAGTTCGCGGCGACGAGGGCGGACTGCAGCGCGAACTCCGCGTCCGTCACCGTCGCGAACTGCTGGGAGTCGACCTCGCGGATGTGCGTGACCGCGATGGCCGACGCGACATCGCCGCCCGCGTGCCCGCCCATGCCGTCGGCGACGACGAACAGCTGACGGCCCGCGAAACCGGAGTCCTGGTTGTTCGAACGGACTTTGCCGACGTTGGACACGGCAGCGGCCCTCGTGGTGGTCACCATCCACCTACCGCCGGAGCTCGAACGTCGTGGCGCCGACCTTGATCGGCGTGTTGAGCGGGATCTGCACGGGTGCGTGCACGCGCTTGCCGTCGAGGAACGTGCCATTGGTGGAGTCCAGGTCCTGGATCATCCACTCGTCGTTCCAGAGCAGGAGACGCGCGTGGTGCGTCGACGTGTAGTCGTCGCGGATGACCAGCCCGGACTCGCTCGAGCGCCCGATGGTGAGTGGCTCGGGCTGGAGGGCGATCTCGAGACCGGAGCGGGGTCCGCCCGTGATGACGATGCGGCGCGCGGTGGCCGTGGTCGCCTTGACCGGGCCGTCGTGGCCGGGTCGCGACAGGTTCGGGCCGTCCGGCAGGCTCGAGATGGGCGCGGACTGGCGCGCGGGCGCCGGCATGCCGGGCGCGGCCTGGAAGGGCGACTGCGCCGGGGCGGGCGCGGCCTGCGGCTGGGGGACCTGCTCCGCCGGCAGCCGGCGCACGCGCTGGCCGAACAGGTCGGACCGCAGCGCGTAGACGACGCCGAACACGAACAGCCACAGCAGGGTCAGGAACGCGAGCCGCAGCAGGAGGAGGGTGAGGTCGCCGTTCACGAGGCTCCCCAGAATCCGTCGTGACGGCGGGTGGGCTCCTCGGCCCTGCCTCGGTCGTCCGCGGCCTCCGGAAGCAGGCGGAAGACGATGGTGGTGCGCCCGATCTGGATGACGGAGTCAGCGGCGAGCGTCGCCCGCGTCACCCGCTCGCCATTGAGCTTGGAGCCATTGGTCGAGCCGAGGTCGGCGACCTGTGCGCGGCTGCCGTCCCAGCTGATCTCGACGTGCTTGCGCGAGATGCCGGTGTCGTCGACGGTGATGTCCGCGTCACTGCCGCGGCCGATCACGGTGCGCCCCCTGTTGAGCCGGTGCCGCTTGCCGGCGACGTCGAGTACGGCGGTCCAGTCGACGGTCCCCTTGACGCTCTCGGAATCCAGCGCGAGCACGCCCTCGGAGAGCGAGTCGTCGCGCCGGAAGGCGATCGAGATGCCGCCCGGGAACTGGTAGCCCTGGGCCGTGGCGTGCCGCTGGGCGGCCTGCACGAGCTCGTCCCTGAGCGTCTCACCGAGCCCCGTCATGCGCTCGTAGTCCGGCTGCGCCATGCGGGCGGTGAAGCGGTTGGGCACCAGGATGCGGTCGCGGTCGACCACGGCAGCCTTCGTGTCGAGCTCGCGGCGCAGCGCCGCCGTGATCTCGAGGGGCTGCAGACCGGACTTGAAGGTCTTCGCGAAGGCGCCGTTGACGGCGCGCTCGAGACCCTTCTCGAAACTGTCCAGAATGCCCAATGGTTACCCGATCTGTGCGATGGCTACCAGAATGTTAGCCGGGTCGTGTGGAGAGCCGTGGAATCGGGGGCTCCGAGGCACGTTCCGGCGGGGCCGGCCGGCACTCGGCCTCCTCGCGCCGTCCGGGATCCCGCGCCGCCTATATAAGAGGTGCGCCCGGCACGATTACGGGCGCCATGGCCGGGCGTGCTAATCTCCTTCCTGGTCACGCGCGAGTGGCGAAATTGGCAGACGCGCACGGTTCAGGTCCGTGTGCCCGTGAGGGCATGGGGGTTCAAGTCCCCCCTCGCGCACCATGTGGCGTTCACACGATGAGCGGCCTCAGGTCAGCCTGTGACACGAAAGCCCCGGGTCCGATGTCGGAACCGGGGCTTTCGCTCTTCCCTCACGCGTCGTCGCCGGGCGCGACTACGGGATATTTCCCCAGGTGTCGAGGGGTTGCGGAGGGGCGCTCCCATCCCGGATACTCACGGCTGCCGGGTGAATGGGGGATCACCTCGTTCGGCGGCGCGCCCGGGTCTACCCAGCCCGGGGTCAACCGTGAGAAAGAGCCCCCCGTGCCCCGCTATTTCCGAGCCGTTGTCAGCCCACAGCCGCTGTCGTCGTCCCCCCTCAACTCCTCCTGCAGCCGGCTCGTCGCCGGAGCGATCGCCGCCGGCGCGGCCGCGCTCCTGGCCCTTTCGCCGGTCTCGGCGGCCACCGCGCTCTCCGCGGCAGGGTCGGCATCGACGGACGCGACGGTCGCCGCGCCCGTGACGGTCGCCGTGTCCACCTCGGCGGAGCTCCAGTCGGCGCTCGACGCGGCAACGCCGGGCCAGGTCATCGAACTGGCCGACGGCACATACGCGGGCGCATTCCGGTCGTCGCGCTCCGGCACCAGGGAGTCTCCCGTCACGCTCCGCGGGTCCCGGGAGGCGGTGCTCACCGTCGGCTCGCTGACCGGCACGACCGCCGCGCTCACGCTCTCGGGCAAGGCGTGGAACCTCGTGGGCTTCAGCGTGAGCGAGTCGCCGACGGGCGTCATCCTGAGCGACTCCGACAACTCCGTCATCGACGACGTTGCGGTGACGACCATGGGTTCGCGCGGGATCCAGCTCCGCCGATCGAGCGCCTACGTCACCGTGCGCAACGCCATGGTGAGCGACACGGGAATCGTCTCCCCGGGAGCCGGCGAAGGCATCTACGTCGGCAGCGCCCAGGCCGACTGGGCGGTCGTCATGGGCTCCGCCGGGAAACCGGACCGCACGGACCACGTGCGCATCGAGCACTCCCAGCTCGTGAACACCGCGGCAGAGGGCGTCGACATCCGCGAGGGCACGACCGGTGGCCGCGTGGCGTGGAACGTCTTCGACAACGCCGGCCACTCCCGGGTCGACTCCGGCGACTCCTGGGTCGACGTGCGCGGGAACACGACGTCGGTGTGGGCGAATGCGGGCTTCACCAGTCCGACCGACGCCTTCCAGGTGCACACCGACGTCGCCGGCTGGGGCCTCGGCAACCGCTTCCGCGACAACGTCGTGATGGACGCCGTGCCCGGGTACGAGGTCAACGCGGGCGACGCGGGACGGAGCACCGTCGTCTACTGCACGTACTCGAACGCCGGCAGGGGCCTCTCCAACGTCCCCTGCACCGCATACTGAGTGCTGTCCTCCCCGGACGCACCCTGACCTCGGAAGGACCCGCGTGAGAATCGCATTCCTCGGACTCGGCCGCATGGGCCGCATCCTCGCCCGGCACGTGCTGGACGACGGGCACGACCTGCGGGTCTGGAACCGGACGGCCGGCGCCGCGGAGGAGCTCGGCGCGGCCGGAGCGACCGTCGCCGGGTCCGCGGCCGAGGCCGTCGACGGGGCGGAGGTCGTCATCACGGCGCTCTTCGGCCCGGACGCGGTGCGCGCGGTCGTCGCCGAGGGGAGCCTTCCCTTCGGACCCGACGCGGTGTGGCTCGACATCACGACCATCGGCCCGGCCGACGCCCGGTCGATGGCCGAGTGGGCCGCATCGGCGAGCGTGCGGTATGTGCACTCGCCGGTCATCGGGTCCCTCGCCCCTGCCCGGAACCGCGCGCTCGGCGTCGCCGTCGGCGGAGAGGAGTCGGCCGTCGACGAGGTGCTGCCCCTCGTTCGGCTCTGGGCCGACCCCGAGCGGTTGCAGCGCTACGCCGACCCGGGCAAGGCCGCAACGGGAAAGCTCGTGGCGAACCTCGCGCTCGCCGTGGGCATGCAGGGGCTTGTCGAGGCCGTGAGCCTCGGATCGGCCGGCGGGCTGAGCGCCGAGGAGACGCTGACCACACTGAAGGGCACCGCCCTCGGCACGATCGCCGGCATGAAGGGTGCGAACGTGCTTGCCGGACGGTTCGACGACACCCAGTTCTCGGCCGACCTCCTCGCGAAGGATGCGCGGCTCATGGTCGGTACGGCACCGCACCCCCTGCCCGCACTGGAGACCGCGCTCGCGGCGCTGCAGCGCGCGCAGGACGCGGGGCTCGGCGATCAGGACTTCTCGGTGATCGCCACGGAGGCCCGCTGACCGCGGTCGCTACGCGGAACGGACCAGCGGGCTCTCGTCCAGGTGCTCGAGCAGGTCCGCGGGGTCGTCGTACACCGCGATGGCACCGACGCCCCGCAGCTCCTCCTCGGAGACCCCGCCGCTGCGCAGGCCGATGGTGCTGACGCCAGCGGCCGCGGCCGCTTTCACGTCCCAGATGCTGTCGCCGACGAAGACGGCGCCGGCCGCGTCCGTCTCGCCCCGCTCGAGCGCGGTCTCGACGATGTCGGGTTCGGGCTTCGCCGTCTCGACGTCGCCGGACGAGGTGACCGACCAGACGGCATCCTCGATCTCGAGCACGTCGCGCAGCATCTCGAGCTCGTTCTCCGGGGCGGAGGTGGCGAGCACGACGCGCATGCCGCGCTCGGCGACGGCCGTCAGGAGCTCGCGCGCACCGGGCAGGACTTTCAGGCGCGACGCCATGCCCGTGTAGTACTCCGAGTGCAGCTCCTTCGCGCGATCCCGCTGCTCCTGCGTCGCGCCCTCGAGCACCGTTTCGAGGAGCATCGCGGAGTCCATGCCGATGGCGCGATGCAGGTGCCACGAGCTGACCGGGAACCCGGCGTCCGCGGCGGCGCGCTCCCAGGCGTCCACGTGCAGGTAGTTGGAGTCGACGAGTGTGCCGTCGATGTCGAAGAGAACGGCGGACACGGGCATGGGGACTCCGAAACGGGATAGGGGACGAGGAGCCTTTCAGCGTAAGCGCACCCGCCGCGGCGTGCGCCGGCCCGCCGCCGTCAGCTGAGGGTGGTGTTGAAGAGGAGGCCGAGCAGGTAGGTCGCTCCCGCGGCGCCGTAGCCGATGGCCAGCTGGCGGAGCGCCCGGAGCAGGGGCGGACCGCCGGAGAGCAGCCCGACGACGGCTCCCGTGCCGACGAGGGCGATGCCGACGAGCACCGACGCGACCAGGACCGCGGCGGTGCCGCCGAGGCCGAACAGGTACGGCAGCACCGGGATGAGGGCACCGGATGCGAAGAAGCAGAAGCTCGAGACGGCGGCGCTCATGCCCGTGCCGATGGCCTCGTGGTCCACGATCGTGAGCGGTGCCGTCGGTGACGCGGGTCGGCCGGGCTGGAGGTCCGCGAGCACTTCGGCGGCGTGGTCCTCCGCCTGCTGCGGCGTCATCCCGCGGGCGCGGTATACGAGCGTCAGCTCATTGGCGTCCACGTCGAGATGAGGCAGCGCCGCCTTGGCCTCGGGGTTCGGCGTCGAGGCGTCGAGCAGCTCGCGCTGCGATCGGACGGACACGTACTCCCCGGCGCCCATCGACAGGGCGCCCGCGAGAAGTCCTGCGAGACCGGTCGCGAGCACGGCCGCCGTGGGCAGCCCGGTTGCGCTGATGCCGAGGACGAGCGCGAGGTTGCTGACGAGGCCGTCGTTCGCGCCGAAGACCGCGGCGCGGAAGGTGCCGGAGAGGCGGTTCCGCCCGCGGGTCGCGAGCCCGCGCAGCACCTCCTCGTGGATGCGCTCGTCCGCCGCCATGCGATCGGTGGCGTCCGCGTCGGCCTCGTAGGGGGAGCGCGCCTCAGCCCGCTGGGCGAGGGCGAGCACGAACACGGAGCCGAAGCGCCGGGCGAGGAACCCGAGCAGCCGCGTGCGGATGTCCCCCCGACCCGGCCTGCCGACCCGATCACCGAGCAGCTCGAGCCAGTGTGCGGCGTGGCGCTTCTCGGCCTCGGCGAGCTCGAGCAGGATCTCCCGCTCCTCACCCGTGCGGCGGCTGGCGAGGTCGCGGTACACGGCCGCCTCCGCGTGCTCGTCGGCGAGATAACGGCGCCAGCGGCGCACGTCGGCCGGCGACGCGGATGCGGAGGAGGCGCGGTCTGGTGCTTCGGTCATCGATCGATTGTCTCAAAGCGGGCTGGACCTCGCGGTCGCGACGAGCTCCCTCCTCGCGCGGGACAGCGCGGCCTCGAGCTCGTGTATCCCGCACTCCAGCCCGTGCCTCGGCAGGTGGCCCTCCGTCCAGAGCCACTGCGCGAGTCTGCCGATGAGAACGACCTGCGACCGGGCCGCGGCGGGCGTGCGCATGCGGCGCTCGGGCGTGAGGTAGCCGGGCAGGGCGAACAGCAGGTCGTCGGCGTGCATGGTGCGCACGAACGCGCCTCGGGGGCTGAACTCGCGCTCGGCGTTCAGGAGGGCGAGCGACCCCGTGGTGAGGGTGCGATCGGCGTGCTCGTCGAGGTAGGCCTCGAGGTCGGCGCGCACGGCGCGGGTGCGTGTCGCGGCGGAGGGGGACTGGCCGTCGACCTGGTCGCGGAAGAAGACGTCGAAGAGCGGGGCGAGGGTGGGGGATCGCTTGGTCATGCGAGCAGTCTCGCGGGCACCGCCGACACGACGCGGGTGGACGGCCAACACTGTGGAGAACCCCCGCTAGAGCAGCAGTGTGCGCAGTTCGGCCACCGAGTGCGCGACCGCGACGGCCCCCGCCGCCTCGGCCGGTGCGCCGTATCCCCACGAGACGAGGATGGTGGGCACGTCGTGGGCCGCCGCGCCCCGCACGTCGTGCTCACGGTCCCCGACCATGATCACGCGCTCCAGGTCGACGTGCTTCTCGCGCAGCCGGCGCAGAGCCTCGGCCACGACGTCCGCCTTCGCGCTCCTCGACTCGTCGTCGGTCGCACCGGCGATCTCGGTGAAGTGGGAGATGAGACCGAAGTGCTCGAGGATCGGCATGGCCTGCGACTCGGGCTTCGAGGTGGCGAGCGACAGCGGGATGCCGGCGCGGCGCACGTCGCGGAGCAGCTCCGCGATGCCCGGGTACACGGTGATGCCCTCGGTCAGGTCCTCGTGCGCGAGCTGACGATAGATCTTCAGCGCCTGCATCCGCTGCGACTCGTCCATGCCCGCGAAGTCACGGAACGCGTCGAGGATGGGCGGGCCGACGTAGCGCAGCAGTCCCTCCGGGGGAGGAACGGGCAGGCCCATCCGGGTCAGCGTCTCGGCGAGCCGCGACGTGATGCCCGACGCGGAGTCCGTGATGGTGCCGTCGAGATCGAACAGGATGCAGGACCACGGCTTGGTCGCGACTGCCGGGGCGGTGGTGGTCATTCGGCCGATCCTATTCACGCCGGGTGAACGGGCGCCGAACGTCGGCCGCGCCCCGGGCGTCAGAACAGGCGCAGGTGCGAGTCGTCGAGACCACGCATCGCGTCGTAGTCGAGCACGACGCAGCGGATGCCGCGATCCTGCGCGAGCGTGCGGGCCTGGGGCTTGATCTCCTGGGCCGCGAAGACGCCCTGCACGGGCGCGAGGTGCGGATCGCGGTTCATGAGCTCGAGATACCGGGTGAGCTGCTCGACGCCGTCGATGTCGCCCCGGCGCTTCAGCTCCACCGCGACGGCGCGCCCCTGCGCGTCCCTGGCGAGGATGTCGACCGGGCCGATCGCCGTCATGTACTCGCGGCGCACCAGCGTGTGACCCTCGCCCAGCAGATCGATCTGCTCCGCGAGCAGCTTCTGCAGGTGCGCCTCGACGCCGTCCTTCTGCAGGCCGGGATCCACGCCGAGGTCATGCGACGAGTCGTGCAGCACCTCGTGGATCGAGACCACGAGCATGTCGGCCGTCTTGGGCTGACTGACCCGCCACACCTGGGTGACGCCGGCCCCGACCTGAGCCTCGTCCGGCTCGATCGTGCTGAACACCGCGGGCGGGCTCATCCAGTTCAGCGGCTTGTACGACCCCCCGTCGGAGTGCACGAGGAGGCTGCCGTCGGCCTTGAGCATGAGCAGGCGGGTGGCGAGCGGCAGGTGCGCGCTCAGACGCCCCGCGTAGTCGACGGAGCAGCGGGCAATGACGAGACGCACGGGACGAGCTTAACCGCGCGCGGGCCGCGCCCCGGGCACGCACCCGTGCCCGGGGTCCTAAACTGCGGGTGTGGCTGACCATACGGCGAGCGACACCCTGGCAGGAGTGCTGGGTGTCGCCCGCGCGCGCACGGGGGCTCGCTTCCGCAGCCGGGATGCGCTGCTCGCCTGGCAGCGGAAGCGCGTGCGTTCCTTCCTCGCCCAGGCTCTCCCCCGGGTCCCGCACTACGGGCGACCCTTCCGGGATCTCGCCGAGCTGCCCGTCTCGACCGAGGAGCAGCAGGCCGAGAACTTCGCGGCGCTGAACACGCTCGGCATCGCGCGCGATGCGGCACTGGCCGCGTCGACCGTTCCCGAGCCGCCCGGTGGCGGGCAGGCGCAGGGTCCCGCGTCGCCCGGTGGCGTCCCCGAGAACGTGTTCGCGGGCGCCTGTGCCGGCATCGGTGCCGTGACGCGCCCCTACCTGCTGTCCACGCGGGAGCACCGCGCTGAGGTGGCGAGGCTCACCGCGCGCGTGCTCACGGCGGAGTGCGCACGGCGGGTGCTGCGACCGGGCGGCACCCCGCTGCGCGTCGGCATCGTCGCCACCGGTCCGGCCCGGCTCCTCTCGGCGCTGCCGTCGTCGCGCATCCAGGTGCTCGAGGTCGATCCGGCGGCGTCGGTCGAGGATCAGGTCGGGCAGTTGAACGACTGGGACCCGCACGTGCTCGTCGCCCCTCCCGCCGCCCTGGTGCGCCTCGCCGACGCCCGGGCGAACGGCCTGCTCCGCGTCGCCCCCGTGGAGATCGTCGCGCTCGGGGACGTGCTCGAGGGAGCGGACGAGGAGCGGGTGCGCGCCGCATTCCCGGTGGAGCTGCGACGGATCCTGGCCTCCGCGGAGGGCCTGCTCGCCTTCACCTGCCATCGCGGCACCCTGCACCTCGACGAGGAGCACGCGCGGTTCGAGAAGCACTGGCTCGACCCAGACCGGAAGCACTTCCTTCCGGTCGTGACGGTGTTCACCCGCCGGACGCAGGTCACGGTGCGGCTGCGGCTCGACGTCGTGCTCCGCGTCGCGGCGCAGGAGTGCGGCTGCCGGTACCGCGGCCTGGCGCTCGAGGCGATGCACGGCGGCCTGGACGCCGTGCTGACCGCTCATCGCATCCCCGCCGACGCGTCGGCCGGTGCGGAGGCGTCGGGCGCGCAGGACGTCGTGCGTGTCTTCCCCGAGGAGGTCGCGCGGGCGCTCGCCGAGGTGGGCGGGGACGGTGCGTTCGAGGACTGGCGCATCCGCCAGCAGCCCGGCGTGCTCGTCGTAAGACTGCGGGAGCCGCGCCGCGGCATCGAGAGGCGGGTGGAGCGGGCGCTCTGGGCGCTCTTCGCCGACGTGGGGGCGAACGCCCCGGCCATCCGGTTCGAGGACTGGGTGGACGACGGCGACGATGCGTCGCTGCAGAGGATCCGGGTGGCCTAGGCCCGCGGCGGGGTAGGGCGGGTGGGGCGGGGTCCGGCTCAGGCGAGCCGGCGCGCCCGCTTCGGCTCGCGCGCGGAGCCGGACACGACGCCCGCCACGGCCACGAGCAGGAGCACGACGAGCAGTCCGTTCAGGAGCCCGAAGTGCTCGCCGAGGAAGCCGATGGCGGGCGGTCCGACCAGGAAAGCGCAGTATCCGATGGTGGCGACGGCACTCACCCGGGCGCCCGCCGTGCGCGAGTCGTCGGCCGCGGCGGACATGCCGACGGGGAAGCCGAGCGCCGAGCCGAGGCCCCAGAGGATGACGCCGACGATGGCGACGACGGGCGCCGGGCCGAAGATCACGAGCAGCAGGCCGACGGCGGCGAGCACCGCGGACACTCGCAGCACGGGTACGCGGCCGTAGCGGTCGAGCAGGGGCACACCCGCGACGCGACCGACGGTCATCGCGGTCACGAAAACGCCGAAGACGAGGGCGCCCGTCGTGTTGTCGACGCCGTATCCGTCGACCATGGCGAGCGCGAGCCAGTCGTTGGCCGACCCCTCGGCGAACGCCATGCCGAGGATGATGAGCCCGATGAGGATGGTGCGCGGGTCGCGCCAGATGGCGAGCCTGCCGCGCCACGTGCTCTCCGGCTCGTCCCCATCCGCGTCCGGCGTGTCGTGCGCCACGTTCTCGTGCAGCAGGTACCGCGTCGACACCACCGCCGCGGCGATCATGAACGCGGAGACGACGGCGGTGTGCAGCACGATGGGCATGTCGATGCCCTCCGCGAGCGCGCCCGTTCCTGCGCCGGCGACCGTGCCGAGGCTGAAGGCCGCGTGGTACAGCGGCATGACGGTGCGGCCGAGCACGCGCTCGTTGGCGGCCCCCGACACGTTCATGGCGACGTCGCACATGCCGCAGCCGGCGCCGAAGACCGCGAGACCCGCGAAGATCACCCAGAAGTTCGGTCCGACGGACGCGCCGACGCCCGCGAGCACGAAGCCGATGGGGCCGGCGATGAGGCACGCGAGGATGGTGATCCGCGCGCCGAAACGCGCGAGCACGTGACTCGACGCGAGCAGGCCGATGATCGATCCAGCCGCGAGGCCGAAGATGAGCACGCCCATCTCGAGGGTGGACGCGCCGAGCACGTCGCGCACGGCCGGCACGCGGGAGACCCAGCTCGCGAGGCCGATGCCGGCGAGGAAGAAGATCACGAACAACGCGTTGCGCCACGCGGCGGCCGCGGCAGCCGGGATGTCCGCTCCGGGCGTCGGGGCGCGGCGTGCGGTCGTGTCTGCCATGGCACCTGTGCTTCCTGCGGCGGGCGGAACGGGTCGAGCGGGACGGACGGATCGGGTGAGCGGGTCCGGCGAGCGGCTGGGCGGGCGCGGATCCCCCGATCGGCGCCGCTGACAACGCTACCGGGCGCGGTCGGGGCCGGCGACGAGCCACGCGCCGCCCCGCGCGCGAACACCGAGCGTCACGGCCCGTGCACCGACGTAACCGATGCCGAAGGCGAGCCAGAGCGCCACGACCGCGCCGGGGCCGGTTCGGCCCGGCGCGGTGGCGAGCATCAGCAGCGGCACGTACACGGCCAGGTTCACCACGCCCGTCCAGGCGAGGTACCTGCCGTCGCCGGCTCCGATGAGCACGCCGTCGAGCACGAAGACGTACCCGGCGAGGGGGATGCCGAGCGCCATCACGAGCACCGTCGGCGTGAGCAGCCGGGCCACCTCCGCGTCCGAGGTGAAGACGCCGGGCAGCACGCCGGCGGATGCGGCGACGAGCACGGCGAGCGCGAGTCCGCTCCACAAGCCCCAGGCCACGAGCCGCCGGGTGATCGCGGCCACGCGGGGGACGTCGGCGGCGCCGAGGCCGTGGCCGATCATGGCCTGACCGGCGATCGCCAGGGCGTCGAGCCCGAACGCGAGCGTGGAGAACAGGGTGAGCGCGATCTGCAGGGCGGCGAGCTCCCGCACCCCGAGCGCTGCCCCTGCGAACACGGTCGCGAGCAGCGCGGCCCGCAGGGATGCGGTGCGCAGCAGCAGCCAGCCGCCGGATGCGGCCGCCCCCGTCACGCCGGACAGCCCGGGTCGCAGGCCGACGCCGACGGACCGCGCCGACCGCACCGCGATGACGACGTAGACGAGCGCCATGCCCCACTGGGCGATCACCGTGCCGAGGGCGGACCCGGCGACGCCGAGCCCCGCGCCGTAGATGAGCACGGCGTTGAGGCCGGCGTTCACCAGGAAGCCGAGCCCCGCGACGACGAGCGGCGTGCGCGTGTCCTGCAGACCCCGCAGCAGCCCGCTCGCGGCGATGACGACGAGCATCGCCGGCAGTCCGGCGAGCGAGATCGAGAGGTAGGTGGTCGCGGCCTCCGTCACCGTGGCGCCGGCACCGAACGCCGCAGACACCGGCGCTGCCGCGGTCAGTCCCGCGATGGAGAGCACGACGCCGAGCAGCAGAGCGAGCCACATGCCGTCGATGCCGGCCCGGATGGCGCCCGGGCGATCCCCCGCACCCAGGCGCCTCGCGACGGTCGGGGTCGTTGCGTAGGCGAGGAAGATCAGCAGGCCGACGACCGACTGCAGGATCGCGCCCGCTATGCCCAGTCCGGCGAGCGGCGCGGCGCCGAGGTGGCCGACGAGCGCGGTGTCGGTGAGCAGGAACAGCGGCTCCGCCACGAGAGCGCCGAGCGCGGGGACCGCGAGCGCGAGGATCTCGCGGTCGAGCGCGCGTGCGCCGCCCCGCCGCCCGCCGTGCGCCTCTGCGTCCAGGATGATCCGTCCCTCAGCCGACGGAGGCATGCGTGCGCGCTCCCGCGCACGCCGCGGCCCGGTCGCTCGCCGTCCCGATGGTCATGGTTCGTGCCCTCCTGAGCGTCACCCCGCGGCACCGTATCAGCCCGGGAAGCACCCGTCCTCCGCGGGGTCGTGCTCGCCCGGCATGCGACCCGGGGCATACGGACTTAGGCATCCGGCTCGGATGATGCCAGGGTTGAAGCATGTCGTCCGCCAACGAGGTCCCTGACATCCATCCGTCCCGCTCCGACTCCGCCGTGAGCGACGACCCGTCGCGCGTGCTCCGCGCCGGCGTCGTCGGCCTCGGCTTCGCCGGCACGACCCACCTCGACGCCTACACGGCGCTGCCGGGCGTCGAGGTCGTCGCGCTCGCCGGCCAGGAGAGCGAGCGGCTCGCCATGCTGGGGGAGACCCGCGGTGTGCCGGACCTCTACGCCGACTGGGAGGACCTGGTCGCCCGCGACGACCTCGACATCGTCTCGATCGGAACGCCGAACTTCCTGCACCACCCGATCGCGATCGCGGCGCTCGCCTCCGGCAAGCACGTGTTCTGCGAGAAGCCGCTCGCCCCGACGGGCGACCTCGCCGCGGAGATGGTGGCCGCGGCGCGCGACGCCAACCGCGTGCTCGAGATCGCGTACAATCACCGGCGCCGCGCCGACGTGCAGTACCTGGCCCGCTACCTCGAGTCCGACCCCCTCGGCTCCGTGTACCACGCGCGGGCGAGCTGGACGCGGCGGCGCGGCATCCCGGGACTCGGCTCCTGGTTCACCAGCAAGGCGCTGGCCGGCGGCGGGCCGCTCGTCGACCTCGGCTCCCACGTGCTCGACATCGCCCTGTACCTGCTCGGCGAGCCGCGCGTGACGAGCGTGAGCGCCGTCGCATACAGCGAGCTGGGCAAGCACGGTCGCGGCGGCCGCTCGGGCAGCAAGACGACGGGCACGGGGAACCGGTTCGAGGTCGAGGACTTCGCGAGCGCTCTCCTGCGCCTCGACAGCGGCGGGAGCCTGCAGCTCGAGGCGTCCTGGGCCGGTTACACGAAGGACGACGATGACATCGCGATCGAGCTGCTCGGCAGCGCGGGCGGCGCGCGGCTGTTCGTCGAGAACTACGCGACGGACGACACCCTGCGCCTGTACGCGGACATCGAGGGCGAGCCGGTGACCATAACGCCGACCGTGCACGTTCCCGCGGGCCACCACCAGTCCGTCATCGAGGAGTTCCTCGCCACCATCCGGTCGGGCGAGTGGAGCACGAGCTTCGGCGACTACGCGCTGCACCGCAGCCGCGTGCTCGACGCGGTGTACGAGTCGGCCCGTGAGGGCAGAGAGGTAGCAGTGGCATGAGGGTCACCGTCTGGAACGAGTTCGTGCACGAGACGCGGGGGGACGAGCGCGTGCTCGCCCACTATCCCGACGGCATCCACACCGTGATCGCGGACGGCCTTCGCGAGCACCTGAACGACGACGCGGAGGTGCGCACCGCGACACTCGCCGAGCCGGAGCACGGCCTGACCGAGGAGGTCCTCGCGCAGACGGACGTGCTGCTGTGGTGGGGCCACATCGCGCACGACCAGGTGTCGGACGAGGTGGTCGACCGCGTGCACCGGCACGTCATCGAGGGCATGGGCATCCTCGTGCTGCACTCCGGGCACTTCTCGAAGATCTTCAAGCGCCTCCTCGGCACCTCGTGCTCGCTCAAGTGGCGCAACGACGGCGAGCGGGAGCTCGTCTGGACCGTCGAGCCGACGCATCCCATAACGCAGGGCGTGCGCAGCCCGATCATCATCCCGGAGCAGGAGATGTACGGGGAGTACTTCGACATCCCCACGCCGGACGAGCTGCTGTTCGTCAGCTCGTTCTCGGGCGGGGAGGTGTTCCGCTCGGGCGTGACGTATCGCCGCGGGCTCGGGCGGCTGTTCTACTTCTCCCCGGGCGATCAGGAGTTCCCGGTGTACCACCACCCGGAGGTGCGGAAGGTTCTCGCCAACGGCGTGCGCTGGGCGATGCCGACGGTGGAGCGCACCTTCCTGCCGACCGACCGCCACCCGGCCGGCTGGTTCGAGTAGGGGCGCGCCTCGACCGGCGGCGGGGCGGGACGGGGCGCTAGAGCGTGCCGCGCACCCGGGCGATCCCGCTCATCACGTGGTAGATCACGATCGCCGCGACGGTGCCGAGGGCGATGCCGGTGAAGGTCAGCGTGCCCGCGGTGAACGTGAAGTCCGCGATGCCGATGATGAGCGCCGTCGCCGCGGTGAGCTGGTTCACGGAGCGCGAGAAGTCGACGCGGTTGTCCAGCCAGATCTTCACGCCGATGATGCCGATCAGCCCGTACAGCGCCGTGGTCACACCGCCGAGGACCCCCGGCGGGATGGTGTTGATGACGGCGCCCACCTTGGGGGAGAGGCCGAGCAGCACCGCGAACACTCCGGCGACCCAGTAGGCCGCGGTCGAGTAGACGCGGGTGGCCGCCATGACGCCGATGTTCTCGCCGTAGGTCGTGGTGCCGGATCCGCCGCCGAGGCCGGCGATCGTGGTGGCGATGCCGTCCGCGAGCAGCGCACGACCGGTGAGCCTGTTGACGCTCGGTTCGGTGAGCTGCGCGACGCCGCGGATGTGACCGACGTTCTCGGCCACGAGCACGAGCACGACGGGCAGGAACGCGGGGAGGATCGCCCAGAAGCCCGGGCCGAAGTCCGGCGCGGTGAACGTGGGCAGGCCGATCCACGGCTCGTCGCCCACGGCCTCGAACGACACCTCGCCCGACAGCCAGGCGACGACGTAGCCGACGACGACGCCGATCACGATGGACAGCCGGGCGAGCAGGCCGCGGAACAGCACGGTCGAGAGGATGACGGCGGCGAGCGTGATGGCGGCGGTCAGCGGCGCCTTCTCGAAATTCCCCTTCGCCGCGGGCGCGAGGTTCAGGCCGATGAGCGCCACGATGGCGCCGGCGACGACCGGCGGCATGAGGCCGTCGATCCAGGCGGTACCCGTGAACTGCACGATGGCGCCGATGAGAGCGAGCAGGATGCCCACCGACAGGATCCCCGCGAGCGCGCTGCCCATGCCGGCCGCCGCCGTGGCGCCGGTGATGGGCGCGATGAACGCGAACGACGAACCGAGGTAGCTGGGCAGCCGGTTCTTCGTGATCAGCAGGAACAGGATGGTGCCGATGCCGGAGAACAGGAGCGTCGTCGACGGCGGGAAGTCGGTGAGGACCGGCACGAGGAACGTCGCGCCGAACATGGCGACGACGTGCTGCATGCCGAGCCCGACGGTGCGGCCCCAGGTGAGGCGCTCCTCCGGCCGCACGATGGTGCTGGCGTCCACGTTCCTGCCGTCGCCGTGCAGGGTCCAGGGGCCAAGCGCCATGTCGTCCGTCTCCCATCCCGAGGGCGTCGCCGGTGCGCCCCGCACGAGCGTAGTGGAGCGCACGTTGCGGCCATGTTTCGTGTCGGGCGGCGACATTAGGCTGGGGTGTCATGAGCGCTGAAGCCCCCCTGACATCCGGCATCCTCACCGACGAGCTCGACGAGACGGTGCGACCACAGGACGACCTCTTCCGGCACGTGAACGGCCGGTGGATCGCGCGCACCGAGATCCCGGAGGACAAGGCCCGCTACGGCTCGTTCCTCGTGCTCGCCGAGGAGGCGGAGAAAGCGGTCCGCACGATCATCGAGGAGGCCCAGGACGCCGCGCCGGGAACGGATCAGCGCAAGGTCGGCGACCTCTACTCGAGCTTCCTCGACGAGGATCGCGTGAACGCGCTCGGCGTTGCGCCCATCCAGGATCAGCTGGCGCTCGCCGCCGCCGTGGGCAGCGTCCCGGAGCTGCTGTCGACCCTCGGCCTGCTGGAGCGGGCGAACGTGAGCGGCTTCCTCGGCGTGTTCGTGGACAACGACCCGGGCAACCCGGAGCGCTACATCGTGCAGTTCGACCAGGGCGGCATCGGCCTTCCCGACGAGTCGTACTACCGCGAGGAGAAGTTCGCGGGCATCCGCACGGCGTACCGCTCCTTCCTCGAGAAGATGTTCGGGCTCGCCGGACTGTCCGACCCGGGAGCACGCGCGTCGCTCGTGTTCGACCTCGAGACCGAGATCGCCGCCAGCCACTGGGACAACGTGAAGACCCGCGACAGCGAGGCGACGTACAACCTGCTGCCCTGGGCGGACGTCGCCGCCATGGCGGGCGCCGCGCCGCACGGATCCGGTGATGCCGCCCCGCCGCTGCTCGACTCCTGGCTCACGGCGCTCGGCGTGCCCGCCGGCGCGTTCGACGAGGTCGTGCTGCGCGAGCCCAGCTTCCTCAGCGGCCTCGGCCGCCTGTTCTCCGAGGACCGCCTCGCCGCCTGGAAGCACTGGCTGGAGTGGCAGGTGATCCGCTCGAACGCGGCCCTGCTGTCCGCGCCCTTCGTCGAGGCGAACTTCGACTTCTACGGCCGCACCCTCACCGGCACGCCGTCGCAGCGCGCCCGCTGGAAGCGCGGCGTCTCGCTCGTCGAGGGCGCCATGGGCGAGGCGGTCGGCCGGATCTACGTCGAGCGGCACTTCCCGCCCGCCGCGAAGCAGAGCATGGACGTGCTCGTCGAGAACCTCGTCAAGGCCTATCGCGACTCCATCGAGTCGCTCGACTGGATGACGGACGAGACGCGCGCCCGTGCGCTCGAGAAGCTCGAGCGCTTCACGCCGAAGATCGGCTATCCGGTGCGGTGGCGCGACTACAGCGCGCTCGAGACCGACCCCGCCGACCTCGTGGGCAACGCGCGCGCCGCGGCGGAGTTCGAGTTCCGCCGCGAGCTCGGCAAGATCGGCCGACCGCTCGACCGCGACGAGTGGTTCATGACGCCGCAGACCGTGAACGCGTACTACAACCCCGGCTTCAACGAGATCGTGTTCCCCGCCGCCATCCTGCAGTTTCCCTTCTTCGACGTCGCCCGGGACGATGCGGCGAACTACGGCGGCATCGGCGCGGTCATCGGTCACGAGATCGGGCACGGCTTCGACGACCAGGGATCGAAGTACGACGGCGACGGCAGGCTCACCGACTGGTGGACGGAGGCCGACCGTGCCGCGTTCGAGGAGCGGGCGGCGGCCCTCATCGAGCAGTACAACGCGCTCGCTCCCGCTCAGGTGCCCGACAGCCACGTGAACGGCGCGCTCACGATCGGCGAGAACATCGGTGACCTCGGTGGCCTCTCCATCGCGTGGAAGGCCTACCTCATCTCGCTCGACGGCCAGGAGCCGCCCGTGATCGACGGGCTCACGGGAGCGCAGCGCTTCTTCCTCTCCTGGGCGCAGGCCTGGCAGCTGAAGATCCGCGACGAGGAGGCCGTGCGGCTGCTCGCCATCGACCCGCACGCGCCGAACGAGTTCCGCTGCAACCAGATCGTGCGCAACATCGACGAGTTCTACGCGGCGTTCGACGTGACGGAGTCTGACGCCCTGTGGCTGGACGAGGCGGAGCGCGTTCGCATCTGGTGACGCGGCGGGTAGCGTCTCTCCCATGAACACCGTTGTCATCACCGGCGCGGCCGGCAGGATCGGATCGGCACTTCGACCCCTGCTCGCGGCGGAGGGGCGCACCCTCCGCCTCATGGACGTCGTGGAGTCCGACACCCCGGCCGGCGCCGGCGAGGAGTGGACGACGGCCGACCTCGCGGACACCGACGCGCTCGAGCCCGTCTTCCGCGGGGCCGACCTCGTCGTGCACCTCGGCGGCATCCCGGGCGAGCAGGGGTGGGAGGACATCGACGAGGTCAACATCACCGACACGCGGAACGTGCTCGAGTCCGCGCACCGCGTGGGCGTGACGCGCCTGCTGCTGGCGAGCTCCATCCACGCGGTGGGGTTCCACACGCTCGCCGACGCCGGTCGCGTGGCCGTGCTGCCGGCGCGCCCCGACACCTACTACGGCGTGAGCAAGGCCGCGCTGGAGGCGCTCGGCAGCCTCTACGTCGACCGGTACGGCATGAGCATCGTCTCCGCCCGCATCGCGAACTTCGGCGAGAGGCCGAGCGGCGCGCTCGGTCTCTCGACCTGGCTGGCGCCGTCCGACATGGCGCGGCTCGTCGAGGCCGCGGGTGCGCTCGAGGGGCCGGGCCATCACATCGTCTGGGGCATCTCGAACAACACGCGCCGCACCGCCAGTGCCGAGGCCGGGCATGCCATCGGGTTCCACCCCGAGGAGGACGCCGAGCGGTTCGCCGCAGAGACGGACGAGGGCGGCGACCCGATCGGCGATCCGGAGACGGCGCGGCTGGGCGGCTCGTTCACCCGGCACGACCTCGGCACCCCGATGTAGCGCCGGCACAGCGTGTGGTCGTGCTCGAGCAGACGCGCACGATCGGCCTCGATCTTCTCGAGTACGTTGACGGACCCGCGCGGTCAGTCGATGAGGTCGAGATCCCGGAGGCGTTCGAGCGTGTCGACGCCGGCGGGTGGGCAGCGGTCCGCGTCGGCCGAGGTGACCCAGTGCAGGGAGTCGATCTCGCCGGACGCGCTCGGCTCGTCCGGCGTCTCCGCCCGGTACACCGTCATGCTCACCAGCCGGCCGTCCGGTTCGCCGTGCGCCTGCACGAGCACCGTGAACAGGTCCTCGACCGTCGTCTCGTCCAGCCCGACGCCGAGCTCCTCCCCGCACTCGCGCAGCAGCGCGGTGCGGGCGGACTCGCCCGGGTCGATCTTGCCGCCCGGCAGGTACAGCACGTCACGGCCGCGGGCCACGACCATGAGCACGCGCCGGTCGCGCACGAGCGCGAGCGCGACAACGCGCAGCGGCCGCGGGGTGATGGGCCTGGTCGTCGTGCTCTCCGTCATAGTCCGTCGATGCTCTTCCTGGCCGCCCACTCGACATCGAGGATGCCGAAGATGTTCGTGTCGACCCACTGGTCGCCGACCCGGAGGTCGTGCACGAGGTGACCCTCACGTCGCATGCCCAGCCGGGTGGCGAGCGCGGCCGCGGCGGAGCACCGGGAGTCGAAGCGGGTGGCGACCCGGTGCATGCCCACCTCGGTGAAGGCCAGCTCGAGCACCCGGCTGGCGGCCTCGAGCCCGTATCCGTTGCCGGTCGCCGCCGGCCGAAGGATGCAGGAGAGCCGACCCTGGCGATCGTGCCGGTCGACGAGCTCGAGCGAGACCTCGCCGATGACCCCGGAGAGCGTTTCGTCGATGCCACCGACGTCGATGGCGAGATCGAGGCGGTCGCCGGAGCGCTCAAGGCGCACGTTGCGCACACGGTCGGCGAGGGACGCGTCGTCTCGTCCGCGCTGCGCGGCTCCCGGAGGGTGCACAGCGCCGCCTCGGGCGACTCATCGTAGAGTGCGACCTCCGCGAGGTCGTCGACCGAGAACGGGCGGAGCGCCAGGCGCTCGGTCAGCATGGGACCGCGCACCTCGATCGCGCGCAACGGCTGTTCTGTGGAGCCCATGACCCAAGTCTCCCGTGAGAAATCAGCGGGCCGACTGCGGATTGGCCGCCCACTCCTCATCGAGTATGGCGTAATACAGGCTGTCGCCCCAGGCTCCCTTGAACCACATGTCGTGCCGGAAGAGCGCCTCGCGCCGCATGCCGAGGCGCTCCGCCATGGCCGCCGACGCGCTGTTGCGGGCGTCGAGCTGGGCGACGACGCGATGCACGCCCAGGCGTCCGAAGGCGAGGTCGAGCATGGCCCGGCTCGCCTCGGTGGCGTAGCCCTTGCCGCCGAAGTCCGGGTGCAGCACCCAGCCGATCTCGGCCTGCCGGTTGCCGACGCTGCGCAGCAGGAGGGACGCGTCGCCGATGACCCGGCCGGATTCCGGACGCGGGTTGAGGCTCGGCGTCGACGGCAGCTCGATAGCGAGGCCGACGAAGTCGCCGCTCTGCTCCAGTCGCGTCTGCCGGCGTCGCTTGGCGAGGTGCTTCGCCGACTCCCTGCGGTCGCGCAGGGGCCAGAACATGTAGCGCACGACCTCCTCATCGCTCTGGATGGCGGCGTAGTCGTCGAGGTCGGCGGCCGTGTAGGGGCGCAGGATCAGGCGCTCGGTGCGGACCGGCTCCCGCACCACGAGGGGCGTCGGAACGCGACGACCCCGCAGGAACCGCGGCTTCACGATGCGGCGTCCGCTTCGTCGACGCGACGGACCGGCGGCAGCTGGGCCACCACGGGGGCGTCGAGCCCGAACAGCGTGTTCACGGCGTCCACGAAGCGCTCCCCGTCGCCCTCCCTCGCCAGCTCGCGGGCTCGCACGGAGGGCTGGTGCACGAGCACGCCGACGAGATGGCGAAGCGCCGCCTCCGTGCGGTCGCTCGAGTCGCCGCGCGACCGGGCGCGCTCGATCTCGGCGTCGAGGATGCCGAAGAGGTGGCTGCGCAGGGCGACGACGGCGGGCGTCACGGCCGCCTCGGCGTTAGCCGCCCGGAACTCCTCCGCTGCGGCGTCGACGATCTGGCGGGCGTCGTCCGCGGCGTTCAGCTCCGTCAGCGGCGCGTGCAGCGAGATGGTCTCGAGGTCGAGCAGCTGCACGCCGCGCGTGGCGGTGACGGCGGGGTCGACGTTGCGGGGCAGCCCGAGGTCGATGATCAGCTGCCGGGAGGTGTCGTCCCCGCGCAGCAGGCGGCTCGCCGCGACCTGATCGGCGGTCAGCACGAAGTCCGGCGAGGTGCTGCAGGTGACGACGAGGTCGGACTCGGCGACGGCCGCGAGGTATCCGTCGGCCATCACGGCACCGACGCCCTCGCGGGTCGCGAACCGGTGGGCGCGGCCGGAGGGGGAGTAGACGGTGACGTCCCCGACCCCGCGGTCGCGCAACGCCTTGAGGCTGGCACCCGCGTACGCGCCCGTGCCGACCAGCAGGACCCTGAGGTCCGCCCAGTCCGCGAGGCGGCTCTCGGCGAGATCGAGCGCGAGGCGCACCATCGAGCGACCGGCGCTGCCGAGGCCGGTGCGCGCCTTCACGCCGCGGGACGTGTGGGAGGCCGTCTGGAAGAGGCGTTCGAGGTCGGTGCTCGTCGTGCCCTCCTCCCGGGCCTTCTCGAGCGCGCGCCGCACCTGACCGGCGATCTCGCCCTCGCCCACGACCACGGACTCGAGCCCGGACGACACGGAGAACAGGTGCTCCACGACGTCGTCGCCGCCCAGCACCGTCACGCGTTCCCGCAGCTCCGCGGCGGGAACGCCGGACGACGCGCTGACGACGTCGAGGACCGCGTCGACACCGGCGGAGCGGTTCCCCACCCGGGGCTCGTCGACGTCGAGGTACGCCTCGAAGCGGTTGCAGGTCGCGAGCACGACGGCGCCGGTGACGGCGTCCTTGTCCCGCACGAGGGTCTCCGCGACGGTCGACGAACCCGTGGACAGCTTCTCCAGAAGCTCGAACGGGGCGTTTCGATGACTCGCCGTCAGACACACAAGCACCCCGAGAGTCTACGGAAAGACCCTGAGTGCCGTTGTCAGCGGGGGCGTCGCGCACGCCGGCGCCCGGTCAGCCCTGGAAGTCCTCGGGGTCGACCTGCTCGAGGAAGCGCTTGAACTCGTCGAGCTTCACCTCGTTCGCGGCCTCGTCCGCGGCGTCCGCCTCCGCGCCGTCCTCGTCCGTCGTCTCGACGGCGTCCGCCGGGATGCCCGCGTCCTCGAGCACGTCGTCCGCGACCCAGATCGGTGCGTCGACGCGGGCCGCGAGGGCGATGGCGTCGGACGGCCGGGAGTCGATGACGCGGGACCCGCGAGCGGTGCGCACCGTGATCTCGGCGTAGAAGGTGCCGGCCTCGATGCGGGTGACGTCCACCCTCTCAACCCGGGCGTCCATGGCCTCGATGAGGGCCTTCATGAGGTCGTGCGAGAGCGGCCTCGGCGTCTCCGCGCCCTCGATGGCCACGAATATCGACGTCGCCTCCTGCGGCCCGATCCAGATGGGCAGCATGCGCCCGCCGCCCTCGTCGTCGGTGAGGGGCTTCAGGAGGATGAGCGGCTGGGCGCCCGGGTCGACCGCGATGCCGATGACGCGGACCTGGACCATGGAGCACCTCCCGGACGTGTGCGACGGGATACGCAGGTCATGCTACCCCTCAGGAGGTGGCGGGCAGGGGGTGCCGGCGAAGCAACGTGGCCAGGTGCGCGGCGTTGGCCGCGACCGCCTTCGTTGCCGACGCGACCTTCTCCGGCGTCGCGTCGAGGTCGATGTAGTCGACCGCCTGCATGGCCTCGCCGTTCCAGTAGGTCGCCGCCTGAGCCGGGATGGTGAAGCCGAGGTCGTTCAGAGCCTGGAAGAGCCCGGCGGTGATCTGGTGAGCGCCGTCCTCGTTGCCGACGATGGCGGCGACGGCCACCCGGTCGTACAGCCCGGGGCGCCCGCTCTCGTCCGTGACCGACAGCTCGTTGTCCAGCCGCTCCAGCACACGCTGCGCGACGCTCGACATGTGGCCGACCCAGGTGGGGGTGGCGATCACGAGGATGTCGGCGTCGAGCACCCGGCGGCGCAGCTCGGGCCACTGGTCGCCGTCGCCCATGTCGTCGAGCACACCGGGGCGCACGTCGTAGTCGACGACGCGGACCGATGACGTCGTCACGCCGTGGGACTCGAGCTCCGCGAGGAGCTGATCGGCCAGCAGCTGGCTGCTCGACGCATCCGGCGACGGCGTGAGCGTGCAGACGAGCGCGACGGCGGAGAGCGGCGGAGCGGGCTGGGACGGAGTGGTGAGCGCGGTGTCGGTCATGCGCCGAGTCTGCACCCGGGCGTGCTCCGCTGCGAACGCGGCTGCGGACGGGGTGCCCAGCGGCGGATGGGACAATGTGGCCGTGATCCCCGCGACTCCCGACACGCAGCAGCTGCCCGCCTCGCACCCCCTGTCCGACGGCCGCACCGCGTCGTCGCCCCTCGTGCGGGCATACCACGGGGTCCGCTCGGAGCGGACGCCCGTGTGGTTCATGCGCCAGGCTGGCCGGTCGCTGCCCGAGTACCGCGAGCTGCGCGTCGGCACGCGGATGCTCGACGCCTGCCTCGACCCCGAGATGGCGAGCGAGATCACGCTGCAGCCCGTGCGACGGCACGGCGTCGACGCGGCCATCTTCTTCAGCGACATCGTGATCCCGCTGCGGCTGGCCGGCGTCGCGGTCGACATCGTGCCGGGCAAGGGCCCGGTGCTCGAGCACCCGGTGCGCACGGCGGCCGACGTCGCCGCGCTCCCGCCGCTCGACCCGGACTCGCTCGCGCCCATCACCGCCGCCGTGCAGCGCACGGTCGCCGAGCTGGGCGAGACGCCCCTCATCGGGTTCGCGGGGGCGCCCTTCACTCTGGCCGCCTACCTCGTGGAGGGTGGTCCGTCGAAGGATCACCTCGCGGCGCGCGGCCTCATGCACTCGGATCCCGACGCCTGGGACGCGCTGCTCGCCTGGTGCGCCGGCGTGACAGGCGCCTTCCTCCGGTCGCAGGTGATCGCGGGCGCGAGCGCGGCGCAGCTGTTCGACTCCTGGGCGGGCGGCCTCTCGCTCGCCGACTACCGCGACCGGGTCGCGCCCGCCTCGGCGCGCGCGCTCGACCCCGTGCGCGGGCTGACGTCCGCTTCGACGGGCGGTGCGGTCCCGGTGACGGTGCCCCTCGTGCACTTCGGGGTGGGCACCGGCGAGCTCCTGGCCGCCATGCGCGACGTCGGAGTCGACACGGTCGGCGTCGACTGGCGCATCCCCCTCGATGAGGCGTCGAGGCGGCTGGGCGGCGCGACCCCCGTGCAGGGCAACGTCGATCCCGCCCTCCTGTCCGCCCCGTGGCCCGTGCTCGAGCGCCACGTCACCGATGTGCTCGAGCGCGGGCGCTCGGCACCCGCGCACGTGCTCAACCTCGGCCACGGCGTGCCGCCGGACACGGACCCCGACGTGCTCACCCGCATCGTCGAGCTCGTGCACGGGCTCGCCGTGGCGTGACCGTGCCGGTCAATGACGAGCCGACTGCGCTCTCCGCCACGGACACGGTCGTCCTGGGCGGCGGCGTCGCGGGCCTCGTCGCCGCCCGCGCCCTCGCGCGCGCCGGCAGGGACGTCGTGCTGCTCGAGGCGGGTCCGGAGCTCGGTGGCACGGTGTCCGCGCTGACCGTCGACGGGGTGACCGTCGACAGCGGCGCGGAGAGCTTCGCCACGCGCAGGGGCACCGTGCTCGCGCTGCTCGCCGAGCTCGGCCTCGACGGCGACGTCGTGCAGCCCGACCCCGCGGGCGCGTGGGTTCAGCTCCCCGGTCAGGCCATCCCCCTGCCGCGCACGGGACTGCTCGGCATCCCCGGTGACCCCCGCGACCCGGCGCTGCGGGAGACGCTCGGCCGGGCCGGTGCCGCGCGGGCCGCACTCGACCTCGTGCTGCCCTCGTCCATCGGAGCGCGCTCGGAGTCGCTCGGCGAGCTGGTGCGCGCCCGGATGGGGCGCCGCGTGCTCGACCGATTGGTCGCGCCGGTGGTCTCCGGCGTGCACTCCGCGCATCCGGACGACGTCGACCCCGACGTCGTGGCGCCCGGTTTGCTCGGCGGCCTCGTCACCGAGGGCTCGCTCGCCGCGTCGGTATCGCGGCTGCGTTCGCTCGCCCCCGCGGGTTCCGCGGTCGCCGGCATCTCCGGCGGCATGCACCGCCTCGTCGCCGCGCTGCGCGACGACGTGCAGCGACGGGGCGTGCGGATCATCACGAGCGCCCCCGTGCAGCGCGCCGGGCGGCGGCGGGACCGGGACGGCGCGGTCGCCAGCGATCAGTGGCACGTCGAGCTCGTCGACGGCCGGGTGCTCACGCCCTCCCGGCTGCTCGTCGCCATCCCGGTGGCCGAGCTGACCCGGATCTTCGACTCCGCCATCCCCGGCAGCATCCGCGACATCTGGCCGGTGGCGTCGTCGGTCGAGCTCGTGACGCTGGTCGTCGACGCCCCCGTAGGGTCGCCGACGCGGACCGGCCTCGACGCGGCGCCCCGGGGAACCGGCGTGCTCGTGGCGCCGGGGATGCCGGGCGTCGGCGCGAAGGCGCTCACCCACATGACCGCGAAGTGGCGGTGGCTGGCGGCGTCTGCAGAGGGGCGGCACGTGCTCCGGCTGTCCTACGGCCGGGCGGGCGAGGTGCCGCGGGAGCTGGCCGACGACGAGCTGCGCCGGCTCGCGATCGCCGATGCGTCCGCCCTGCTCGGCGTCCCCCTCGACGAGCGGGAGGTCACGGGCTTCGCGCGCACGCGGTGGACGAACACCGTGCCGTTCGCCGCGCGGGGGCAGCGCGCGAGGGTCGCGGCCGCCCGTGCCGAGGTCGCGCAACAGCCGGGCTTCGAGGTGACCGGCGCCTGGATCGCGGGCACGGGTCTCGCCTCCGTCGTGGCCGACGCCGAGGCCGCGGCCGCCCGTCTGCGCTGACCGCCCGCGCGCCGTGCCGCGGCCGGACGGGTGCGGCGGGAGAGGCCGTCCGGCGGCGAACGCCCGCTTCGGTCTACGCTGGGACGCAACGCATCCCCTGAACGGTCGGAGGACCTCCATGACCAAGCTGCTTTTCGTCGCGGGCCTCGGAACCGGTTTCGTGCTCGGCTCCCGCGCCGGCCGCGAGCGGTACGAGCAGATCCGCTCGAGCGCCCGCGCCGTATGGGACAGCCCCGCGATGCAGCAGGCCGTTGCCGGCCGCATGCCCGACGTGCCGGATCTGATCGGCCGCTCGGTGACGTCGATGATCCGCAGCGTCTTCTCGACCAAGCAGGGCCGGCGTCGCCGCGCCTCCCCGACGATGACGCCGGCGACGCCCGCCCCCGGCGGCGCGCAGTAATCGGAGGCCCCCATGGCGACGAGCATTCCGTTCAACCCCAAGACGCGGCAGTCGCTGATCACCCTCGTGCGTGATCTGCCCGGTCTCCTCATTCGGCTCGCGAAAGCCGAGCTACAGCAGTTCACCATCGGCCTGAAGGCCAAGCTCCTTCAGGCGGGCATCGGCATCGCGCTCTTCGTGGTCGCCGCGCTCTTCGGGCTCACCGGGTTCTGGGTGCTCGTCGTCGCCGCCATCCTCGGCCTCAGCGCGGTGCTCCCGAGCTGGCTCGCAGCGCTCATCGTCGCGGTCGTCTTCCTCGCCCTCGCCGGGCTCCTCGCCCTGCTCGGGATCGGACGGCTGAAGAAGGGTCTCCCGCCCGTGCCGAAGGAGTCGATCGACAGCGTGAAGGAAGACGTCGACGCCGTGAAGGGAGTGGGTCGTTATGACCGCTAGCCCCATCGAGCCGACCGGCCCCCGCGGGGCCCGGGAGATCCGCCTGGAGATCGAGCGCACGCGCGCCGAGCTCGCGGCCACCCTCGACGCGATCGAGGACCGCCTGAACGTGGTGAGCCGTGCCCGTGAGGGGTTCGGGCGCGCCCGGCACCGTTTCGTGCGCTTCACGCGCGAGGACCCCATCCTGCTCGGCATCATCGGTGCTGCCGCCGCCGCGCTCGTGGGCGGCGTCACCTGGGCCGCGGTGGCCGCCTCCCGCCGCTAGTCACCGGGTCCCCCGCGGGAGGGCGCCACGCCCAGCGGCGCGAGCAGGACCTGGACGCCCGCATCCGCGAGTCGGTCACGGGGCTCCGGGTCCAGGCCGTCGTCGGTCACGAGCGTGTCGATCCCGGTGAACTCCGCCATGCGGACGGGCGCCACCCGTCGGAAGACGGAGGAGGTGGCGACGAGCACCCGGCGCCCCGCCATGCCGAGCAGGGCGCGCTTGACCTCGGCATCGGCCTGGGAGTCGCAGGCGATCCCCGTGGCGTGCACGCCTGAGCACGCGACGAAGGCCGTCGTCGCGCGCATGTCCTCGAGAGTCGCGCGAGTCACGGGGCCCACGAATGCCCGCCGGTCAGGATCGAACTGCCCGCCGACGCCGATGAGGGACGCGTGGGCGTCCGAGGAGAACCGGCCGATCACCTCGAGCGATGACGTGATGACCGTGAGCGGGGACAGGGGCAGCAGCTCGGCGGCGAGGAACGAGATGGTGCTTCCGGCGTCGAGTGCGACGGAGTCGCCCGGCGACACGAGCGTGCGCGCGAGCCGGGCGATCGCCCGCTTCGCGGCGGCCTCGGTCACCGCCCGCGCGGCGAAGGGCGCCCGGGCGACGGTGCCGGGGGGTGCGGTCGCGCCTCCGGGCACGAGGGCGACGGCGCCTGCGGTCCCCAGGTCCACGAGGTCGCGGCGCACGGTGCGTTCCGACACGTCGAGCTCCGCCGCCAGCGCGCTGAGCGAGGCATAGCCGTCGCTGAGCACGCGGCGGAGGACCGCCTCCCGGCGATCGGACGCCGCCCCGTAGCGGAGCGGGCCGGAAGGGTGCGGCATGATTCCTCCTCTGCGCTGCGCTGGCGCGTGCGGTGCGATCCGGTGCGATGGCGGGGTCCGCGCCCCCAGTGTGTCCGATCCGTGCCAGGGTTGTCATCATCTTGCCAACCGTGGCGGGGCGGCGTAGCGTGAGCGGTGCCGGGTCGGCGGTACCGCGGGCCCAGCCGACCGGGGGTACGCAGGCCACGGCCATGGCACGGCGACGGCGGGAGGCGGCATGGTTGATCGGGCCGTCCTCGCCCTCGGTCTCGACGTGGGAAGCACGAACACCAAGATCGCCGCGGTCCGCATCGATTCCCGGGGCGTACACGAACTGATCACCCGGTCCGCCCCGACGCCCGCCGATGCGCCCGCGCTCGTGGCCGTGGTCGCCGCCGGGATCCGCGCGGTCGTGGCGGTGGCGGGCCGCCCCGACGTCGTGGGGATCGCCTCCATGGCGGAGTCCGGCGTCGCGCTCGGGGCCGACGACCGCCCGCTCACCCCGATCGTGCGGTGGGACGGGGCGACGGACCCGGACGCCGTCCGCACCGCTCTCGGGGGCGAAGATCCGGCGCTACTGCATGCCCGCACGGGCATATCGGCGTCGGCCAAGGTCCCCCTCGTGATGTGGGCGCAGCTCGGGCGCTCCCGACCGGAGGACTTCAGCCGGACGCGCTCCTGGCTCGGCGTGGCCGAGCTCGTCGCGTTCGCCCTGACCGCGCAGCGGGTCACGGATCACACGCTCGCCGCTCGCACCATGGCTCTCCGCCGGCCCGCCGCGCTGCCGCCGCGGAGCCTGGTCTTCGACGAGGTCGCCCTCGCCCGCGTCGGGCTGACGCCCACCCACCTGGCCGAGATCGTGCCGCCCGACGGCTGGGCGGACAACGCCCGCACGACCGGGGACGCCCCGGGCGGGCTTCCCGCCGGGATACCCGTCGTGGTGGCGGGCCACGACCACCTGGTCGCGGCGTGGGGCTGCGGCGCCCGCGACGCGGGGGACTTCGTCGACTCGCTCGGCACGTCGGAGGCGCTCGTGCGCCTCGTCGAGGGCGCGGGGGTGCCCGCCGGCTCCTTCGAGCAGGGCATGAGCGTCGGCATCGACGTCAGCGGCGGCCTCACCTCGCTCATCTCCGGTTCGGCCAGCGCGGGCCGGGCGGTGGCGGAGGTGGCCGCGCTCGCGGGGGTGCCCCTCGCCGACGTCCAGGGCTCCCTCGAGAACGGGGCCGAGGATCTACGCCCGGCCGAACGGCTCGTCCTGCCATACGTCGCCGGCAGGCAGTCGCCCGCTCCCGATCCGGGGGAGCGCCTGAGGCCAGCCTTCCGGGTGCGGGGAGCGGTCGACGCCGGGATCAGCGTCCCGGACGTCGAGTGGACGACCCTGCTGCCGGCGACGCTGGACGGGCTCGCCCTGCACGCCGCCTGGGCGCGTCGGGTGCTCGACGGGGTTGCGGGCCTGCCTTCGGCTCCCGGCGACATCGTCGTCGCGAGCGGCCCGGCAGCCCGCCGCCCGGCGCTGCTGCTGCGCAAGGCCGCCGCGTTCGGCTGCGCCGTGCGCACGCCGGTTGTCGCCGAGCCGGTCGCGTGCTCCGCCGCCGTCCTCGCCGCGCATCGGGCGATGGGCGCCCCGGACCATGTCCTGCCGCTCGGCGCGCCGATGCGCGCGGCGCCGTCCGCCGAGGCGGCGTACGCGAGCGCCCTCGACGACTTCATCGCCGCCGCCACCCGGGCACCGGCACCGGCCGGCACGGAAGCACGCCCCACGACAGCACGGGAGAGGACCGCATGACCGCGCACCAGCAGGAGCAGACGCTCGACTCGATAGCGCTTCCGACGGGCGGCTTCGCCATGGTGGCCATGGACCAGCGGGAGAGCCTGCGAGCCATGTTCGACGCGGCCGGAGCCGGCCGACCCGCGGATGACGTGCTCGTGGACTTCAAGCGGGCCGTCGCGCGGGTGCTCGGACCGGCCGCGTCCGGCTTCCTCATCGATCGTCACTACGCGTTCGACGGAATCCGCGCCGATGGCTCCCTCCCCGCGGGCACCGGGCTCATCCTCGCGGCCGACGCCCTCACGCAGGCGGATGGCGGGCCCGTCGAGGAGACGGATCTCGATCCCGCGGTCGTGGACGGCACGGTGTCGCTCGACGGGGTCTCCGCGCTGAAGCTGCTCATCATCTGGCGCCGCGACGAGCGGAGGGAAGCCCGGGTGGAGCTGGCTCGGCGCTTCACGGCGGAGGCTCGGCGCCTCGGTCGCCTGTCGGTGCTCGAGCCCGTCGTGCGCGCGACCCCCGGGGAGCTCGACGACGGCACATGGGACGCCGAGGAGGCGATCCGCGAGGCGGCCCGTGAGCTGTCCGTCGTGGGACAGGACCTCTACAAGGTGCAGGTGCCCCTGGCCGGCGCGGGGTCTGCCGAGGAGCAGCGCACGGCGAGCGAGGCGCTCGCGGCGGACATCGAGGGACCGTGGGTCGTGCTCTCCCAGGGCGTCGATCGCGACCGGTTCGCCGACGCGGTGCAGGCCGCGTGCCGCGCGGGCGCGAGCGGATTCCTCGCCGGTCGCGCGCTGTGGAGCGACATCGTCGGGTCCCCGGACGTCGACCCCCTGCTCGCCGAGCGCGCCCTGCCCCGGCTCGAGCGCCTGCGGGCGATCGTGGAGCGGGACGCCCGGCCGTGGAGCGAGGCGTGAGCGCCCCGCGGGTCGGGATGCTGCACACGGTGCCGCTCCTCGCCGACGACTTCGAGCAACTCGTGGCGGGCGCCGCACCCGGCATCGAGGTCGTGCACGCCGCCGACCCGTCGCTGCTCGCCCGGGCACGGGAGGGTGGCGTCACGGCCGACGTCGAGGAGGACGTCGCGCGGCACCTCGCGCGGCTGCGGGACGCCGGGGCGTCGGCGATCCTCGTGACGTGCTCATCGATCGGCGGTGCCGTCGATCGGGCCGCCGGGTCGCTCGACCTTCCCGTGCTGCGGGTGGATCGCCCCATGGCGATCGAGGCGGTGCGCATCGCCGCCGCGGCGTCCGGACGCGTCGCGGTGCTCGCGACGCTCGCCGCGACCCTTGACCCGACGTCCGAGCTCATCCGCGTCGAGGCCGAGCGCGTCGGGGCGGCCGTGACGGTGACGAGCACGGTGATCGATGGCGCGTTCGATGCCCGCTCCCGTGGCGACGACGCGGCGCATGACCGTGCCGTGCGCCGTGCCGCCGCAACAGCGGCCGGGACGGGCGACGTGATCGTGCTCGCCCAGGCCTCGATGGCTCGCGCTATCGGCGGTGAGGACCTCGCGGTGCCCGTGCTCACGTCGCCGGCGAGCGGCGCCGCCGCCCTCGTCGACGTGCTCTCCACCATCGGCGTGCCGCCTCGCGCGGAGCCGTGAGCGCCCCGCGTTCCCGGCGGACGCCGCACTTACCGATATGCGCAAGCCCCTTACCCTGCGCGGGGAAGGGAGCAGGGTTGCGCTATGCGCAAGCTCTACTACTCAAGCGGCCAGATGTTCATCGGGGACCGGACCTGCAAAGCGCTCCTGCGATACGCCCGCGCACTGGCGGTGGTGGGCAAGTCGGACGTCGTGTCGATCCCGATCATCAACGAGGGCGGCGCCCGGGCGCTCGCGCACCTCATCATCGGCCCGGCCAGTCAACTGTTCTCGACGCCCGTGGAGCATGCGACCGACGACCCGGACGACCCGGAGATCATCGCGGAGCTCGAGGCGCAGACGCTCATCAACGAGCCGAGCCGCCCCGCATGGCCGCTCGAGATGGAAGATGTCCCGAGCCTCGAGGACCTGATGGCCAGCGGCGACCTCTGACGCGAGCCGACCCCGCCGATCGCGTCCCGTTCCGTCGTCGCCCCGCGCATCCTCCCGCGCCCGGGGCGCTGACAGTCGGCATGGCCCCGCGCTTCCTCGGGCACCGTTCAGGGAGCACAACACCCGCGGCGTACCATGGGGAGCATGAGTAACCCGGCTGCCGAGTCGGCAGCGTCCGCCCAGCCCGAGTTCCCCACGACCCCCACCGAGTACGCACTGTGGGCCGTGCTGCGCCGCGACCCCGCGAACCCGGACGACCTCGACGGCCACGACGTGCCGCGGGCCGTCCGCGAGCTCGACGACATCATCACCGCGGTCGAGGCGGAGGGCATCACCCTGCGGGGCATCTACGACGTCTCCGGCATGCGCGCCGACGCCGATGTGATGCTGTGGATGCACGGCGCGACCGCCGACGGTCTGCAGTGGGCACTCCGCGAGCTCCGCCGCACCCGGCTCTTCCGCTCCCTCCTGCCGACGTGGAACGCCATGGGCGTGCACCGCGACGCGGAGTTCAGCGCGAACCACCTCCCCGCGTACATGCGGGGCAAGGAGCCGGCGCAGTGGCTCACGGTCTATCCCTTCGTGCGCTCGTACGAGTGGTACCTGCTGCCGGAGCAGGAGCGCCGCGACATGCTCATGCGCCACGGCCGAGCCGGCGGGCAGTTCCGCACCGTGCTCACCAACACGGTGGCCTCGTTCGCCCTCGGCGACTACGAATGGATCCTGGCTCTCGAAGACGACGAGCTGCTGAACCTGGTCGACCTGATGCGCGCACTCCGCGCCACGGACGCACGCATGCACGTGCGCGAGGAGGTGCCGTTCTACACGGGTCGCCGCATCACAACAGCAGAGGTAGTAGAGGTCCTTCAGTAATGGCAGCAGTGAACCTGGGGCGGAAGCCGAATCCCGCGACCGACGCTCCTCTCGAACCCGGCGCCCTCGTGTCGGCGGCCACCCCGCCCGCCCAGTCCGGGCCGGAGCACGTCGAGGTGCCGGTCGCCTACGACGCCATCCTGCTCGCCTCGTTCGGCGGCCCCGAGGGTCAGGACGACGTCATCCCGTTCCTCCGCAACGTCACCCGCGGCCGCGGCATCCCCGAGGAGCGCCTGGAGGAGGTCGCGCACCACTACCGTGCCTTCGGCGGCGTGAGCCCCATCAACGACCAGAACCGCGAGCTCAAGGCCGCTCTCGAGGCGCGGCTCGCCGAGCGCGGCATCGACCTCCCCGTGCTGTGGGGCAACCGCAACTGGGACCCCTACCTGAACGACGCGCTGGGAGAGGCGCGCGACGCGGGCTACAGCCGGCTCATCGCGCTCGCCACGAGCGCCTACAGCTCGTACTCCAGCTGCCGCCAGTACCGCGAGGACTTCGCGGACGCGCTCGAGGACACGAACCTCGCCGGCACCATCCAGATCGACAAGGTGCGGCAGTACTTCGACCACCCCGGTTTCGTCTCCCCGTTCATCGAGGGCCTTCGCGCCGCGCTCGACGAGGTGCGGGCCGGTGTGCCGGGCATCGACCTCGGCACCGAGGTGGAGGTGCTGTTCGCGACGCACTCGATCCCTTCATCCGACGCGGCGAAGTCCGGACCGGGGGAGCGCGGCTTCGACGGGAACGGCGCCTACGCGGCCCAGCACCTCGCCGTCGCCGAGGTGGTCATGCACGAGGCCACCGGCGGCGCGACCGTGCCGTGGCAGCTCGTCTACCAGTCCCGCTCCGGGCCGCCGAGCATGCCGTGGCTCGAGCCGGACATCAACGACGCCATCGAGGGTCTCAGCGGCCGCGGCGTGCGCGCCGTCGTCGTGGTGCCGCTCGGATTCGTGAGCGACCACATGGAGGTGCTCTGGGATCTCGACCGCGAGGCCAAGGAGACCGCGGAGGAGCACGGGCTGTTCTTCACGCGCATCCCCACGCCCGGCGTGCACGCCGCGTACGTGGACGGACTCATCGACCTCGTGCTCGAGCGTGTGAACGGCACGCCCACCGCCCAGCGCCCCGCCATGACCGACCTGGGGCCCTGGTACGACGTGTGCCGTCCCGGGTGCTGCGAGAACGTGCGCCTCGGCTTCAAACCAGCGATCGCCGGACTGAGACCGTGACCGACGGCCGAACGGAACTCGACCCGCTGATGCCGGCCGCTCCCCTCCGGCTCGGCACCCGCGGCAGCGCACTCGCGCTGGCCCAGGCCGGCTGGGTCGCCGACCAGATCGCATCCGCATCCGGGCTCGAGGTCGTGCTCGTGCCCACGACGACGCACGGCGACCGGTCGCGCGAGCCGCTCGCGATGCTCGGCGGCACCGGCGTGTTCGCCAGCGCCCTGCGGGAGTCGCTGCTCCGGGGGGAGTGCGACCTGGTGGTCCATTCGCTGAAGGACCTGCCCACCGCGCCGTACGAAGGACTCGTGGTCGCGGCGGTGCCCACGCGCGCGGACGCGCGGGACGCGCTGTGCGCGCGCGACGGCCTCACCCTCGCGCAGCTGCCGGAGGGCGCCCGGGTCGGCACGGGATCGCCGCGGCGGGTCGCCCAGCTGCGTGCCAGCCGTCCCGACCTGCACGTCATCGACATCCGCGGCAACGTCGACTCCCGGCTGGGTCGTGTCGGCAGCGGCGACCTCGACGCCGTCGTGCTCGCGGCCGCCGGCCTCGGCCGACTGGGCCGCCTCGACGCGGTCACCGAGTACTTCCCGCTGACCACCTGGCCGACGGCGCCCGGGCAGGGCGCGCTCGCCGTCGAGGTGCGCGAGTCCGATCTGCACACGCTGTCGCCGCTGGCCCGTGCGGTCGAGTCCGTCGACGACCCGTTCGCGCACGCCGCCGTCGTCGCCGAGCGGGCGGTGCTCGCCGGTCTCGAGGCCGGCTGCGCCGCCCCCGTCGGCGCCGCCGCCTCGTTCACGAGCGACCTCCTCGAGCTGAGCGCCACCGTCTACCAGATCGACGGCACCCGCTCCATCCGGCACGAGCGGGAGATGTCGACGGAGGGCCTCGCCCTGGACCAGCTGCCCACCTACGCGTTGTCCCTGGCGGCGCCGCTGACGCAGGATCTCCTGTCCTCCGGCGCGGCTTCACTCGCCCCCCTCGGGAGTTCATCCAAGTGACGCTCACGAACCGGACCCAGAAGCCGCTCAAGGGGTGGCGCGTGCTCGTGCCCCGCGGGGGACCGTGGGGAGACGGTGTCGCCGCGGACCTGCGGGCGCAGGGTGCATCGCCCGTGGTCGCCCCCATGATCAACTTCGCCAGCACGAAGGATGCGGCGGCGCTGGAGTCCGCCCTCTCGGCACTCGCCGAGGGCGCCTTCGACTGGTTGACGGTCACCAGCGCGACGACCGTCGACGTTCTGTCGTCGCACCGCGCCGTCGTGCCCGCCTCGACCCGTGTCGCCGCGGTGGGGGAGACCACCGCCGCCGCGCTGACCGCGGCGGGATACCACGTCGACCTTGTGCCCAACGAGGACAACTCGGCCGCCGGACTGCTGCGCGAGTGGCCGGAGATCCGGGGCGGTGCCGCCATGCGCATCCTCGCCCTCCGCTCGGAGATCGCGAAGCCGCTGCTCACCGAGGGGCTGCGCCGACTGGGCCACGAGGTCGAGTCCGTCGTGGCGTACCGCACGGTCGGTGTCGCCGTGTCGGACAAGATCCGTGAGGACGTCGCCTCCGGCTCCGTCCGCGCGATCCTCGTCACCTCGGGCAGCGTCGCGGACCAGGTCGCCGAGCAGTTCGGCGTCATTCCCGAGCGGACGCTCATCGCGTGCATCGGCCCCCGCACCGCGCAGGACGCGCGGGCGGCCGGACTGCGCGTCGACGTCGTCGCCAGCGAGCGGTCGTCCGTCTCGCTCATCGACGCGATCGTCGAGGCGGCCGCGCAACAGGGCGTCATCCGGTTCGACACCGAGGAGAACGGGGAGCGATAGTGGGCCACAGCAATGATTCCGACCGCAGCACGAGCGGGACCCACGGGGGTGCATCGTCCGCATACCGACCGCGTCGTCTGCGGTCGACGCCCGCCATGCGCCGGCTGACCGCCGAGACGCGGCTGCACCCGGCCGACCTCGTGCTCCCGATGTTCGTGCGCGAGGGCATCGACGAGGCCGTGCCGATCGGCTCCATGCCGGGCGTGAGCCAGCACTCCCTCGACAGCTTCCGGTTCGCGCTCGCGCAGGCCGCAGAGTCGGGCATCGGCGGCGTCATGCTCTTCGGCATCCCCGAGAAGCGTGACGCGGAGGGATCGCAGGCGACGGATCCCGACGGCATCCTCAACGTCGCGACGCGCATCGCGGTCGAGGAGGTCGGCGACGACCTCGTCGTGCAGACCGACCTGTGCCTCGACGAGTTCACCGACCACGGACACTGCGGCGTGCTCGCGAAGGACGGCAGCGTCGACAACGACGCGACGCTCGAGCGCTACCGCGACATGGCGCTCGTGCAGGCCGAGTCCGGCTCCCACCTGCTCGGCCTCAGCGGCATGATGGACGGCCAGGTCGCGGTTGTGCGCGAAGCGCTGGAGGCGGAGGGGCAGGCGAGCACCGCGGTGCTCGCCTACGCCGCGAAGTTCGCGTCCGCGTTCTACGGTCCCTTCCGCGAGGCCGTGGACTCCCAGCTCGTCGGCGATCGCCGCACCTACCAGATGGACAACGGCAACCGGCGGGAGGCGCTCCGCGAGGTGGACCTCGACATTGCGGAGGGCGCCGACATCGTGATGGTCAAGCCCGCCATGAGCTACCTCGACGTGCTCGCCGACGTCGCGGCGGCGAGCACCGTGCCCGTGTGGGCGTACCAGATCTCCGGCGAGTACGCGATGATCGAGGCGGCAGCGGCCAACGGCTGGATCAACCGCGAGGCGGCGATCGACGAGAGCGTCCTCGGCATCAAGCGGGCGGGCGCCGACGCCATCCTCACCTACTGGGCCGTCGAGCTCGCCGAACGCCTGCACGCCACCGGCATCTGACCGGGGCGCGCCGCCGGCGGTCACGGCCCCGGTGCTCGCCCGCGACCTCGCAAGAATGGAACCCATGAACTCGAGCCAGGACCTCTTCGACCGCGCCCAGGCGGTCATCCCCGGCGGGGTGAACTCGCCCGTGCGCGCGTTCGGCTCCGTCGGCGGGACGCCGCGCATGATGGTCTCCGGATCGGGACCATATGTCACCGACGTCGACGGCACGCGGTACGTCGACCTCGTCAACTCCTGGGGTCCCGCCATCCTGGGGCACGCGCATCCCCGTGTCGTCGCGGCGGTGCAGGAGGCGGCGGCCCGGGGCCTGGGCTTCGGCGCGACCACCCCGGGGGAGACCGAGCTCGCCGAGCTCGTCACGGCGCGGGTGACCGCGAACGGCACGTCCCCGGTTGAGAAGCTGCGCCTCGTGTCGACGGGCACCGAGGCAACCATGACCGCGATCCGCCTGGCGCGCGGCTACACCGGCCGCGACCTGCTCGTGAAGTTCGCGGGCCACTACCACGGCCACTCGGACAGCCTGCTCGCCGAGTCCGGATCCGGCGTCGCGACGCTGTCCCTGCCGGGTTCCGCGGGCGTCACCGAGGCCACCGCGGCGCAGACGCTCGTGCTGCCGTACAACGACCTCGACGCCCTCCGCGAGGTGTTCTCGACGCACGGCGACCGCATCGCGGCCGTGATCACCGAGGCGGCGGCCGCGAACATGGGCGTCGTGCCGCCCGCGCCTGGCTTCAACGCCGAGCTTGCCCGGATGACGCACGACAACGGGTCGCTGCTCATCGCGGACGAGGTGCTCACCGGGTTCCGCGTGGGCGCGGCCGGCTACTGGGGGCTCGAGAACCGGGACGCCGTGACGTGGACGCCCGACCTCCTGACCTTCGGCAAGGTCATCGGCGGTGGACTGCCGGTCGCGGCCCTCGGCGGTCGCGCCGACGTGATGGACCACCTCGCCCCGCTCGGCCCCGTGTACCAGGCGGGAACCCTGTCGGGGAACCCCGTCGCGGTCGCCGCCGGGCTCGAAACCCTGCGGCTCGCCGACGCGGGTGTCTACAGCACCCTCGACACGGCGGCGGACATCCTCACCTGGGCGGTGTCGGGTGCGCTCGACGCGGCGGGTGTGCCGCACGCAGTGCAGCGCGCGGGCAACCTCTTCAGCTTTGTCTTCGGCGAGGCCGTCTCGGGGGGCGTCGACAACTACGACCAGGTGCGATCGCAGGAGGCGTGGCGCTACCCGC
>Ga0210040_10000375_pt1 | contig 75838 bp, 64 predicted proteins | sample CryGeyCG12114_NA_FD_185462 | JGI IMG/M metagenome (GOLD analysis project Ga0210040, IMG submission 185462) | Groundwater microbial communities from aquifer - Crystal Geyser CG19_WC_8/21/14_NA (SPAdes) (version 2) | ecosystem: Environmental > Aquatic > Deep subsurface > Groundwater | place: USA...
CCGCCGTGATCTGCTCGATCGAGTTGAGGTAGCCGTACAGCGCGCCCATCAGCGCCGCCGAGGCAAGCGTGTAGCCGAGCGACCAACGGTCGCCGAACGTCGTCCGCCAGCCACCCAGGATCCGTGCGACGGACATCGGCATGCGGTCCTCGGCATGGAGCGTCTCGGGCATCCGCAGGCTGAACCAGGTCAGCACCGCCAGCGTGATGCCCGCGATGATCCAGAACACCATGCGCCAGCTGGCGAACTGCACCACCGCGAAGCCGAAGGTCGGCGCGATGACGGGCACGATCATGAACACCATGAAGGCGATCGACATCACCTTGGCCATCGCCCGGCCATGATAGCAGTCACGCACCATGGCGATGATCGCCACCCGCGTCGCCGCGATCGACATGCCGCCGAGCACGCGCGCGGTGAGCAGCAGCGGGAAGCTGCGCGACATTGCGCACGCAATGTTGCACACGATGTACGCCGACAGCGCGCAGATCAGTAGCCGCCGCCGGCCATACCGATCCGCGAGTGGCCCGTGCATCAGCTGCCCGACACCAAGCCCTGTGACGAAGGCGGTGATCACGAACTGCGGTGCATTGGGGTCCGTAACGTGCAGCGACCGCCCAATGTCGGGCAACGACGGCAGCATCGAATCGATGCCGAGGGCGGTCAGCGACATCATCGCCGCGACCAGCGCGACGAACTCAACGAAATGGATCGGGGCGCCCGCCATCGGCGGGGCGTCTGCGGTGGCTTGGCTGGTCACGATGGCGGCGCCCTAGCGATGTTCGACCCGGCTGGTAACCCGCCGCTTGCCGGCACGATCCTTCGCGACTAGTGTGTTGTCACGATAACACGGTGGAGCTTCGACATGCGCGCCTTCTTCCTCATCGCCGCCGCCCTTCCCCTCGCCGCCTGCGCCAAGGGCGGTGACGGGACCACGATCACCTTCAATTCGAGCGACGGCAACACGGTCGCCTCCGCCGATGGCCAGAGCGGCGAGGTGAAGCTCGACGTGCCGGGCTTCCAGGGCAAGTTCACGCTGCCCAAGCTCCAGGTCACCGCCGACCAGTTCGATCTCAACGGCGTTCACCTCTACCCCGGCTCGACGATCCGCTCGCTCAACATCGACGCTGGCGACCACAAGGACGGCGGCGTGCGGGTGGCGTTCACCAGCCCCGCCAGCCCTGCAACGGTGCGCGACTGGCTGATGGAGCGGCTCAACAAGGCCGGTTTCGCGGTCACCGCCCAAGGCACGGGGCTGACCGGCACCACCGACGAGAAGAAGCCCTTCTCCCTCGCACTGACGCCCGCCCACGGCAATGCGGCGGACGGCGTGATCGCCATCGGCAGCTGAGCCGCGCCACTTCCACCGGCGGCGGCGCGGGTCTATGTTCCCGCCACCCACCACAGGAACGCGCCATGCTCGACACGCCCGCCACCACCGCCGAGGTCCTCACCCTCAGCCTCGCCGCCGAAGCGAGCGACCCTGACGGCTTCGCCCGCGATTTCGGCGGCTCGTTCGAGCGGTTCGGCTTCGCCATCGTCGCCGACCACGGCGTCCCGCAGGAGCTGATCGAGCGCGCCTGGCAACAGACTGCCGCGCTGTTCGCGCTCCCCGACGAGGAGAAGCGCCGCTACCATGTGCCGGGCGGCGGCGGCGCGCGCGGCTACACGCCGTTCAAGACCGAGATCGCCAAGGGCGCCAGCGCGGTCGACCTCAAGGAATTCTGGCACGTCGGCCGCGAGCTGCCGGCCGGCCACCGCTACGCCGACACCATGGCGCCCAACGTCTGGCCCGAGCGGCCCGAGGGCTTCCGCGACACCTTCATCGAGCTGTTCGCCGCCTTCGACCGCGCCGGCGACCGGCTGCTGTCCGCCATCGCCCGCCACCTCGGCCTCGCCCCAGACTGGTTCGATCCGGCGGTAAAGGACGGCAACTCGGTGCTCCGCCTGCTCCACTATCCGCCGATTCCTGCCGATGCCGAGGGCGTGCGGGCCGGCGCGCATGAAGACATCAACCTGATCACGCTGCTGCTAGGCGCCGACGAAGCGGGGCTGGAACTGCTCGATCGCGACACCGGCCGCTGGCTGGCGATCAAGCCACCCGAAGGCGCGATGGTGGTCAATGTCGGCGACATGCTCCAGCGCCTCACCAACCACGTCCTGCCGTCCACCACCCACCGCGTCGTCAACCCAGCCCCCGAGCGGCGCGGCCATTCCCGCTATTCGATGCCGTTCTTCCTCCATCCCGCGCCCGATTTCCTCATCAAGACGCTCCCCGGCACGGTCAGCGCCGAGAACCCGGACCGTTATCCGACCCCGATCACCGCGCACGATTACCTCCACCAGCGGCTGGTCGAGATCGGCCTGGTCAAGAAGTAGCGCGAAGCTCCAGCAGGCGGATGCGCGCCAGGTCCTTGGGCCTGCCGAGCATCCGCAGATGGCCGATCAGCTCTTCGAGCGCGGGCACGAACAGCGCCCGCCCCTCCATCTCCATCCGCTCCCGCGTGGTGAACACCACCGGGCGCCACTCCGCGTCCGCCAGCGTTTCAAACCCGGCCATGAACTCCACCTCGACCGGCGGCATGGTCCAGCGAGCGAACAGCCGGGAACGGAACTGATCGCTCGGGGTCCCCGACTCCGGGCTGAGGCCGAGCACCGGCAACAGCCGAAGCGCGTCCTCCTCGCCCATCACGACATCGACGTCGCCGACAGCCCCCATTGCGCCGTGCAGCGCCGCGGCGGCGCCGGCGATGATCCACCACGGCTCGCGCGCCGCCGTCATCAGTTCCGCCACCGCCAGCAAGGTGGTGCGCAGCGGTGCCGACACCCGCGCCGCCATCAGCCGAACCCACCCTCCAGAAATCGCGTCGCCACCGCGCAATGGAGCGCGATGCCCTTGGCCATCACCGCCTCGTCGATCGTCATCCGCGTGTTGTGGAGCGGCGGGTTGGTGGCGGGGTCGCTCCCCGGCGGGGCGACGCCGATGAACGACATCGCGCCCGGCACCTTCTGCAGCACGTAGGAGAAGTCCTCCGCCCCCATCATCGGCGGCATCTGCTGCCATGCGCCCTCGCCACCCATTGCCTCGGCGCACTCGCGCACCAGCGCCGTCGCGCGCTCGTCGTTGACCGTCACCGGATAGCCTGGCTCGATCCGCGCCTCGGCGGTGGCGCCATGCGCGGCGGCGATGCCCTCGACGATCCGCACGAACGCCGCCCGCACCTCCGCCCGCCTCGCTTCCGACAGCGTCCGCATCGTGCCGAGCAGCTCGACGCTTTGCGGCACGATGTTGTGCGCGGTGCCCGCGTGGAACTTGGTGATCGACAGCACCGCCGGGTCGCTTACCGGCACGGCACGAGCGATATGGCTGTTGAGCGCCAGCACGATTTCGCACGCGACGGGAATCGGATCCAGGCAATCGTGCGGCATCGCCGCATGACCGCCGCGGCCAGTGATCGTCGCGGAGAGCGTATCGGTGGACGCCATCAGCGTTCCGGCGCGGCTCACCACCACGCCCGACGGCATGTTCGGCGAGATGTGCAGCGCGAACGCGGTATCAGGCTTCGCCACATCGAGCAGCCCGTCCTCGATCATGTGGCGCGCGCCGTGATACCCCTCCTCGCCGGGCTGGAACATGAACACCACCGTGCCCGGCAGTTCATCCCGCCGCGCACACAAGGCCCTGGCCGCGCCGACCAGCATCGCGGTGTGCGAATCATGCCCGCACGCATGCATCGCGCCCGGCGTCAGCGAGGCGAAGGGCAGCCCCGTTTCCTCCTGCATCGGCAGCGCATCCATGTCGCCGCGCAGCAGCACCGTGCGCCCGTTGCCCCCGGCCTTGCCGTTGAGGATCGCGATCAGCCCCGTCGTCGAGGGCCCCTGGTGCAGCTCCAGCGGCAGACCGGCGAGCGCCGCCTTCACCTTGTCCGTGGTGCGCGGGCACTGCAGCCCGATCTCCGGATCGGCATGGATCGCCCGCCGCAGGCTCACCGCGGCCGCCAGTTCCTCCTCGCCGATGGCGTGCCAGTCGGTGGGTGTCTCAACATCGAGGCTCATGCCGGCTTCCTTCTCAACGGCCGCGGATCAGATTTCCCAATACACTGCGCATCACGGTGCCGACCAGCCCGCCCGACGCGCCACCCCGGCGCGAGCCGCCGCCGAACACCTGCCGCCCGATCTCGTTCGCCACCTGCCGCCCGATTGACGAGCTCGCCGCTCGTGCCGCGGACGTCGCCATCTTGCTCCATGGCGAGTTCGCCGCAGCCCGATCGGCCTCGCGCTCCGCCCGCTGCGCCTCGCGCGCCGCCTGGGCGTCGGCCTTGGCCTGCGCCGCCGCCTGCTTCTCGGCCTCGCTGCTCGCCTTGGCCTGAGCCGCGGCGGCCGCCGCCTCCTGCGTCTTTGCCCCCAGCATCTCTTCCGCCGACTGGCGATCGACCACCGTGTCGTACTTAGCCCCGATCGCGTCGGTCTCGATCAGCACCTTGCGCTCCGCGGACGTCACCGGCCCCACGCGGCTGGCAGGCGGCGCGATCAGCACCCGCTCGACCGGGGAAGGCGAGCCGTCCGCCTGGAGCAGCGACACCAGTGCCTCGCCGACCGCCAGCTCGGTGATCGCGGTGGCGACATCCACGCCCGGATTGGCGCGGAACGTCTCCGCCGCCGCCCGCACCGCCGCCTGGTCGCGCGGGGTGAACGCCCGCAGCGCATGCTGCACTCGATTGCCGAGCTGCCCCGCCACCGTGTCCGGTATGTCGATCGGGTTCTGCGTGATGAAATACACGCCGACGCCCTTCGATCGGATCAGCCGCACCACTTGCTCGATCTTCTCCAGCAAGGCTTTGGGTGCATTGTCGAACAGCAGGTGTGCCTCGTCGAAGAAGAAGCACAGCACCGGCTTGCCGGGATCGCCGACCTCGGGAAGATGCTCGAACAGCTCGCTCATCAGCCACAGCAAGAAGGTGGAATACAGCTTCGGACTTGCCATCAGCTTGTCGGCGGCAAGGACGTTGACGAGGCCCCTGCCCCTGTCGTCGACACCGATAAAGTCGTCGAGGTCGAGCGCCGGTTCGCCGAAGAAATGCTCCGCGCCCTGCGAGCGCAGCTGGAGCAACGCGCGCTGAATCGCGCCGATCGATTGCTTCGACACGTTGCCATAGGTCGTCGTCAATTCGTCCGCTCTGGCAGCGCAGTCGGCGAGCATCGCTTGCAGATCGTCGAGGTCGATCAGCAGCAGCCCTTCCTTGTCCGAGACGTGGAAGGCGATGGAGAGCACCCCCTCCTGCACCGCGTTGAGGTCCATCAGCCGCGCGAGCAGCAGCGGCCCCATCTCGCTGACGGTGGTGCGGATCGGATGCCCCGCCTCGCCGAACAGATCCCAGAACTGCACCGGATTGTCCGCATAGACCCAGCCGCTGTCGCCGACCGCCGCCGCCCGCTCCGCAAACGCCGCATGGCTCTTGCCCTGCGCGGAGCCCGCCATCGCCAGCCCCGACAGATCGCCCTTCACGTCGGCGACGAAGCTCGGCACGCCCGCGCGGCTGAACCCCTCGACCATGCCTTGCAGCGTCACCGTCTTGCCGGTGCCCGTCGCGCCGGCGATCAGCCCGTGGCGATTGGCGCGCCTGAGGTCGAGGCACTGCGGGTTGGCGCCGCCCGCGCTCGCGCCGATGAAAATGCCGTCCGCCATGCCATTCTCCTTGGGAGAGGTGGCTGTAGGCTGGCCGACGGCCAAAAGAAAAGGGCCGCCGCGGCAACCCGCGACGGCCCGTTCTCGTGACGTCTAGCCAGCGATCAGCCCTTGAGCTTCACCGGAATGAACGCCGCCGGGCCGCGGCCGCGGTTGACCAGCAGCAGCACCGATGGGCGGTTCTGCGCCTTCGCAGCCGCAACCAGCTGGTTCATCTCCGCCTGCGTGCGCACCGGCGTGCCGTTGACCTGGCTGATCACGTCGCCGCGCTTGAGCTTGCTGCCCGCATCACTCGACGGATCGACCTGCGCGACCACCAGGCCCTGCACGTCGGCGCCGACGCCCACCGCCCGCGCGATCGCCGGCGTCAGCGGCTGCACCGTCAGGCCCAGGCTGTTGCTGCTCGCTGGCGCGGCGGTTGCGCCATCGCCATCGTCATCGTTGCTGCCGAAGCCCTGGTCGTCCCCGCCGACCAGCGCCGCAAGCTGCTCCTGCGAAGGCCGTGCCGCCACCGTCACCGTCGCGGTTGTCGGCCTGCCGTTGCGCAGGATGTCGAGCCGCGCCGTCTGCCCCGGCGGCACGTTGGAGACGAGGTACGACAGCGTCTGGTCGGGCGTCACCGCCTGGCCGTTGACGCGCGTGACCACGTCGCCCGCGCGCACGCCGGCACGTCCGGCCGGGCCGCCCGGCGTGACGCCGGAGATCAGCTCGCCCTGGTTCTTGGGGATGCCCAGCGCCTGCGCCGCATCGTCGGTCACGCCGCCGCCCAGCGTAACGCCGAGATAGCCGCGCTGGATCTTGCCGCCGTGCATCAGCGTGTTGATCACCGGCTTGGCTTCCTCGGCGGGAATCGCAAAGCCGATGCCGATGTTGCCGCCCGACTGCGAGAAAATCTGGCTGTTGATGCCGATCACGTCGCCTTGCAAGTTGAACATCGGGCCGCCCGAGTTGCCCTGGTTGATTGAGGCGTCGGTCTGGATGAAGCGGTCATAGGCGCCGCCCTGGCCCGTGACGCGGTGCACCGCCGAGACGATCCCCGCGGTAACCGTGCCGCCCAGCCCGAACGGCTGGCCGATCGCCACCACCCAGTCACCGACGCGGGCGCGGGTCGAGTCGCCGAAGCGCACGAAGGGCAGCGGCCCCGGCGCGGTGATCTTCAGCAGCGCAAGGTCAGAGTCCGGATCGCGGCCGATCAGCTTGGCGACATATTCCTTGCGGTCCTGCAGGGTCACCGTGATCGATTCGATGGTGGCGCCCTTGGCACCCGGCGCGATCACGTGGTTGTTGGTGACCACATAGCCATCGGCGGAGATCAGGAAGCCCGAGCCCAGCGACTGCGCCTCCTGCGTGCGGGGCGTGCCACCACCACTGCCGCCGCCGAACTGGCCGCCGAACAGATCGCCGAACGGCGTGCCCGCGAACGGGTTCTGTGGTTGCTGGACGGTCACCTTCTGGCGGGTGGAGATGTTGACCACGGCCGGCTGCAGCTTGGCGACAAGGTCGGCGAAGCTGCTGGGAGCGCCGGCGCGCGGCGCAACCGCGGCCATCTGAGCAGGGTCGTTCTGCGCCGTCTGGGCAACGGTGGGTTGGAGAGCGAGGGTAGCGGTGGCGCCGCCGAGCAGCAGCGCACTGGTAATGGCATATGCGTAGCGCACTAGAACTGGTTCCTCATGTGTGTGTTCAGTTGGCGCCCTTGTGGCAGAATCCGGCTGAACGGCATTTGAATATGAACGAGGGGGTCAGGCCTCGGACAGCTATTTCCCGCGCCCATAGAACTCGCGAAGATAGGCGTTGTTCGGCGACAGCACGAAACTGGTCGATCCCGCCGGCGGCGGATTGCCGTCGGCGCCGAACGTGTGCCGGTAGGACTGCATGGCGCGGTAGAAGTTGTAGAAATCCGCATCCCTGTTGAACGCGTCGGCATAGATCTTGGCGGCGTCGGCGTCGGCCTGGGCGCGGACGATCTGGGCGTTGCGCTGCCCCTCGGCGCGGATGGTGTTGGCCTGCTGCTGGCGCTGCGTCTGCATGCGGCTCAACGCGCTGTCGAGCGGCAGCCCGACGGGCAGGTCGGCATGCTTGATCCGCACGTCGACGATCTCGACGCCATACTTCGCCGCCTGGCGCTGCAGCCCGACCTGGATGTTATCCATCAGCTGCCCGCGCTCGGGGCTGAGCAGGTCGGCGAAGCGGCGCTTGCCGAGTTCGTTGCGCAGGGCCGAGCCGAAGATCGGCCGCAGCTGGTTCTCCACGCCCTCCTCGCCGCCGGCGGTCACCACCGTGCGCAGCGGATCGACGATGCGGAACCGCGCGAACGCATCGACATTGACGCGCAGCTGGTCGGTGGAGAGCACCGGCGTGTCCTCAAGGTCGAGGTCGAGCACGCGCTTGTCCACCCACACGATCTTGTCGATGAACGGGATGCGCGCGATCAGCCCGGCACCGGTGCGCCCGAACGGCTGGTTCGGGCGGTAGCGGTTGACCGCATCGCCCACGGGCTGTTCGAAGCGCAGGATCACCGCCTGCTGCGTTTCCGGCACGATCGCGAATGTGGCGGCCGCGAGGATCACCAGCAGCAGCGCGGCAATGCCGATCGCGACCGGGTTGCGCCCGAGATTCGACCAGGTCAGCCCGTTCATTGCGCGCCTCCCGCCTGGATCGTCGCTTCGGCACCCGGCAGCGGCTTGGCCTTGTCGAGCGGCAGGTACGGCACCACGCCGTTCGCCTCCACCACAGTCTTGTCGCTCTTGGCGAGCACGGCTTCCATGGTCTCGTAATACATGCGCCGACGCGTCACTTCCGGGGCAAGCCTATACTGCTCGTATACCTTGTTGAACGCCGCCGCCTCGCCCTGCGCGCGCGCGATCACCTGGCTCGCATAGGATTGCGCCTTGTTATAATTGCCTACCGCTTCCTGCTGCGCGGCGGTGACGGCGTTGAAGTCCTCGATGATCCGCGCCGGCGCGGTCGCCTGGCGGATCGACACGCCCTGGATGCGAACGCCCGAATTGTAGCTGTTGAGGATCTGCTGCGTCAGGTCACCCACCTTGGTTTCCAGCACGGTGCGGCCCTCGCCGGTCGCCTGCTGGAAGGTGGTGGTCGCCAGCACAGCGCGCATCGCGCTTTCCGCCGCGTCCCGCACCGTCTTCTCGGGGTCTTTGAGCTGAAACACGAAGTCCTGCGGATTGGCGATGTCCCACCGCACCGAATAGGCAAGATCGACGACGTTCTGGTCGCCCGTCAGCATCAGGTTCTCGCCATCGCCCTGCGGGAAATTATCGGTGCGGATCTTCTGCACGTCCAGCGTCTGCACCGTCGCGATCGGCGCCGGCAGCGTCAGCCGGATGCCGGGATCGAGCGTGCCCGAATACGCTCCGAAATAGCTCACCACGCCGCGCTGCTGCGGCCCGATCGGGTGGATGGAGGTGTAGAGGATCCATACCACCGCGATCACGCCGACGCCGATCGCCCACAGCCCGCGTGGATTGTGCCGCCCGGGCAGTCCCCCGAAGCCGCCGCCCCCGCCACCACCGGCGATGCGCGCCCGCTTCAGCAGCTCGTCGAGCGCGGTCGGCTTGGTCGCGCCCTTGCGGCCGCTGGGCGGCACCGACCAGGGATTGCGCGGGCCTTCGCCGTCGCCCTGGCCCTGTCCGTGGCCCCAGGGGCCCTGATTGTCGGCGGGGAGAATGGAGGGGCGCGCCGCGCTGCCCGGCAGGATGGTCATGCTGCCTTGTATAAGAAGCGTTCCGCGCAAAAAACAGTGCCAAGCTCCCGCCCCGGCCCTATCAGCCACGCATGATCGATCCCGAACAGGTAAAGGCCGCCGTCGCCGCGGTGGCGGGCCGCCGCGCGACGCTGCGCATGGAAGGCGCGCGCGCCGGCATCGTCCTCGACGCGACCGGCCTCGGCCCCGCCGAGCGCGATGCGCTGGAGGCGGACGTGCGCGCGGCCGCGATGCTGCCCGGCGTCGCCGACGTGCGCGTCGTCGTCACTGCCGAGCGGGTCAACCGCACCCTGATCGCGGTCGCCAGCGGCAAGGGCGGGGTCGGCAAGTCGACGCTCGCCGCCAATCTCGCCATCGCGCTTGCGGCACTGGGCCGCCGCACCGGCCTTGTCGACGCCGACATCTACGGCCCCTCGCAGCCCCGCCTGATGAGCGCCGAAGGCACCCGCCCGACCGCCCACGACCAGCAGCTCGACCCCGTCGCCACCCGCTTCGGCGTGCCGCTGCTGTCGATGGGCCAGCTCGTCGAGCCCGGCCGTGCGCTCGCCTGGCGCGGGCCGATGACCGCTGGCGCGCTCGGTCAGTTGATCGACGCCGACTGGGGGGCGACCGACACGCTGGTGATCGACCTGCCGCCCGGCACCGGGGACGTCCAGCTCACCATGATCCAGAAGCATCGCCCCGCCGGCGCGGTGATCGTCTCGACGCCGCAGGACCTGGCGCTGATAGACGCCGCCCGTGCCATCGACCTGTTCGAAAAGGCCGGCGTGCCCATCATCGGCCTGGTGGAGAACATGGCCGGCTACGTCTGCCCGCATTGCGGCGAGCTGTCGGACCCGTTCGGCTCCGGCGGCGCGGAAGCGGCCGCGGCGAAGCTCGGCATCCCCTTCCTCGGCCGAATTCCCCTCACCATTTCCATCCGCCAGGCGTCCGACGCAGGCGAACCGCCGGCGGCCGGGAACGGCCCCGACGCGGTGGCGTTCCATCAATTGGCTGGGCGGGTCGACACCTGGCTCAAGGAGCGCTGAACCGATGCCGCTGACCACCGATGCCGAGATCAAGGCGCTGCTCGAGAGCGCCCGCACCATCGCCATGGTCGGCGCCTCCGACCGCCCCAATCGGCCTTCCTTCGGTGTCATGGCGATGCTTCAGCGCCACGGCTACCGCGTAATCCCGGTGAACCCGCAGATCACCGGTGAGCACGTCCACGGCGAGTTCGTCTTTCGCGACCTCCATCAGCTCGGCATGCCGATCGATATCGTCGACATTTTCCGCCGCTCCGAAGCCGCGGGTGAGGCGGTGGACGAGGCAATCGCGGTCGGCGCGAAAGCGGTGTGGATGCAGCTCGGCGTCGTCAATCAGCTCGCCGCCGCCCGCGCCGAGGCGGCAGGGCTCAAGGTGGTGATGGACCGCTGCCCTGCGATCGACATCCCCCGCCTGGGCCTGGCGCCGATCACCGCCTGAGGGCTTTCGCCGGGCCGCAAAGCGCGTTACGCTCTCGCTCGAGGGAGTGATGCCGATGCTGGTACTGCTGCTCATGCTGGCCGAGGACCCCGCAACACTGGCGGACACGCTGATCGCGCAGGCGCGCGCGCGGCTCGCGATCGAGCGGCCCTGCCCGGTCGATCACAATGCGACGGACGTCACCGTCTGCGGTCGCCGCAACGCCGACCGCTTCCGCGTGCCACTGATGATGACCAAGGAACCTGGCCCCACGCTTCTCAACAACGCGTCGGGTGAGCGCGAGGCGCTGCTGCACCGCACCAATCCCGTCCAGGAGCTCAGTCCCTTCCTGGTCGGCGGCGGCTTCGCCGGTGCCAGCGTCGGCACCAAGTTCGGTCCCGGGAGCGATTCGGGCAAGGCCTCGGTCGCCGGAGCGCGGCCGCTGGCGCCGTGACGCCGCTTTTCGCCCTCACCCTCGCCGTCGCGGTTCAGACGACGCCGGCCGCACCAGAGCCGCCGCAGCGCTTCTCGATCCTCGCCGATCCGTGTGCCCGCGTCCGCAGCCAACCGGGCACCGATGTGGTGGTCTGCGGCAACACCGTGAGGGAGAGCCCGAGCCTGCCGCTCCCCGCCGAGCGAGGACCGCCCGACAAGCCGATCCCGTCCAACCCGGACATGACCGGTGCTGGCGCCCTCGCCGCAGAGAACACGCCCTGCGCGGCGGTCCAGCGCGGCTGTCAGGTCGGCGTCAACGTCTTCGCCGCCGGCACCGGCGCCGTGCGGCTCGTGCAAAAGGTCGTGGCCCCGAATAGCTGCTGCGAGGCACCGGGCGAGGCGACGGACTTCGGCCTGCTCGCCAAGGATGTGGTCGGCGGCGTCAAGCGCGCCTTCGCGCGAAAGCCGGACAAGTCCAAACGCGTAACGATCCCGCTCGACGATGGGCCGGCGAGCTAATCGGACGAAGGCCTGCGCCCGAGGGCGTCGGTCGCCTCGCAGGTGCGCCGCACCCCGTCACGCCTGCCATTGGAGGCAGGCAGCCTAGCGCCCGATCCATTGCGCCATGCCGATCGAGGCGGGCGCCGTCGGCGTGAACCCATATTGCGCGTACAGCCGATGCGCCTCGCCATCGGCGATCAGGCTCACATACGCCTCCGCCGGTGCGAGTTGCTTCAGCTCCCGCATCAGGTTCGCCACAATGGCCTTGCCCAGCCCACGCCCCTGATGATCGGGTTCAACCGCGATATCGACGATTTGGTAGAACAGCCCGTCGCCAACCGCTCGCCCCATCCCGACGATGCGGTCGCCGTGCCTCACGACGACGCCGACCGCCGTATGGGGAAGCCCCGCCGTTGCCGCCGTTCGGCTGCGAGGCGTCAGCCCAGCCGCTTCGCGCAACCGGCAGTAATCCTCGACCGGTGGCACCTCGATGCTGCAGACATAATCAACCACGCCGTCCGATCCTCCAACAACCAGCCGATATCGCGTTCGGGGATGTGTCAGCCGAGCAACGGCATCCACAACGGCCGCCCGACCAGGCTCTGCGATCCGCGCAGCTTCTCCAGCGCCGCCGCGACGCTGCGCTCAGGAACCTCGTGAGTGACGATCGCGACCAGCACGCCGCCGTCGGCGCTGACGCCGCGCTGGATCAGGCTCTCGATCGAAACGCCCGCGTCGCGCATCGCCGCCGCGATCTCCGCCAGCACGCCCACCCGGTCCTCGACGGTGAAGCGCAGATAGGCGCGTCCCCGCCGGTCGCCGCTCGCCGCCTTAGGTTCGTGCGACAACGCCGCCACCGGCATCGCGAACGGCGCGCCGAACTCCCCGCGCGCAATGTCGATCAGGTCGGCGACCACGGCGCTGGCGGTCGGCCCCTCGCCCGCGCCCGCGCCTTGGAAGAACAGGCGCCCGACGAAATTACCCTCCGCCACCACCGCGTTAAGCGAGCCGGTGACGTGCGCCAGCGGGTGGTCCGCCGGCACCAGATGGGGGTGCACGCGCTGGAACAGCCCGCCCGACCCCGCCTCCGCCAGGCCCAGCAGCCGCACGCGATAGCCGAGCGCCGCCGCTTCGGCGATATCCGCCGCGAGCACGCCGCGGATGCCTTCCGCCTCGACGTCGCCGAACGCCGGCCGTGTCCCGAACGCCAGCGCCGCCAGGATCGACAGCTTGTGCGCCGCGTCTACCCCGTCGATGTCGAAGCTCGGATCGGCCTCGGCGAACCCCAGCGCCTGCGCCTCTGCGAGCACGTCGGCGAAGCCGCGGCCCGTTGCCTCCATGGTCGACAGGATGAAGTTGCAGGTGCCGTTGAGCACGCCATAGACGCGCCCGATCGCGTTCGCGGCCGCGCCCTCGCGCAGCCCTTTGATGACGGGCACCCCGCCCGCCACCGCCGCCTCGAACTTGAGTGGCACGCCGGCAGCTTCCGCCGCTTGCGCCAGCTCCAGCCCGTGGTGCGCGAGCATCGCCTTGTTTGCGGTCACCAGCCCCTTGCCAGCGCCAAGCGTCGCGCGCGCCAGCGTCAGCGCCGGGCCGTCGGAGCCGCCGACCAGCTCCACCACCACATCGACGCCGTCGGTGCGCGCCAGCTGCGTGGTGTCGTCCACCCAGGCGAAGCGCCCGAGATCGACGCCACGGTCCTTGGTCCGGTCGCGGGCCGAAACGGCCACCACCTCGATGCGGCGCCCAGCCCGGCGCGCGATCAGGTCACGGTTGGCGTCGAGCAGCTTGATCACCCCCCCGCCGACGGTGCCAAGGCCTGCCAGCGCCACGCGCAACGGTTCGGTCGTGCTCATGGACCCCGCCTAGCCAATCACCCCCGCCGCTGTCGAGCCGGCCCGCCGCCGCTCCAACCAGCCGAAGTCGCCATACGCGATGCTGCGGATCAGCCGCTCCGCCGGTCCCATCGCGAACCGCGCCAGCCAAGCGCGGCAGAACAGCGCGGTGATGATCCAAATCCCCACCGCGATCCCCCACAGCGCCGGCAACCCGAACGCGCCGACGTAGCCCAGGCCATAGAAGAGGATCGAGCCGAGGATCGATTGCAGGCAATACACCGTCAGCGTCATCCGCCCGAGCGCACGCAGCGTCGTCGCTCGCCCCAGCCAGCCGGCGCGCCACACGGTCATCACCAATCCGATATGGCCCAGCGTCACCAGCAGCCGTGCCGGCTGGAACACCGCCAGAGCCACCGTCCAGCCTGCCGTTCCCGCGGCCGGCGATCCCATGTCCCAGCCGGTCCGCGCCGCCAGCGCCACCAGCAGGGCACGCAACGGCAGGCCGGCACCATAGCCCGCCAGCATCATCCACCGGTAGGTCGACGCCCGCGCCTCGCCGGTCAGCACGCCGCCGCGGAACAGCGCCATGCCGATCAGCATGAAGCTGACGCTCTCGGCGATGTCGAGCCAGGCGGTGAACCCCAGGTTCTCGGCCGCCCAATAGCCTTCGCTCCACTTCAGGAGCGACTTGGCATGGGTCCGCCGCTCGATCTCTTCGGCCGTCTTCGCGGAGGTCGGGTGAACCGCGGCGAGCGAGTCTCGCTCGGCGGCGATCGCCGCCCGCTGGTCGGCATCGATCGGCCGGTCCACCGCCTGCGCCGCGATGGCCGGATACGCCTGGTGGAGCTGGTCCACCTGCTGCCAGCTGCGAAACGCGATGTTGCCCGACAGCGCGGCGATCAGCACCGCCGCCGCGATCAGCAGCGTCCGCGTCCGCGCGGAGCGAAAGGCGAGCAGGAACAGCCCGGCGACGCCGTAATTCCACAGGATCTCGCCCGGCCACAAGAACAGCGCCCATTGGGCGGTGCCGAATGCCATCAGCGCCAGGCTGCGCCGCGCCCAGATGTCGATCGGCGCGGCCTTGCCGTCGGGCCCGTGCGCGCCCCGCAGCATCAGCAACATGCTCGCGCCGAACATGGTGGTGAACAGCCCGCGCATCGCGCCCTGCACTAGCAGCGTCTGCAGGCCCCAGCTGATCCACTCGGCGTTCCACTTCGCCGGAAAGGTCGACAGCGGATACTCGGTGACACCGCCCATGCTGAAGATGTTCATCAACAGGATGCCGCAGATCGCCACCCCGCGCAGCACGTCCAGCGCCTCGATCCGCCCCGCCGGGCGATCGGCCACGGTCGGCCGCGCGACGCTGCCGCCGGTCGCGGTGGAGCCGTGCTGGTCGGTGCGCAAAAGGGGCGGCATAACCGGAATCCTGACGATCAACGCTGTGCCCCCGCGGTCCCGCACCTGCGGCTCGCCGCCGCGCCTGGCCAGCGACGCAAGCTCCTGCGTGCGTCCCATTCCGGGAAACCGGCGACGCGCCGATTACCGGCAGCTCCCTCCGTGCCGTTTCGACACGGGGATGCCCGCTGCTAACCGTCTCACTGCCCTGTTGTGATTTGCCGCGCCGCTGCGCACAACGTGAGCCATGACCGACCAGCGATCCGCCCCTCCCGCCGCCGAGCGCCCGATGGCGGAGTTGACCGTCCGCGGCATCATCCTCGGCGGGCTCATCACGCTGCTGTTCACCGCCGCCAACGTCTACCTGGGGCTCAAGGTCGGCCTTACCTTCGCGACCTCGATCCCGGCTGCGGTGATCTCCATGGCGGTGCTGCGCTACCTGCCCGGGACGACCATTCTCGAAAACAACATCGTCCAGACGGTGGCGTCGGCGGCGGGAACGCTGGCGGCGATCATCTTCGTGCTGCCGGGGCTGGTGATGATCGGCTGGTGGCAGGGCTTCCCCTATTGGCTGACCGCCGGCATCACCGCCACGGGGGGCATCCTCGGCGTCATGTTCTCCGTCCCCCTGCGCCGTGCGCTGGTCGTCGAGACGGAGCTCCCCTATCCCGAAGGCCATGCCGCCGCTGAGGTGCTCAAGGTCGGCGCCGGCAGCCGCGAGGGCGAGGAGGAAAGCGCGCGCGGTCTCAAGCTGATCGTGGTCAATTCGCTGGTCTCGGCCGGTTTCGCCATCCTCACTCAGACCCGGCTCGCCGTCGCGGAGGCGTCCACCTGGTTCCGCGCCGGCTCGGGCGCGACCGGCATTTCCGGCGGGCTGTCGTTCGCGCTGATCGGCGTCGGCCATCTCGTCGGGCTCTCGGTAGGCATGGCGATGCTCGCCGGCATCGTCATCGGCTGGTGGGTCGCGCTGCCGCTCCTCACCGCCGCCGCCCCCGCCGCCGCTGGCGCCACCGTCGAGGCGTGGGTCAACGGCGTGTTCCGCACCGACGTCCGCTTCCTCGGTGCCGGCGTGATCGGCGTTGCGGCGATCTGGACGCTGCTCAGGATCATGGGGCCGGTGATCCGCGGCATCTCCTCCTCCTTCGCGGACGCCAAGCTGTCGCGCAGCGGCGACGCGCTGCCGCTCCAGGAGCGCGACCTCCCCATCGGCATCGTCTCCATCGGCACGCTCGCGGTGCTGGTGCCGATCGCGGGCCTGCTCTGGTCGGTGATCGCCGGCGGCCCGTTGCAAGGCTCAGCCATCCCGCTGATCGCCGGCGCGCTGGTCTTCATCCTCGTCCTCGGCCTCGTGATCGCGGCCGTGTGCGGCTACATGGCCGGGCTGATCGGCGCGTCGAACAGCCCCGTGTCGGGGATCGGCATCCTCTCGGTCCTCGCCGCCGCGCTGATGCTCGTCGGCCTGTTCGGCCGCGACCAGCCGCCGGGCACCACGCAGGCGCTGGTCGCCTATGCGCTGATCGTCACCGGCATCGTGTTCGGCGTCGCCACCATCTCCAACGACAACCTCCAGGACCTCAAGACCGGCCAGCTCGTCGGCGCGACTCCGTGGAAGCAGCAGGTGGCGCTGATCTTCGGCGTGATCTTCGGCAGCCTCGTGGTGCCGCCGGTGCTCCAGCTCCTGTCCACCACCATGGGCTTCCAGGGCGCGCCCGGTGCCGGCCCCAACGCGCTTGCAGCCCCCCAGGCGGCGCTGATCTCCGCGCTTGCCAAGGGCGTGCTCGGCGGCGACCTCAACTGGCGAATGATCGGCGTCGGGGCCGCGATCGGCGTGCTGGTGATCGCCTTCGACGAGGTGCTCGGCCGCTTGAAGCTGCTGCGCCTGCCGCCGCTCGGCATCGGCCTCGGCGTCTACCTGCCGATGAGCGTCACGCTGCCGGTGGTGATCGGCTCCGTCATCGGCCACGCCTACGACCGCTGGGCCGGCCGTACCCGCGATCCCGAATACGCGCATCGCATGGGCGTGCTCACCGCCACCGGCATGATCGTCGGCGAAAGCCTGTGGGGCGTCGCCTTCGCGATCATCGTCTACCTCTCCGGCAGCGACGCGCCGCTGGCGCTGGTCGGCGAGGGCTTCGCGACCGCAGCGCTGATCGGCGGCACTTTGGTGTTTCTCGCGCTGATCGCCTGGCTCTACGCCTACACCCGCCGGGCGGTGCGTCGGTGAGCGAGGCTTGAAGCGACAGCCCGTCACCCCAGCGGAGGCTGGGGTCTCTGGCGGACAGAGGCTCGATCGCGGATAGACTCAAGCTGTTGCCTATCGAGAGAGATGCCAGCCTGCGCTGGCATGACGCGGTTTGGCCGATGAGCACGAACGGACGTCGAAGTTCTCTCTCTCAAGAGCGCCGACGGCAAGCCGCCGTCGTGACGTCGAACGGCTCGGCTTCGCCGGCCGCCGGCCGGGTGAGGCGCTGCTTGGCTTCGCCGCGCACCGGCGCCGCGTGGCCGCGCCTGCGCCTCACCGCATCGCGCTGAGCATCTCGCTGATCGGGATGAACGCGAAGCCGATCGAGCTGTCGGCGATGCCATAGGGCAGGAACAGCGTGTCGCCGTGGCGGATCGCACCGCACGAATAGACCACGTTGGGCACATACCCCTCGCGATCCTGGTCCTTGGCGGCGAGGATCGGCAAAGGCGTGCGTGCCAGCACCTTGGAGGGATCATCCTTGTCGAGCAGCGCCGCACCGATCGAATATTTGCGCATCGCGCCGACGCCATGGGTCAGCACCAGCCACCCCTCGTCGAGCTCGATCGGCGGCCCGCAATTGCCGATCTGCACCAGCTCCCACGGGTAATGCGGGGTCAGGATCTTCTCGCCCTCGCCCCAGTCGGTCAGCGTGTCGGATTTCAGCAGGAACAGGTTCTCGCCATCCTGCCGCCCCATCATCATGTACTGGCCGCCGATCTTGCGCGGGAACAGCGCCATGCCCTTGTTGCGCGCGGCCGGCCCCGTCATCGGCACCAGGTCGAACGCGCGGAAGTCGCGGGTGCGCATCAGCTCCGACTGGATATGCGAGCCGTTGTAGGCGGTATAGGTGCCAATCCACTCCTCGCCGCCATCGTCGTGGCGGAAGCAGGTGATGCGCAGGTCCTCCAGCCCGTTCGACTGCGCGGCGGTGATCGGAAAGATCACCGTGCCCGACAGCGTGCTGTCGCGGTGGCGATGCACCGTCACCTCGCCCTGGGGCATCCCGTCCCCACGTTTCGCCACGTCGGTCGCGGTGGCGAACGGCGGCTCGGGCGCGAGCTTCAATTCGTTGGCGTCCGAGATGACGCCTTCGCGAAAGGCGACGGAGGAGATGTGCCCCTCCCCCACCGCGCGCATCGACATCAGGATGCGCATCGATCCGTCCGACATGCCCGACTGGTCCGGGTGCGGCACCGCGCTGGGATTCATCAGCGCGGCGGCGGCATAGCTGTATTCGTGGCAGAAATAGGCGCCGATCAGCTGCCGCTTCTCGTCGCCGATCTCGCTGCCGTTGAGCCCGAGCTGGTCCTCGACCTCGTCATAGCGGGTCATGAACACCCGCCGCGTCTGCCAGTGCCGCGCCTCGAAGTCCTTGAGCACCTCCTGAAGCTGCTCGCGCGCATCCTCGGCGGACATCTCCAGCACTTCGTCGACCAGCCGGCGGGTGCGGCTCGGCACCACCCCGTCGCTCGTCGTCGGGATGTGAAAGGGGCGGACGACCACGCGCGAGGGATCGGCGTGCAGCCGCAGGCGGTGGGAATCCAGATCCATCGCGCGTTCGGCCTCGCTAAGCGTCGTCGGGGAAGCGACGCCGCGCAGACCAGCTACGCAACGTCGCGAGACGCCCCTGCCACGCTTTGCGAGGCGGTTAAAAGCCCCGAAATCGCGCAGCTTGCAAGTTGCAGCGCCAAAATCGACTCGGCACCTTGATTGCGGTTAAGTCCGGTCGGCATCAGCCCGTCGAAGCACCCGCCGTCTGCCATGCTCGCGAGCGGCAGGTCGAGGTCGTTGGCGCCCAGGAACCAGCCATAGGCACGCTCCGCCTCCTCCACCCAGCGCGCGTCGCCGGTCGCGGCGAACGCCTCGCGGCACGCCTCCACCGTCGCCTGCGCTTCCAGCGGCTGCTGGTCGAACTGGAGCGGCTCGGCATAGGGCCGATGGAAGCTTTCGCTGCCAACCGCCCGAAAGCGGCCTTCGGGCGAGGTCTGCTTGCCGACGATCCATTCGAGCGTCTCGATCCCGCAATCCACATAATCCTGCCGCCCCAGCGCGCGCCCGGCGGCGATCAGCGCCTGCGGCAACCGCGCGTTGTCATAGGCGAGCACGATCTCGAACCACGACCAATGCGGCCGGCGCGCCTCGCCCAGCAGCTCCAGATGCACCGCCGGGAACTTGGCGAGGATCGACTGCGCGAGTTGGTGCCCCGGCCGCGCCGCCAGCATCGCCGCCGCGCCCAGCATCGCAAACGCCTGCGCCCGGATCGAGCCGAGCTCGAGCGCGAGGCTGGCCGTGGTGTCGAACATCATCACCGCCCAGTCGCGGTGCTTGCGCTCGGCCGCGTCACGCGCGGTGACGCCCAGCGCCCACAAGGTGCGGCCGTTGGAATCCTCGGATCCCTGCTCCTCGCACCAGCTGCGGTCGAAGCGCATGAAGTTGCGGAAACGGCGCAGGTCCGGGTTCCACGCATATTGGACGAACGACGCGAAGATCGTCGTCCACTTGTCGCGCTGCGCCGATTCCATCGCCATGCTGCTGGTCAGGATCAGCGCGCGGGCGTTGTCGTCGATGCAATAGCCATGGCGCCGGTCAGGAATCGAATACACCGCGTGCTGGAACATGCCGGTCGCATCGCTCATCCGCTCCACCGCGGTGAAGTCGGGCGGCAGCAGCTTGACCGGGGGCGTCTTGGCGATCCTCCGCGGCTGCGCGGCGACCGCGGCCTCGAACGCGCACCGCATCGCCTCCGCCAGCCGCGGCCAGATCATCGAGCGGCCCCGCGCATAGGCCCGTTGCGACAGCCGCTCGCGCGCGGCCTTGTCCGACAGCAGCCGGTCGATCTCGCGCGCGAACGCCGCGACGTCGCCGAAATCGACCAGCACGCCATGGTCGTCCGCCAGGATTTCGGTGGCGTGGACATAGGGCGTCGAGATCACCGCCTTGCCCACCCCGACGGCGTAGGACAGCGTGCCCGAAGTGATCTGCGCCGGGTTGCTGTACGGCGTCGCATAAATGTCCGCCGCCTGCAGATATTCGATCAGTTCGTCATGTTCGAAGAACTCGTCGATGAACGCGATATTGCCTGATACGCCAAGCTGTTCGGCGAGCGCCTTCAGGCGGTCGCGATACGCCTCGCCCTCATGCGCGACGAGATTGGGATGGGTGGAGCCCAGAACCACGTACAGCAGGTCCGGATGCCGCTCGGCGACCGAGGGCAGCGCCTCGATGATCGTCTCGATGCCCTTGTTAGGCGCCAGCAGCCCGAACGTGAGCACCACCTCGCGCCCGGCCCAGCCGAAGCGCGGCTTGAGCATCTCGGGGGCGATCAGCGCGCGGTCGGGCACGCCGTGCGGCACGCAGATCACCTGCTTCGGGCTGGCGCCATAGACCCGCGACAGGATATCGCGGCCCCGCTCCGCCATCACCACCACGCGCGCCGCGCGGCGGAGCAGCGCCTCCAGCACACGCCGCTCGTCGGGGCTCGGCGTCTCCAGCACCGTGTGCAGCGTGACGATGACGGGCAGCGTCACGCGGTCGAGTAGCGCCAGCAAATGCTCGCCAGCGGTCCCGCCGTAAATGCCGTATTCGTGCTGCACCCATAATGCCTGCGCGCCGCTCGCGCCGATATCGCGGGCGGTGGCGGCATAGGCGGACAGGTCGTCCTGCGGGATCGTCCCGGTCACCTCGGGCGGATAGGCGTAGCGGCCCGGGTGGTCGTCCATCGCATAGACATCGACGCGCATGCCCGGAAACCGGTCACGCATCGCATTGAAGACGTCGGTGGTGAAGGTCGCGAGGCCGCACTTGCGCGGCAGGAAATTGCCGATCAGCGCCAGGTGCCTGATGCTGCCTTCGTCCGTTCCGATCGCCATGCAATGTTCCCGTCGGTGATCCGCAGATGCAGACCACCCGGTACATAAACGCAGGTTAACGCATTAGGTTGCATCGATGCTGCGGCGCACCGTACCAGATCCGCACACGCGCAGGTGGCGTTCACCCCCGCCCGCGGTACGGCGCCACGCCCTGGTCGGGCAGCCAGAGGTCGGCGGGTGGCGGCCCCGATTGCCAGAAGACATCGATCGGCATGCCCCCCCGCGGATACCAATAGCCGCCGATCCGCAGCCATACCGGCGCCATCTCGTCGAACAGCCGCTGGCCGATCCCGACGGTGCAATCCTCGTGGAAGGCGCAATGGTTGCGGAAGCTCGCCAGGAACAGCTTCAGCGACTTGCTCTCAACGATCGTCGCCGCCGGCACATAATCGATCACCAGATGCGCGAAGTCCGGCTGCGCCGTGACGGGACACAGCGAGGTGAACTCGGGCTGCGTGAAGCGAACCAGATAGGTGCTGCCGGCGCGCGGATTGGGCACGTAATCGAGCACGGCTTCGGCGGGAGAGGCGGGCAGCGGCGTCGGCTGGCCGAGATGCTTGGGTGTCATGGCGCGCGATGTAGTCATGCGCGGCCGGGTTTGAAACGCTTGGCGACGCCGCGGCCCGACGTGATACGCACGCCCGCACCGGCAGACAGGAGCGCGGACATGGAAAGCCTGGTGACCACCCGATGGCTGGCGGACGCGATGGGCGAGAGCGATCTCGCGATCGTCGACGCGACTTATTACCTGCCGTCCGACGGCGGTGACGCCGCAGCGGAATACGAGGCCGCGCACATCCGCGGCGCGGTGTTGATGGATCTCGCCTCGCTCGCCGACCCCACCACGCCGCTGCCGTCGATGCTGCCCAGCGCCGAAGCCTTCGCCGCGCGCATGGGGTCGCTCGGGCTCGGCGACGGCGTCCGCATCGTGCTCTACGACCGCTCGCCCTACACCACTGCCGCGCGCGCCTGGTTCATGCTGCGCACCTTCGGGGCGACAGACGTAGCGCTGCTCGATGGCGGCTTAGCCAAGTGGCGGGCGGAGGGCCGCCCCGTCGCCAGCGGATGGCAACAAGCGCGCCCGCGCACCTTCACCGCCTCGCAGGATCGCGCCACCGTGCGCACGCTCGACCAGATGCGGGCCAACCTCGCCTCCAACGCCGAACAGATCCTCGACGCCCGCTCCGCCGCCCGCTTCACCGGCACGGAGCCTGACCCGCGCCCAGGCACCGACGCCGGCCACATCCCCGGCTCGCGCAACCTCCCTTACAAGCAGCTTTTCAACGCCGACGGCACCTGGAAGACCGGCGACGCCTTGCGCACCGCGTTCGACGGAGCCGGGGTCGACCTCGCCCGCCCGCTCGTCACCACCTGCGGCTCAGGCATCACCGCCTGCGTCCTCGCCTTCGGCGCGCACCTGCTCGGCCACGAGGCGGCGGTGTACGACGGCAGCTGGTCCGAATGGGGCGCCCACCCGTCCACCCCCAAGGCCACGGGCGCGGCCTGAACGCGCGCGCCTCTTGCCGTTCGTGCTGAGCCTGTCGAAGCACTGCCCTTCTCTTCAACCTTTGGAAAAGGAACACCCCTTCGACAAGCTCAGCACGAACGGTATGGGAAGCAGGTGAGCAAGCCACCATCCACGCCCGTCGACCCCGCCACCCAGGTCGTCACCGCCGGCCGCCGCCCCGAATGGACCGGTGGCATCGTCAACACCCCCGTCTGGCGCGCCTCGACCATCCTCTACGACAACGTCGCGGACCTGCGCGCGCGCGGCGCCGCGGACACGCACCACCGCCTGTTCTACGGCCGCCGCGGCACGCCCACGCAATGGAGCCTCGCCGACGCGCTCACTCAGCTCGAGCCCGGCGCCGAGGCGACCTTCCTCTATCCCTCCGGCGTCGCCGCCATCGCCGCCGCGCTCCTCTCGGTCCTCTCCCCCGGAGACGAGCTGCTGCTGGTGGACAGCGCTTACGACCCCACCAGCAGCCTCGCCAATGGCCTGCTCAAGCGGCTCGGCATCACCACGCGGCTGTACGACCCGCTGATCGGTGCTGGCATCGCCGAGCTGGTCGGCGACACCACCCGCGCAATATTCCTAGAAAGCCCCGGCAGCCTCTCTTTCGAGGTGCAGGACGTGCCCGCCATCGTCGCCGCCGCCAAGGCGCGCGGACTCACCACGATCATGGACAACACCTGGGCGACGCCCTTGCTGTTCCCCGCAATCGCCAACGGCATCGACCTGTCGGTCCTCGCCTGCACCAAATATGTGATCGGGCATTCCGACGCGATGCTCGGCTCCGTCACCGCCGCGCCCGGCCATTTCGCGCGCCTACGCGACACCAGCTTCGAACTCGGCCAGACGGTTGGCGCCGACGACGCCTGGCTCGGCAGCCGCGGCCTGCGCACCATGGCCGTGCGCCTCGCGCAGCACGGCGCCAGCGCCCTTAAGGTCGCCCGGTGGCTGCAAGCCCAGCCGGGCGTCGCCCAGGTGCTTCACCCCGCACTGCCCGGCAGCCCCGGCCACGCGCATTTCGCCCGCGACTTCAAGCGTGCCTCCGGCCTGTTCGCCTTCGTGCTCGACGGCGGCGACGACGCTGCTCGGGCCGCGCTGATCGACAGCCTCACCTTGTTCGGCATCGGCTTCAGCTGGGGCGGCTTCGAGAGCCTGGCGCTGCCGATCGATCCCAACCGCCACCGCAGCTGTGCCCGCCGCGATTACGCCGGTCCGCTCGTCCGCCTCCAGATCGGCCTGGAAGACGCCGACGACCTCATCGCCGACCTCGACCGCGGCCTCGCCGCGTTCCGGGGCGCCGCAGCCCCGGTGTGACGCGAGCGCAACATAAGAACTTGTTAACGACGTTGCGCGCATGAAACGGCTTGTTCGTCCTCCCGCGCGCTGTCATGGCCGCTCCACCGCACCAAGTCGCACGAAGGCCTCCGGGCCAACAGATGCGTCACGGCGGTGCAGGTGGGGACATCGGCTTTCGACGCGAAAGGGATACGATGCGCTTCTCCATTCTCAGCCCCCTCCTCGGCACTGTCGCGGTTGCGCTTGCTTCGGCGGCGCCCGCCATGGCGCAGGACGCCCAGCCGGCGACCGGCCAGGACATGCCCGCCACCCCGACCACGGGCCGCGACCCCAGCTCGGCCACCGTCGCCGACACCACCGAGACCGCGCCGGCGATTAAGGTCACCGGCGGCCTGACGCTGATCAGCGACTACCGCTTCCGCGGGTTGACGCAGACCGATTCCGGCCCCGCGCTGCAGGGCACGATCAACGTCAACACCAAGGCGGGCTTCTATATCGGCACCTGGGCGTCGACGATCGACGGCGACCTCAAGGTCGACCGCGCCAACTCGGCCGGGCTCGGCGTCACCACCGGCTCCACTCCCGCGCTCTACGGCTATGGCGACGCGGAGGTCGACCTCTACGGCGGCTACACCAAGACGCTGCCGGGCGGCGTCGGCGTCGATGTCGGCCTGCTTTATTATTATTATCCAAGCGGCGTGTCGGGCCTCAACACCGACTTCTTCGAGCCCTACGCCTCGCTCACCTACACGCTCGGCCCCGTCGCGGCGAAGGCCGGCGCGGCCTATGCCTGGGGCGGCCAGGACGGTTTGAACTTCACCAGCGGCAAGGACGACAACCTCTACGTCTACGGCGAGGGTTCTGTCGGCATCCCGACCACGCCGGTGACGCTCAAGGGCCATGTCGGCCGCACCCGCGGCTCGCTCGGCCTCGTCAACCTCAACCCCGCCAACCACGGCTATTGGGATTGGTCGGCGACCGCCGAAGGCGTCGGCGGCCCGCTCAAGGTCGGCGTCAGCTACGTCGATACCACGATCACCAGCCGCTATGTCCCGGCCTTCCGCGGCCAGTTCAACCAGCACCTCGGCCGCGGCTGGACGGTGCTCGGCTATGTCGGCGTAAGCTTCTGATCCACTAGCTGAACGGGATAGGTCGCTCCTATCCCGTTCGTACTGAGCTTGTCGAAGCACCGTTCTTCTCCTGGTTGAGAAGAACGGTGCCTTGGCGACCTTACTGAGCGCTGGCGCGCGCGTTCTGCCCGTCGCCCTGCGGCGCCGCGACGATGTCGCGCGTGGTCGAACCCTTGTTCACCACCGTGGTCCCCGGATCGCCCACCGTCGAGCGGACGCTGTCGTCGGCGGAATCGCCGCCCGCGGCGTCCACCGTCGCGGCTTCCGACACACTGCGCTGCGAGCGCCCGCCGAACAGCGCGTCCAGCGTCTGTGCCTGGGCGTTGCTGGCGGTATCCTGCGGCCGCGCCGCGCCGGGAGCCGGCGGCACCAGCGAGAAATCGGGCGGGATCACCAGCGGCGCCTGGCGCGCGACGGCGAATTCGTCGGGCCGGGCGCGGTCATAGCCACGATGGCCGCAACCCGACACAAGGGTAGCGGCGATCAGCCCGCAGGCGATCAGATGGGGTTTACGCATGGGGAGTCTCCACAGGGGCTTCGCCGCGCTTGTCGCGCATCAGGAGGGCGCGGACAAGCAGCACCAGCACGCCGATCGTAATCGCCGCGTCGGCGACATTGAAGACCAAAAACGGCCGCCACTCGCCGAAATGCAGGTCCGCGAAGTCGACCACATAGCCCAGCCGTACCCGGTCGACGATGTTGCCCAGCGCGCCCCCCAGGATCAGCCCCAGCGCGAACCGGTCCTGCCGGTTGCCCTCGCGGAACATCCACACCGCCACGCCCGCCGCGATAGCGCCGGTCAGCGCCACCAGCGCCCAGCGCATCGGATCGCTGTCGGCATGGAGCAGGCTCAGCGACACGCCGCGATTGGGGACGAACCGCAGGTTGAAGAAGCCGGTGATCGGCAGCGCCTCGCTCAGCTCGTCGAGTCCGAGGCCCCGGGTGACGCCAAGCTTCGCGAGCTGGTCCACCACGAACACGCACGCCGCCGTCACCAGCCCGATCATGGGAAGATTACGCATGCGCCACCACCGTGTCGCAGCGGTCGCACAGCAGCCCGTCCTCGGTCACCTCGGGCAGGTGCCGCCAGCAGCGCCCGCATTTATGGAAGTCGGTGCGCCCCACGGCGATCCCCTCGCCCTGCTCCACCTTTGCGACGATGAACGCCTCCGCCAGCGCCTGCGGCGGCAGCGGCAGCGCCGGCACCGTCACCTCGGCCTCCAGGCTGGAGCGCACCGTCTTCTCACGCCGCAGCGGCTCGATCGCTTCGGTCACGCCCTCGCGCAGCCGCCGCACCTCGGCCCATACCGTGCCGACGTCATCGACGGTCGGCAGCTCCGGCCATTCCAGGAAGTGCACCGACCCGTCCTCGCTTGGGAACCGCGCCTGCCACACCTCCTCGGCGGTGAAGCACAGCACCGGCGCGGCATAGCGGACCAGCGCGTGGAACAGCGTGTCGAGCACCGTCCGATACGCCCGCCGCTTGGGATCGCTCTCCGCATCGCAATAGAGCGAGTCCTTGCGGATATCGAAGAAGAACGCCGACAAATCCTCGTTCGCGAAGTCGGTGAGCAACCGGATATAGCGGTTGAACTCAAGCGCTTCCGCCGCTTGGCGAAGTTCGGTGTCGAGCATCGCCAGCCGGTGGAGCACATAGCGCTCCAGCTCCGGCATCTCGGCCACGGCAACCCGCTCTTCCTCACCGAACCCGTCAAGAGCTCCGAGCAAGTAGCGGAACGTGTTGCGCAATTTGCGATACGCATCGGACGCGGTGGCCAGCACCTCCTTGCCAATCTTCACATCATCGAAATAGTCGGTCGAGGCGACCCACATCCGTAGGATGTCCGCGCCGGATTCTCCGATGATCTTGAGCGGATCGACGACGTTGCCGAGGCTCTTGCTCATCTTGCGCCCCTGCCCGTCGAGCGCGAAGCCGTGGGTCAGCACCGCGTCATACGGCGCCCGCCCGCGCGTGCCGCAAGCCTCCAGCAGCGACGACTGGAACCAGCCGCGATGCTGGTCGGAGCCTTCGACATACAGGTTGGCGCGCACGCCCGCGCCATAGCGCGCCTCGATCACGAACGCGTGGGTCGAGCCGCTGTCGAACCAGACGTCGAGAATGTCCTTCTGCGGCTCGTAATCGGCGGCCACGTAATCCACCCCAAGCAGCGCCTGATGGTCCGCGGTGAACCATGCGTCCGCCCCGCCCTCGCGAAACGCCGCAAGAATACGCGCGTTGACGCTGGAATCGTTGAGATACTCGCCGCTCGCGCGGTTGACGTACAACGCGATCGGCACCCCCCACGCCCGCTGGCGGGAGATCACCCAATCCGGCCGCCCGGAGACCATCGACGTGATCCGGTTTTCCGCCCGAGCCGGCACCCAAGTCGTCGCCGCAATCGCGTCCAGCGCCACGCCACGCAGCGTCGCGCCATTATCCCCCCGCCCGCTTGCGGGAGGGGTCGGGGGAGGGGCCGAAGGATCAGCAAGCGCACCGCCGATGGAAACGCCCTCCCCTAGCCCCTCCCGCGAGCGGGAGGGGAATTCTTGCTCCCTATCCATCGGAATGAACCATTGCGGCGTCGCGCGGAAGATCACCTTGGCCTTGGACCGCCACGAATGCGGATAGCTGTGCGCGTAATCGTCCGACGCCGCCAGCAGCGCCCCTGCCTCACGCAGGTCCGAACAGATCGGCCCATCGGCGCTCGTGAACTTCTTGTTGATGACGGAGCCCTGCCCGCCCAGCCACGCCCAATCCGCCCGGTACATGCCCGCGGCATCGACGGCGAACACCGGCTCGATCCCATATTGCTGGCACAGGGCGAAGTCGTCCTCGCCATGATCGGGCGACATGTGGACCAGCCCCGTGCCCGCATCGGTGGTGACGAAGTCCCCCGGCAGCATCGGCCGTGGCTTCGCAAAGAAGCCGCCGAGCTGGTGCATCGGGTGGCGGACGAGGGCGCCGGCGAGGTCGGAGCCGCGCACGATCTGCAGATGCTCATCCCATTTGTCGGCTTCCGGCCACGGGTGGACAGGCTGGCCGATAGGCGTGCTGCTAGTCCGGTTGACGAACTCGGCCACCAAATTGCGCGCCACAAGGTAGCGGCAACTCGGGTAATTGATAACGGCGTACTCAATCTCGGCCCCATAAGCCAAAGCCTGGTTCACCGGGATCGTCCACGGCGTCGTCGTCCAGATCACCGCATGCGCGCCGACCAGCTCGGGTGCGTTCGGCGCCTCGACGATCTCGAACGCGACGTCGATCTGGGTCGAGACGATGTCCTCATACTCGACCTCGGCCTCGGCGAGCGCGGTCTTCTCCACCGGGCTCCACATCACCGGCTTGGCGCCGCGATAGAGCTGGCCGGACTCCGCGAACTTCAACAGCTCGCCCGCGATCGTCGCCTCGGCTTCGTACTTCATCGTCAGATACGGGTCGGCCCAGTCGCCCATCACCCCCAGCCGCTCGAACTCGGACGCCTGCACCGCCACCCACTTGTCGGCATAAGCGCGGCATTCGGCACGGAACTGCGCCACCGGCACCTCGTCCTTGTTGAGCTTCTTCGCCCGGTAAGCCTCCTCCACCTTCCACTCGATCGGCAGCCCGTGGCAGTCCCAGCCGGGCACGTAGGGCGCGTCCTTGCCCATCAGCGTCTGGCTGCGGACGATCATGTCCTTGAGGATCTTGTTGAGCGCGTGCCCCATATGGATGTCGCCATTGGCGTAGGGCGGGCCGTCATGGAGGATGAAGCGCTCACGCCCGGCGCGCTGTTCGCGCAGCCGATCGTACACGCCGATCCGCGCCCAGCGCTCCAGGATCGCGGGCTCCTTCTGTGCGAGGCCCGCCTTCATCGGGAAGTCGGTCTTGGGCAGGAAAACGGTGTCGCGCCAGTCGCGCCCAGGGTTTTGCGGAGTGTCTGTGCTGTCGGCCATGAGTGGCCGGGCTTTAGCGAAGGTTCCCGCCAAAACAAACCACCGTCACCCCGGCCTTGAGCCGGGGTCCCGCTTCTGGCGGTCGAGGGCAGCGGGACCCCGGGTCAGGCCCGGGGTGACGAAGAAAGAACCGCCCGCGCCTTTTCGCAGTCCGCATCCATCTGGCGGGTCAGCGCCTCCAGGCTGTCGAACTTCGCCTCGGGCCTGAGATAAGCGACCAGCTCCACCTCGATCATCTGCCCATACAGGTCGCCGCCAAAGTCGAAGAAATACGGCTCCAGCAGCTCCTTGGGCGGATCGAAGCTCGGCCTGATCCCCAGGTTCGCCGCGCCATCCAGCACCCGGCCGTCCCCCAGCCGCCCCCGCACCGCATAGATCCCGTACGCCGGCCGCAGGTAGTTGCCGAGGTCGAGATTGGCCGTCGGGTAGCCGATCGTCCGCCCCACCTTGTCGCCATGCTGCACGCGCCCCTCGATCGCGAACGGCCGCGTCAGCAGCCGCGTCGCGGTCGCGGTATCGCCCGCCCGCAGCGCCTCGCGAATCCGGCTCGACGACACCGGCGCGCCGTCGAGCGACACCGGCCCCACCGTCTCGGCGCTGAAGCCATGCCGTGCGCCCAGGTCGGCGAGCACCGCGACATTGCCGCTTTTGCCCTTGCCGAAGGTGAAGTCCTCGCCGGTCACCACGCCGGCGGCTTGCACCCGCCCCGCCAGCCGTTCCGCCACGAACGCCTCGGCCGACAGCCCCGCGAGATCGCCATCGAAGCGGAACACCACCGTCGCGTCCGCACCAGCGTCAGCGAACAGCCGCTCGCGCTGGTCGAGCGTGGTCAGCCGGAACGGCGGCGTATCCGGCCTGAAATGCCGCACCGGATGCGGATCGAACGTCGCCACCAGCACCGGCCGCCCCTCGGCCCTAGCCCGCGCGACCGCCCCCCCCACCACCGCCTGGTGGCCAAGGTGAAACCCGTCGAAATTGCCCAGCGCGACGATGCCGCCCGCGAGGTGCGGCGGCACGGTCGAGCCGCCGTCCAGCCGCTCCATGTGGCGGCGCTATAGGGTGATGGCGAAGGGGCGCAAAGTCTCCAGTGCTCCGCGACCCTCCTCCTTCCGTTCGTGCTGAGCTTGTCGAAGCACCGCTCTCCAACCGCCGCCGCGCGGTGAAAGAGCAGCCCTTCGACAAGCTCAGGGCGAACGATGGGTCGCTAGCGGCGCACCAGCGTCACGAAACTGTACGCCGGCTGCCCGCTCTCGGCGGCGCGCTCCTCCCGCGCCACCTCGCGCCACGTCTCCGCCCCGAACGCAGGCACGTTCGGCCCGCCCGCCGGCGCGCAATGTACCTCCGTCAGCTCCACCCGCACCGCCCGATCCAGAAACAGCGCGAACACCTCCGCGCCGCCGATCACCGCCACTTCCGGCACATCGCCCGCGAGCGCCAGCGCCTCCTCGGGATCATGCACCACCTCGCACCCCTCACGGCTCCAGCCCCGATCCCGCGTCAGCACGATGTTGCGGCGCCCCGGCAACGCCTTGGGGAAGCTGTCCTGCGTCACCCGGCCCATCACGATCGGCTTGCCCATGGTCATCGCCTTAAACCGCTTGAAGTCCTCCGGCAGGTGCCACGGCAGCGCCCCTTCCTCGCCGATCACGCCGTTGTCGGCCCGCGCCAGGTAGAAGACGACGTCGGTCATCCCGGCTGGTGGTCCTTGACCCACTGCTTGGGGTCCTTGTCGACCGGCTCGACGCCGAGCAGATGCTCAGCCTCGAACGCCGCAAAGCGGATGCCGAGTGCGTGCCGCTCCTCGACCGAGGCATGGCGGCGGAAGTCGGTCAGTCCCTGCCGCTCCTCCTCCGCCATGTGATCGCCATTGGCCTTGTTGCACTTGCCGAGCGCGTCGAACCAGTCGGGGCTGCCGACATCGTGCTTGTCGACCTCTGCGGCGGTGTCGCGGATCTCGTTATGGTCCTCGATCGCATCCTCGGTCTCGTCCGCCGCGCTAGGAGCGTCATTGGCGCCGGTGCCGACCTCCATCAGCCGCGGATAGAAGAACCGCTCCTCCGCCTCCGCATGGCTGTCGAGCAGCCCATGCAGCCGCCGCCATAGAGAGCCGAGCGCCACCTTGTCGCTCGGGTCCACCTGCTCGATGATCGCGAACAGGTTCCGCTGCTGCTGGTGCTCGTCGAGGATCAGCTGGGTGATGTCCATCGGTGTTCCTTCTCAGATGGCGACCGGCGCCTTGATATGCGGCTGCGCCTCGTAATCGTGGAGCACGAAATCCTCGAACTCGTAAGCGTCAATCGAGGGCGCGACGCGGGTGATCTCCAGCCGTGGCAACGGCCCCGGCTGCCGAAGGAGCTGCATCCGCGCCTGATCGAGATGGTTGAGGTAGAGGTGGCAATCACCCCCCGTCCAGATGAACTCGCCCACCTCCAACCCGCATTGCTGCGCCAGCATGTGAGTCAGCAGCGCGTAGCTCGCGATGTTGAACGGCACGCCCAGAAAGATGTCCGCCGAGCGCTGGTAAAGCTGCAAGGAGAGCCGCCCGTCGGCGACATGGGTCTGGAACAGGCAATGGCACGGCGCCAGCGCCATGGCGTGCAGGTCGCCCGGATTCCACGCCGTCACGATCTGTCGGCGCGAGGCGGGGCTGGTCCGAATCTGCTCGATCAGCTCTTCGATCTGGTCGATGTGCCGCCCGTCCGCCGCCACCCAGTCACGCCACTGCTTGCCATAGACAGGGCCGAGGTCGCCCGCCTCGTCGGCCCATTCGTCCCAGATGCTCACCTTGCGGTCGCGCAGCCAGCCGACGTTGGTATCGCCGCGCAGGAACCATAGAAGCTCGACGATGATCGAACGCAAGTGGAGCTTCTTGGTGGTCAGCACCGGGAACCCTTGGCGCAGATCGAAGCGCATCTGCGCGCCGAAGACGCTCAGCGTGCCGGTGCCGGTACGGTCCATCTGGCGGCTGCCCGACTGGAGCACGCGGTCCATAAGGTCGAGATACTGCCGCATCGCGCCCGCCTAGACGCCGGCGGCCGAGTCGCCAAGCGCAAGGGAATGATCCGCAATGGATGAAGCGGCGCTTGTGAGGCGTCGGGCGATAACAGCAGCATACGGCATGACCGCAAACGCGCCCGCACCACCAGCGGGGATGGATTCCATTCGAACGCTTTTCGGACCGCTCGCCCACGCCCGCAACGAAATGGCGATGGTCGCCTATCTCGATCGCGGCCACCGCCTGATCGGCATGCGACACGTCACCGGCGGGCGCGACTGGCTGGTGCTGTCGGTCCGCACCGTCGCCGCCGATGCCCTCGCCTACGAGGCGAGCGCGGTGATGCTCGCCCACAACCACCCCAGCGCCGATCCGACCCCCAGCGCAGCCGACCTCGCCTTCACCCGCCGGCTGGGCCGCGCGCTCGACGCGCTGGGCGTGAGGCTGCTCGACCATCTTGTGCTCGCCGTCGGCGGCCACACCAGCCTGCGCGCGAGGGGGTATCTTTAGCGTTCAGGCGGCCGATCCCGCTCCCAACCGGCACGCCTTGATCGCCTTGGGCTCCGGCCGCGGCCCGACGGCGCGGAACATCGCCAGGTATCCGCCCGCAGACGGCATGTTCTGCGTCGCGGCCTGCTGATAGCCCACTGCCGCGAACTCGCAGCGGAGCAGCGCCGGCGGCGTGCCATGCGCCTGCGTCGGACGGTTGGCGTCGACCACCACCACCAGACCGTCTGGCTTGAGAGACGGGCGCAGGCGCCACAGGAACTCATAGGGCTGCGCGATCTCGTGATACATGTGCACCATCAGCACGCGGTCGAAGCTCGCCACCGGCAGCTTGGGGTCCGACGGCTCGCCGAGCCGCACGCTGACGTTGTTGAGCTGCTCGCGCGCCACGCGTTCGGCGAGCGCGTCGCGCACGCCGGCGACGATGTCCTCCGCGAGCACGCGCCCCGTCTTGCCCACCCGCTGGCCGAGGCGGATGGTATAATAGCCTTCGCCCGCGCCGATGTCGGCGACGGTCATGCCCGGCCCGATGCCGGCCTTCGCCATCACCTCGCCCGCTTCGTTGAGCCGGTCGCGCTCCTCTTCGTTGGACCAGCGCGGCGACACGATGTTCGCCACCGGGCGATCGGGCGTGGGGAACGGCCCCGGCTGCTTGGGCTCATGCTTGAGGAGCGGCTTGCTGCCGTCGCATGCCCCCAGCAGCACGAGCATCAGCAGCGAGGCAAGCCCGAGCCTCAATCCACGTCCTCCACGTCGGCCACTTCACCCGTCACCCGCTGCGACAGCGCGGCCGCCATGAACGGGTCGAGATCGCCGTCGAGCACGTCGCCGGGCGCGGTAGAGGTGACGCCGGTGCGCAGGTCCTTCACCAGCTGATACGGCTGGAGCACATAGGAACGGATCTGGTGCCCCCAGCCGATGTCGGTCTTGGTTGCGTTCTCGGCGCTGGCGATCGCCTCACGCTCCTGCAACTCGCGCTCGTAGAGGCGGGCGCGCAGCTGGTTGTACGCTTCGGCCTTGTTCTTGTGCTGCGAACGCTGGTTCTGGCACTGCACCACGATCCCGGTGGGGATATGCGTGATGCGGACGGCCGAATCGGTGGTGTTGATGTGCTGGCCGCCCGCGCCAGAGGCGCGGTAGGTGTCGATGCGCAGGTCGCTCTCGTTGTATTGGACGTCGATGTCGTCGTCGATCACCGGGTAGACCCAGACGCTGGAAAAGCTGGTGTGCCGCCGCGCCGACGAATCGTACGGGCTGATCCGTACCAGCCGGTGGACGCCGCTCTCGGTCTTGGCATAGCCATAGGCGTTCTCGCCTTTCAGCAGCAGCGTCGCCGACTTGATCCCCGCCTGCTCGCCGGCATGATAGTCGACCAGCTCGACCTTCATGCCGTGCCGCTCGGCCCAGCGCGTGTACATGCGCTGGAGCATCTCGGCCCAGTCCTGGCTTTCCGTGCCGCCAGCGCCGGCGTTGATCTCGATATAGCTGTCGTTGGCGTCGGCCTCGCCCGCCAGCAGCGCCTTCACCTTGTCCGCCTCCGCCCGCGCCGCAAGTTCGGCGAGGGAGCGCACGCCGTCGGCCTCCATCTCAGTGTCGCCCTCGGCTTCAGCCATCTCGATCAGCTCGACGGTATCGTTGAGCTCCGACTGGATCGCCCGCGTCGCGGTGATCGCCTCGTCGAGTCGGCGGCGCTCGCGCATCACCTCCTGCGCGGCCTTGGGATCGCTCCACAAGGCCTGGTCCTCGACGCGCGCGTTGAGTTCGTCGAGCCGCCTCAGCGCCCGGTCCCAGTCGAGGAACCGGCGCAGCAATTCCAGCGCCCCGTTGATGGTGTCGACATGTGCCTGCGCTTCGGCGCGCATGGTAATCCTCTCAAACGTCCGTCACGCCAGCGAAGGCTGGCATCTTCCGGCGGCGGTGCTCGCGCTTCCGCGCGCCGCGTCGACCGCGATATGGGACCGGCGCTAGTAGATTCCGCCCTGCCTTTGCAAGAAATCGCTGTCGCGCGGCTGTGTGGCGGCCTTGGGGGCGGCCGTGGCCGTGGCGGCGGCGGCCGGCCCGGCGGTCGCCACCCGGCGCGCGGCACGGCGCGGCTCGGACTCGGGCTTGAACGCTTCCCAGATCACCGCCGGCTTGGGGTCGTTGGGATCGGGCCAGGCGCCGAACACCGGCTTGCCCGAATTGCGGTCGATCCGCACCATGCGGATGCCCGGCGGCGCGCGGAACGGCAGCTTCTCCATCCCGTCATACGCCTTGGCCGCGAATTCCTTGAAGATCGGTGCCGACACCGTGCCGCCCTGCGCCGCGCCGCCGAGGCTGACCGGCTGGTCGTAGCCGAGATACAGCCCGCCGATGAACTGCGGGGTGCCGCCGATGAACCACACGTCGGTGGGGCCGTTGGTGGTGCCGGTCTTGCCGAACATCGGCCGGTCGAGGTCGCGCAAGGTGACGGCGGTGCCGCGCTGGATCACGCCTTCGGTGATGTGCACCATCTGATACGCCGTCAGCGGATCGATCACCTGGCGCATCCGGCTGCCCGGGCGCGGCATCGGTTTGCCGTCGTAATCGGGCGCGTTGCAGCCGTCACAGGCCCGCCAGTTCTCCGGCCAGATCACCTTGCCGTGCCGGTCCTGCACGAAGTCGATCAGGCTCGGCGGACGCCCGCGGCCGTTGTTTTCCAGGATCGAATAGGCGTTCACCATCTTGGTGACGGTGGTCTCGCCCGCGCCAAGCGCGAACGACAGATACGGTGGGAAGTCGCCGATGCCCATCTGCTTGATGCGCGCCACCACCTTGGGCATGCCCACCTGTGCGGCGGTGCGCACCGTCATCAGGTTGCGCGACTGCTCGATGCCCCAGCGCATGGTGCGGGGACCCGCCGATTTTTCGTTGCGGAAGTTCTGGAAACACTTGTTGCCGAGGTGCGCCCCCTGGAAGACGCAGAACGGCCCATCGATGATGATCGACGCCGGCGTCATGCCTGCGTCCAGCGCCGCCGAATAGACGATCGGCTTGATCGTCGAGCCGACCTGCCGCTGCGCCTGGGTCGCGCGGTTGAACGCCTGAAGCCGGCTGTCGAACCCGCCCTGCATCGCCAGCACGCGCCCGGTCGCCGGCTCCTCGACGACGAACCCGCCCGACACCTTGGGAACCGCGCGCAGCCCGAACCCGCCGCCTTCCGGTGCGACGGCGATGATGTCGCCGACGCGGATTGCCTCGAACGCGGTGCCGCCCTTGCCGCGCACCGGCATCAGCGCCAGCCCCCGGGGCATGCTGCCGGTCTCGCCGCTCGCGAAGCCGAGATCGGCCGCGTCGCCGGACTTGCCCGTCACGATCGCGGCGCGCCAGTCGTTATAGTCGATCCCGACGTTGGTGTTGAGCAGCGTCTGCAGCCAGCTCTGGCCGCCGGAGAGGTCCTCGTGCCGGATCGGCCCGGCCCAGCCGCGCCCGCGGTCATAGCGGAGCAGGCCGTCGCGCAGCGCTTGGGCCGCCAGGTCCTGCAACCGCGTGTCGAGCGAGGTGCGCACCCACAGCCCGCCCGAATAGATGCCATAAGGCCCGTCCCTCGCCGTCTGGCCGAACTTGTCGATCAGCTCGCGCCGCACTTCCTCGACGAAGTAGCCGCCGACGCGCTCGTACTTGGGCGTGCGGCGCAGCACCGTGCCGAGCGGCTCGCTCACGGCCTGATCGTGCTGCGCCTGGTCGATGAAGCCGTTCTTGAGCATTTCGCCGAGCACGTAATTGCGCCGCTCCAGCGCGCGATCGGTATGCTTGATCGGGTCGTAGTTGCTCGGCCCCTTGGGCAGGATGGCGAGATAGGCGAGCTGCGCCAGGTCGAGCTGGTTCAGCTCCTTGTCGAAATAGGCATGCCCCGCCGCCTCGACGCCGAACGCATTGCGGCCCAGCGCGATCTGGTTGAGGTACAGCTCCATGATCTGCTGCTTGGTCAGCGTATCCTCGATTTTCCAGGCGAGGATCGCTTCCTTGATCTTGCGCGTCGGCGAATAGGCGTTGCCGATCAGCAGGTTCTTGGCGACCTGCTGGGTAATGGTGGAGCCGCCCTTGGCGCGCCGGCCGCTGCCGAACTTGGCCGCATAGTCGATCACTGCGCCAGCGAGTCCCGGATAGTCGACGCCATGGTGCTCGAAGAACGTCCGGTCCTCCGCCGCCAGGAACGCGCGCACCAGCAGCGGCGGATATTCGGCGTAGGAAAGCTCCACCCGCCGCTCGCGGGCATAGGATTGCACCGGCACGCCATCGATGCCGCGCACGTTGGTGGGCAGCGGCGGCTCGTACGCGCGCAGTGTCTCGACCGACGGCAGGTCCTTGATGATCGTGACCCACAGCACCGCATAGCCGAGCACCGCCAGCAGGGCGGCCGCGGCCAGCGCCTTGCCCCACCAGCTTGCCCAGGCACGGCGGAGGAACGGGTGCACGCCGGCCAGATTCGGCCGCCGCAAGCGCGAAGTGTGGGGAGGGGTGGACGCCATAGACTTGGAACCCGCCGTTTAGCGCATTTCGCCGAGCGCGTAAGCCACATCGTGCGGGGGTTGATGCACCTCATTCCCTCGCGCGGATCGGCCGCTATACAGCAAGGCGCATGCTCTTCCTGTCGCGCATCCGTGAATTCCTGAAGGAGGAAAGCTGGCAGTTCCAGGAGCACGAGCGGCCCGCCGTGCCCGGCTCCCCCGGCTCGCCCGAGCATCCGCGCGCGCGGCAGATCGCCTATGGCCTGATCTCGGTGCTGGTGGGGCTGACGGGCGGCCTCGGCAACGCGCTGATCTCCGCCAACGCAACGTCCTTGCAAGGCACGCTCGGGCTCGATCCGGCGGAGATCGCATGGCTCCCCACCGTCTATGTGATGACCAACACCTCGATCAACCTCCTGCTGATCAAGTTCCGGATGCAGTTTGGGTTGAGGCCCTTCGCGCTGATCTTCCTTGGCGCCTATACGCTGCTCGCGCTCGCCCACCTGTTCATTCACGGCTTCGCCACGGCCATCGCGGTGCGCGCCGCGAGCGGCATGGCGGCGGCGTCGCTGTCCTCGCTCAGCTTCTACTACATGATGCAGGCGCTGCCGATGAAGTGGCGGATGAAGGCGATCGTGATCGGCGTCGGCCTGCCGCAATCCGCGACCCCGCTTGCCCGCCTCTTCTCGCCAGACCTGCTCGCCATGTCGCAATGGCGGGCCCTGTACCTGTTCGAGCTGGGCCTCGCGATGATCTGCTTCGCCGCCGTCGCGCTGTTCCGCCTGCCGCCGACAGAGCGCAAACAGGTGTTCGAACCGCTCGATTTCCTCACCTTCGTCCTCTACGCCTCGGCCGTCGGCCTGTTCGCGGCAGTGCTCGGCGAGGGCCGCTATGTGTGGTGGACCTCCAGCGCCTGGATCGGCTGGGCGCTCGCCGCCGCCATCCCCCTGCTCTGCGCCGCGCTTGCGATCGAGCATGGGCGCGCCAACCCGCTGCTCAACACGCGCTGGCTGGGCAGCGCAGACATCGTCCGCTTCACAGTGGTCTCGATCATGGTCCGCATCGCGCTGTCCGAACAGAATTACGGCGCGGTGGGGCTGCTCCAGGTTCTCGGCCAGAACAACGACCAGATGGTGACGATGTTGCTATCGTCCTCGCCGCCAGTCTCGCCGGCGTCGCGGCCAGCGCGATCACGCTCAACACCGAAAAGCTCACCCATCCCGTGATGCTGGCGATCGGCCTGGTCGCGATCGCGGCGTTCATCGATTCCTATTCGACCAGCCTCACCCGGCCCGAGCAGCTCTATGGCACGCAGGCGGTGATCGCCTTCTCCACCACCTTCTTCATCGGCCCGTCGCTGCTGTTCGGCATGATGCGCGCGTTGCAGGCCGGATCGGGCCATATCATCAGCTTCTTTGCGCTGTTCGGCATCATCAACAACATGGGCTCGCTGCTGGGCTCGGCGCTGATCGGGACCTACCAGATCATCCGCGAGAAGGCGAACAGCGCCGCGCTGGTGCAGACCATCGACCCCACCGACCCGATCGTCACGCAGCGCATCGCCGCCGGCGGCAGCACCGTCGCGCGCGTCATCAGCGACCCCAGCTTGCGCAGCGCGGAAGGTGCCAGCCTCCTCGCCCAAACCGTGGCGCGTGAGGCGAATGTGCTTGCCTACGACGACACCTTCCGGCTTATCGCGCTTCTCGCGGCGCTGACCACCGTGTACCTCGCCTTTATTCTCTGGCGCCGGAACCGTCGGGCTCGCCGCGCCGCTCTGGTGACCGCATGACCGACACCCGTTCCTCCCCCGTCGCGACCGCGCCCGTCACCGAAGAGCGCGCCGCCGAGCAGGCCGCCGCCCCCGGTCCCGCCACCGGATCGGGCTGGCAACCGCCGCGCTCCAGCCGCACGGCGATCATCGTTCTCGCCTTGATCGCCATCGCGGGGGTCGCCGCCGTGCTCGCCGCCTGGCGCCTGCCCCCCTTCGCTACCGCCGCGCAATCCACCGACAACGCCTATGTGCGCGGCCGCACCACCGTGATCGCGCCGCAGGTGTCCGGCTATGTCACGCAGGTGCTGGTCCACGATTTCGATCTGGTGAAGGCCGGCCAGCCGCTGGTGGTGATCGACCAGCGCATCTACCGCGAGCGCGTCGACCAGGCGCAGGCGCAGGTCGCCGGCAGCCAGGCGACGCTCGCCAACGTGGCGCAATCCGCCCGCAGCCGCGCCGCAAGCCTCGTCGCGCAGGAGGCCGCCGTCGCCAACGCGCAGGCGCAGCTGCTCCGCGCCCAGGCAGACATGCGCCGCGTCAACGATCTCGTCCGCGACGCCTCGGTGTCGCTGCGCGAACGCGACCAGACCCTCGCGGCGCTCCGTCAGGCGCAGACGGCGGTGCAGGCGGCCGAGGCCCAGCGCGAGATCGCCCGGCAGGAGATCCGCACCGTCCAGGTCGGCCGCGGCGGTCAGCAGGCGGGCGTCTCCGGCTCGCAGGCGGCGCTTCGCCTCGCGCAGATCGACCTCGCCAACACGATCGTCCGCGCGCCCGAAAGCGGCCGGCTCAGCGAAGTGGGCGTGCGCCTCGGCCAATATGTCACCGCCGGCTCGCAGCTGATGTTCCTGGTGCCCCCCGAAACCTGGGTGATCGCCAATTTCAAGGAAGCGCAGACCGCGCGCATGACGGTGGGCCAGCCCGCCAGCTTCACCGTCGACGCGCTCGCCAACGCCCGCCTCACCGGCCGCGTCGAGCGCATTTCGCCCGCCGCGGGCTCGGAATTCTCGGTGCTCAAGCCCGACAACGCCACCGGCAACTTCACCAAGGTGCCCCAGCGCATCGCCGTGCGCATCCGCGTCGATCCCGGCCAGCCCCTCGCCCAGCGCCTGCGCCCCGGCATGTCAGTGCAGGCGCGCGTCGATACCGCCGGCGGACCACAGGTCCGGTGAGCCCCAACCACCGTCACCCCTGCGGAGGCAGGGGCCTATCGCTCTCTCGTCCTGGCGCTCGACCACCAGCGCGCGAACCCGGCGCGTGGAAAAGCGGCCGAACAGTCGCGGCGCTCGCTCTCGCCGCCCTCCCCCTCGCCGCCTGCCTCGGCCCCCGCCCCCAAGCGCCCGCCGAAGCCAGCGTCGCACCGCCGCCGGCCTGGCGGACCGCGCTCGGCCCCGGCGCGCCGATCCGCGCAGACTGGTGGAACGCCTTCGGCGACCCCGTCCTCACCGGTCTCGTCGCCCGCGCGCTTGCCAACAACGATGAGCTCGCCATCGCCGCCGCGCGCATCACCGAAGCCCGCGCCGCCTTCGCCCTTTCCCGCGCGCAGCTCGCGCCCAGCGTCGGCGCCGGCCTGCCGCCCTCCGTCGGCCAGAGCGTCAGCCCGATCGGCACGCCCAGCTTCGCCTACGCCGCCACGCCCACCGTCTCGGTCAGCTACGATCTCGACCTGTTCGGCCGCCTGCGCGCAGCAAGCCGCGCTTCCGCCGCCCAGCTTCTCGCCGGCGAAGCCGCACGCGACACGGTGCGCCTTGCCACCGCCAGCAGCGTCGCCACCGGCTACGTCACCCTGCGCGCGCTGGACCTGCGCCTGGACGTCGCCCGCGCCACGCTTGCCGCCCGCGCCGAAGGGCTGCGCATCGCCCGCCGCCGCGCCGAAACGGGCTACACCTCCGCGCTCGAGCTCCACCAGGCCGAGGCGGAGTACCGCGCCACCGAGCAACTGGTGCCGCAAGCCCAGCTCGCCATCACCCGCCAGGAGGATGCGCTCAGCCTTCTCCTCGGCGACAATCCCGGCCCGATCCCGCGCGGTCGCCCGCTCGACGCGCTCGCCACCCCGGCGATCCCCGACGGGCTGCCGTCCGACCTGCTGCGCCGCCGCCCCGACATCTTCCAGGCGGAGCAGACGCTGGTCGCGGCCGACCGCACGCTCGACAGCGCCCGGGCGGCGCTGCTCCCCAACCTCGCGCTCACCGGCTCGGCCGGCGTCGCGCTGTCGACCGCGCTCAACTATCCGATCGGGCTGTTCTCAATCGGCGCGAGCGTGCTGTCGCCGATCTTCGATGCCGGCCGCCTCCGTCGCCAGGAGGACATCGCCACCGCCCGCCGCGACCAGGCCGCCTTCTCCTATCGCCGCGCCGCGCTACAGGCGTTCCGCGACGTCAACGACAGCCTCGCAGGCGTCCAGCGCTCGGGCGAGCAGGCGGTGGCCTTGACCGGCCAGCGCGACGCGCTCGCGGCGGCGCTGCGCAACGCCAGCAACCGCTACCGGGCCGGCTACTCCTCCTATCTCGAACAGCTAGACGCCCAGCGGGGCCTGCTCTCCGCCCAACTCGCGCTGGTGCAGGCCAGCGCCGACCGCCTCAACGCCTATGTGCTGCTTTACCAAGCAATGGGCGGCGGCTGGTCGCCCGCGGATATCGAGCCGGTGCGGCGCTGATCCGTCGCGTCCCTCCCCCCGTTCGCCCTGAGCTTGTCGAAGGGCCGTTCTTCTCTTCTTGAGGTCGGCCAGGAAGAGCGGTGCTTCGACAAGCTCAGCACGAACGGAAGTGGCCTCGGTCCTGCTGCGCCGCAGCCGCCGCTGATCCGTCGCCCCTGCGCAGGCAGGGGCCCATGACTGGCCGAAATGCCACATCGCAGAGACATGGATCCCTGCCTGCGCAGGGATGACCGCCTACCGCGCCGCCAGCCGCCGCGCGAAATGGATCTCCACCGCCTTCTCGATGCTCTCCGCGATCCGCGCCCGCCCGTCGCGACTGTCGAGAAACGCCGCGTCAGCCGCGTTCGAGATATACCCCGTTTCCAGCAGGATCGACGGCATGTCCGGCGCCTTCAGCACCATCAGCGACGCCATCCGGTGAAAGTTGCCCTTCATCGGCAACAAGGGCTTGGCCTCGCGCCCCAGCACCCGCGCGAAGTCGGCGGAATTGTTCATCGTCTCGCGCTGCGTCAGGTCGATCAGGATCGAGCTCACGTCCGCGCCCGCGTCGCCCAGGTTGACGCCGGAGATGACGTCCGCCTTGTTCTCACGCGCCGCCAGCCGCGCGGCTTCCTTGTCGGAGGCGACCTCGGACAGCGTGTACACCGATGCGCCCGTCGCGTCGGGCGTGCCCGCGCTGTCGCAATGGATCGAGATGAACAGGCTGGCATGCAGCCGCCGCGCGATCCCGAACCGCTCGCGCAGCACCAGGTAGCGATCATCGTCGCGGGTCAGCGCCACGCGCACCCGCCCGCTTTCCAGCAGCTTGTCGCGGATCGCGTGCGCGATCTTCAGCGTCACGTCCTTCTCGCGCAGCCCGCTGTCGGCGTTGATCGCGCCGGGGTCGACGCCGCCATGGCCCGCGTCGATCACCACCAGCGGCCGGCTGTCGTCGCCCTGCACCCGCGGCAGCGGCAGCGGCCTGGCGGCAGGCGGCACCGGCACCTCGACGCGGTACGCCGGCCGCTGCCCCAGCGAGCCGAGGAACGGAATGAACCTGAGCGGCCCGGCCAGGCTCGCCTCTGCGAAGCCCGCCTCGTCGACCTGCTGCAACGAGAGTGTCAGCTCGCGTCCGTCATCATCGAAGCCGCCATCGGAGACGACCGCCGGGGAATCGAGATCGAATACCACGCGCGTGCCGCTGCCGGCCCGCCGCTGCCGCACGGCCGCAATCGGCCCCGCGGCCGCAGCCGCCTCGCCCGGCGTGACGCCGTCGAGGTCGAGCGCGATCTGGTGCTGATCGGTGAGCAGCCGGCTGGTCGCGTTCGCCACCGGCGCATCGAAGCGGATCACGATGCGCCCGCCCGTCACCGCGATGTCCTGAATGGTCGCGGCGAACGCCGGTCCACCCGCAACCGATGCGATCAACAGGCCAAGACATGCCAGCATCCGGCTCCCATGCCGCGCCGGCATCCCGCCGGTCCAGCGAAAAGCCATCACAATTCCCCTGCCGATCAACGTGATCGCAGAACCGATTACTGCCATGCGGCTGAAGCACGGTTGCCAGGCGCGGTTAACGGGGCGTTAGGCATATCGCCTGTATCGTGCGCCATAGCCCCGCCAGTTGCGGCATTCGTTGCGCGATGCTAGCGAGGCAAACGCCCTCCCGCGTGTGTGCGGGCGGCGGCATCGGCCCTGCTTTTCATGGGCCGCCAACCAGGTTGACGCTCGCATGTCGCATTCCCCGCTCCCGCTAGACCGCCCGGCTTCCGCCGGCGGCGCTGCGGCGTTGCGGCAGGCTGCCCGACAGAAGACTGGGGCCGACGCGCCCCGGCGTGCGCGGCGAGCAGAGGCACGTTCCACCCATCCTGCGCCGGCCACACCGCCGGGCGCTTTTATCAATCGCGCGCCGGCCCTCGGGGCAAGGCGCGCGTGGAGACCACCAAATGACCATGCGCATGCTGATCGACGCACGCCACCGGGAGGAAACCCGCGTGGCCGTCGTCAAGGGAAACCGGATCGAGGAGTTTGATTTCGAGAGTGCCGAGCGCAAGCAGCTCAAGGGCAACATCTATCTAGCCAAGGTTACCCGGGTCGAACCGTCGCTCCAGGCGGCGTTCATTGACTACGGCGGCAACCGCCACGGCTTCCTCGCGTTCAGCGAGATCCACCCCGATTACTACCAGATCCCCAAGGAGGATCGCGAGGCGCTGCTCCGTGAGGAAGCCGAGCATGCGGCCGAGGAAGAGGCGCTGCGCGCCGAGCAGGATTCCGACGAGGACGAGGACGAGGGTTCCGAAGCCGACGATTTCGGCGACGAAGACCACGAGATCGACCACGACGCCGAGCATGACGAGATCACCGCGGTCGGCGACGACGAGCCGGAGGAGACCGACGAGGTCAGCAGCGACGACGGCACCTCTAAGCGCCCGCGCGGCCGCGGCCGCGGTCGTGGCAACGAGGACCAGGTCGAGGCGCTGCGCCAGCGCCGGATGAACTTGCGCCGCCGCTACAAGATCCAGGACGTGATCCGCCGCCGCCAGGTGCTGCTGGTTCAGGTCGTCAAGGAAGAGCGCGGCAACAAGGGCGCGGCCCTCACCACCTATCTTAGCCTCGCCGGCCGCTATTGCGTCCTGATGCCCAACACCTCGCACGGCGGCGGCATTTCCCGCAAGATCAGCAACGCCGGCGACCGCAAGCGCCTGAAGTCGATCATGGCAGAGCTCAAGCTGCCGCCGTCGATGGGCTGCATCGTCCGCACCGCCGGGCTCCAGCGGACCCAGGTCGAGATCAAGCGCGACTTCGACTATCTCGCCCGCCTGTGGGACGGCATCCGCGAGAAGACGCTGACATCGTCCGCGCCCGCGCTCGTCTATGGCGACAGCGACCTCATCAAGCGCGCGATCCGCGACATCTACAACAAGGACATCGACGAGGTGATCGTCGAGGGCGAGGAAGGCTATCGCCAGGCTCGCGAGTTCATGAAGCTGCTGATGCCGGGCCACGCGCGCAAGGTCCACCATTATGCGGACCCGATCCCGCTGTTCCAGCGCAGCCATGTCGAGGACCAGCTCGCCGCGATGTACCATCCGGTGGTGCAGCTGAAGTCGGGCGGCTACCTGGTCATCAACCCCACCGAAGCCTTGGTGTCGATCGACATCAACTCCGGCCGCTCGACCCGTGAACACAATATCGAGCAGACCGCGACCGCGACCAACCTCGAGGCGGCGCAGGAAATCGCGCGCCAGCTGCGCCTGCGCGACATGGCCGGCCTCGTCGTCATCGACTTCATCGACATGGACAACGGTTCCAACGTCCGGAAAGTCGAGAAGGCGATGAAGGAGGCGCTCAAGAACGACCGCGCCCGCATCCAGGTCGGCCGCATCTCCTCCTTCGGCCTGATGGAGATGAGCCGCCAGCGCCTGCGCACCGGCGTGCTCGAAGCCTCCACCCGCGGCTGCCCGCATTGTGAAGGCACCGGGCTCGTCCGCACCGCCTCCTCCGCCGGCATCTCGGCGCTGCGCCTGATCGAGGACGAGGCCGCGCGCGGCCGCGGCGCCTGCCTGACGCTGCGCTGCAGCCAGGAAGCGGCCTTCTACGTCCTCAACCGCAAGCGCGCCGACATTGCCGAGATCGAGGACCGCTACGGCGTCGAAGTCGAGGTTCTCGCCGATCATGAGAGCGAGGGCGCGCGCATGACGGTGGAGGCCTCCGGCCCGCCGCCCGCTTACGCCCCCAAGTTCCAGCCGATCGTCGAGGAAGTCGAGGACGACCTTCCCGAGGAGGAGTTCGAGGAAGAAGCGGCGACGGACGAAGACGAGCCCGAGGCCGTCGAGCGCGCGCCCCGGCCCGAGCGTGGCGACAGCGACGAAGGCGGGCGCAAGCGCCGCCGCCGCCGCCGCGGCCGCCGCGGTCGTCCGGGCGACGAGGCGGAAGGCACCGGCGACGACGATGCGCAGGGCAGCGACGCGGAGGCCGACGACGCCCAGTCCGACGACGCCGAGCGGTCGCCGGAGATCGCCGGCGCCGAGCCGGTGGACGGCATCGCCGATCCCCAGGAAGGCACTGGCGAGAGCGGCGAGAGCAATGACGACGCAGGCGGTGAAGGCGGTCGCCGCCGTCGCGGTCGCCGCGGCCGTCGCGGCGGTCGCCGCGCCGAGGGCACGCCGGCCGTCGCCGATGCGGCGCAGGGCGACGAGCAGACCGATGACGACGCCGCCGACGTGCCCGCCGAGCCGGTCGCCGACACGGTCGACGCTGCCGATGCCGGCCCGGTGACCACCGCGCTCGACCTCGTCACCATGGCGGAAGAGGCGCCGGAAGAAGCACCCGCTCCTGAGGAAGCGCCGCGCACGCGCCGCCGGCCGCGCTCCCGCGCCGCTGCCGCAGCGGCTGCCGACGCCGCCGAGGCGCCGGCCGTCGAGGCGCCCGCTGCCGAAGCTCCGGCGGACACCGGCGATGCGGACGCGGCACCCGCCAAGCCGCGCCGCTCGCGCCGCAAGGCCGAGCCCGCGACAGCCGAGGCCGAAGCCGCCCCGGCCGAAGCCGCCGCACCCGAGCAGCCCGCCGCGGAGGCGCCCAAGCGCCGCTCGCGCCGCAAGGCCGCCGATCCGGCTCCTGAAACGGCAGAAGCCCCCGCCCCGGCGGACGAGGCCGAGGCCGCGACGCCGGCCGCCACCGACGACGACGACGACGCGCAGCCGGCCAACGACACGGCGGACGAACCGGAATCGAACGAGCCGCCGCGCCGCGGCTGGTGGCAGCGCACCTTCGGCGCCTGACCGGCCGAACCCCCTCCCGCCCGCGCGGGAGGGGTGTTCTCCGCCACATCGTTCAGCCTCCCGTCACCCGCACGTCGGCACGGCGTTGATCCCGATCCCGATCTGGCCGATACCGCCCTTATGAAGCGCTTCCTCGCGGCCGCCACCGCCGCGCTCCTCGTCTGGACGCAGCCTGCCGCCGCGCAGTCGATCCTGCGCGATGCGGAAACCGAATCGCTGTTCAAGGACATGTCGACGCCGCTGATCAAGGCGGCGGGCCTGTCGCCCAACACCGTCCAGGTCGTCCTCATCAACGACGATTCGATCAACGCCTTCGTGGTCGGCGGCCAGACGGTCTACATCCACTCCGGCCTGATCCAGGCGGCGGACAATGCCAACCAGGTGCAGGGCGTAATCGCGCACGAGCTCGGCCATATCGCCGACGGACACGTCGTCCTCGCCGACGCGGGCATCAAGCCCGCGCTCGGCATCCAGCTCCTGTCGATGGTGCTCGGCATCGCCGCGATGGCTGCGGGCGGCGGCGAGGCGGGCGCCGGCATCATGGCCGCGGGCCAGCAGGCGGCGCTCGGCAAGTACCTGTCGTTCAGCCGCGTCCAAGAGGCGACCGCCGACGCCACCGGCGCCAAGTTCCTGCGCGAATCGAACATCTCCGGTCGCGGCATGCTGGAGTTCTTCAAGAAGCTCCAGAACGAGGAATACCGCCTCAGCGGCGGCCAGAAGATGGACCCGTTCATGCAGACCCACCCGCTGTCGGGTGACCGCATCGCCAACCTGACCGCGGACCTCAAGGCCTCGCCCGCCTGGGGCAACCGGCCCGATGTCGCGCTCGACGAGCGGTTCAAGCGGATCAAGGCCAAGCTCGAAGGCTATGTGATGCCCGCGCCGCGCACGCTCGCCGACTATCCGGAAACGGACCAGTCGATCTACGGTCACTATGCGCGCGCCTACGCCTATCACAAGGCCGGTTACCCTGAGAAGGCGCAGGCGGAAGCCGACGCGTTGGTCCGGGCGCGCCCGACCGACCCCTATTTCCTTGAGATCCAGGGCCAGATCCTGCTCGAATCGGGGCGCCCGCGCGACGCGCTGGCGCCGCTCCGCGCGGCGACCGAGGGCACCAACCACAATCCCCTGATCGCCACCACCCTCGGCCACGCGCTGATCGCGACCGAGGACAAGGCCAACCTCCCCGAGGCTACCCGCGTGCTGCGCACCGCCGTCGCCCGCGACGACGAGAACCCCTTCGCCTGGTATCAGCTCGGCACCGCCTACGAGCAGCAGGGCGATGAGGCGCGCGCGGCGCTGGCGACGGCGGAACAGGCGAGCATGACCGGCGACGTCCGCCGCGCTGCGCAGAGCGCCCGCTATGCGTTGGCGGGCATCCCCCCCAATACGCCGGACTGGATTCGCGCGCAGGACATCGCCATGGCCTCCCAGAACGAGATGGACGACAACCCCAAGAAGTATAAGCGCCGCAAGTGAGCCGCTGGACCCTGCCTCTCGTCGCGCTGTTCGGCGCCATCCTCGGCGCGCTGGTGATGACCGGCCTCGACCGCTTCGTCCCCGGCGCCAGCCCCGGCCGCGCCGGGCTCAACGCCGCGATCCGTGACTACCTCCTTTCCAACCCGGAGGTGATCCCGGAGGCGATGCAGCGCCTCCAGGACCGCGAAACCGGCAAGCAGGTCGCCTCGCGTCGCGCCGACATCGTCACCCCTGTCGGCAGCGCCTGGGCCGGCAACCCCAAGGGCGACGTCACGATGGTCGAATATTTCGACTATAACTGCGGCTATTGCCGCGCCAGCCTGCCGCTGATCGACAAGCTCCTCGCGTCCGACCCGAAGCTGCGCATCGTCTATCGCGAGCTGCCGGTGCTCTCCCCGATCAGCCACACCGCCGCCCTCGCCAGCCTTGCCGCCGCGCGCCAGGGCCACTTCGCCGCCTTCCACCAGGCGCTCTACGCGCTGGGCCCGGTGAGCGACGCGAGCATCGCCGCCGCCGCCGCCAAGGCCGGCGTCACCGTCCCCGCAAAGGCGTCACCGGCCGACGAGGCGGAGATCACCCGCAACCTCAAGACCGCTTCCGAGCTCGGCATGACCGGCACGCCCAGCTGGGTGATCGGCAACCGCGTCCTCGCCGGCGCCCTGCCCATAGAGACGCTGCAAGAGGCGATCACCGCCGCGCGGGGGCGCTGAGCCTACCCGCTCCCGTCACCCCTGCGCAGGCAGGGGCCCATATCTTTATCGGGATGGCACAAGCGCCAGAGATAGGCCCCTGCCTTCGCAGGGGTGACGTGATGTGGTGTCTTGAGTTACCCCACCCCTTCCCTACAAACCCCCTCGCTCCTACCTACCGCCCCGGGGGCACCACATGACCGAACCGATCCTGTCCGTCGCAGGCGTGACGAAAACCTACGCCAGCGGCACCACCGCGCTCCACCCGGTCGACCTCCAGATCAACCGCGGCGAGATCTTCGCGTTGCTCGGCCCCAACGGCGCCGGCAAGACGACGCTGATCTCGATCATCTGCGGCATCGTCACCCCCAGCGCCGGCACCATCACCGTCGCCGGCCACGACGCCCTCAGCGACTACAAGCCCGCCCGCCGCGCGATCGGCCTGGTGCCGCAGGAACTCAGCGTCGACATGTTCGAAACGGTGCTCGCCACCGTCAAGTTCAGCCGCCGCCTGTTCGGCCGCTCCGCCCACGATGCGCATATCGAGCAGGTGCTCCGCGACCTGTCGCTCTGGGACAAGCGCAACGCCCGCATCATGGAGCTGTCCGGCGGCATGAAGCGCCGCGTGCTGATCGCCAAGGCGCTCGCGCACGAGCCAGACATCCTGTTCCTCGACGAGCCGACCGCCGGCGTCGACGTCGCACTCCGCCGCGACATGTGGGCGCTGGTCGAGCGCCTCCGCGAGCGTGGCACCACCATCATCCTCACCACTCACTATATCGAGGAAGCCGAGGCGATGGCCGACCGCGTCGGCGTCATCAACAAGGGCCGCCTGCTGCTAGTCGAGGCCAAGGCGGCGCTGATGCAGAAGCTCGGCAAGCGCACCGTGGACGTGACGCTCGCCGAGCCGCTGGCCGCGATCCCGCCGGAACTCCTGGACTGGAACCTCACCCTCGACGGCACCGGCCAGCGTCTTCACTACAGCTTCGACGCGACGGGTCATCGCACCATCCCCGCCTTGCTCGCCCGGCTTGCCGACTTGGGAATCGGCTACACCGACCTCGAAACGGCGCGTTCGAGCCTTGAGGACATCTTCGTCGACCTTGTTGGAGAGCGCGCATGATCCGCTCCCATCGCCCTCCTCGCGTTGGCGCTACTTTGTCGTTACTTTTGGCCCGCAGGAGCGGCGCATGAACCTCCACGGTGTCTGGGCGATTTACCGCTTCGAAATGGCGCGAGCCCTGCGCACCTTGTGGCAGAGCCTGGTCGCGCCGGTGCTCACCACCAGCCTCTATTTCATCGTCTTCGGCGGCGCGATCGGCAGCCGCATGGAGTCGGTCGGCGGCGTCGGCTACGGCAGCTTCATCGTGCCCGGCCTGATCATGCTGTCGCTGCTGACCCAAAGCATCGGCAATGCCTCGATCGGCATCTACTTCCCCAAGTTCACCGGCACCATCTTCGAGCTGCTCTCCGCCCCCGTCTCGGCAATGGAAATGGTGCTCGGCTACGTCGGCGCCGCCGCCACCAAGTCGGTGGTGCTCGGCCTCATCATCCTCGCGACCGCCGCCTTCTTCGTGCCGCTCCGCATCGATCACCCGCTTGCGATGATCGCCTTTCTGCTTCTGACTGCCATCGCCTTCAGCCTGTTCGGCTTCATCATCGGCGTGTGGGCCAAGAGCTTCGAGCAGTTGAACTTCGTGCCGATGCTGCTGGTGACGCCGCTCACCTTCCTTGGCGGCAGCTTCTATTCGATCGACATGCTCCCCCAGCCCTGGCGCACCGTCAGTCTGTTCAATCCGGTGGTGTACCTCGTCAGCGGCTTCCGCTGGAGCTTCTTCGGCCAGGGCGACGTCGGCGTGGGCATCAGCCTAGCCGTTACCGCACTGTTCCTCGTCGTCTGCCTCGCGATCATCGCGTGGATCTTCCGCACCGGCTGGCGTCTCAAGAACTAGGGCGCGGCTCGCCAAGCGCCCGTCAGCGCCGGCCGCACCACCAGCCCGATCGTGTCGAGGAAGACATGGAACGCGATCGCCACCCACAGCCTGCCGCTGCCCAGGTACAGGGCGGTGAACAGCAGCGCCATGAACGTCGTGCCCGCGACGCCTGCCCATCCCTGATAGCGATGGGCTGCGCCGAACAGCACCGCCGCCAGCCCGAACCCCGCCACCGCGCTGCCCGTCACCAGCGCGATGAGCAGCGGCAGCACCAGCCGGAAGAACGGCTCCTCGGTCACCCCCGCCGCGAGGGCGACACCCGCGGAATAAGGCAGCTCGCCGCGATGGCGCGGCAACAGCGCACCCGGATCGCCCAGCATCGGCCCACGCAGCCCCCGCTTGCCGCGCCGCCACGCCCACAGCGTACCCACCAGAGTGCCGAGCACGCCGCCCGCCAGCCCGGCACCGAACAGCACCGCATCGCTCAGTTGCAGCGGCCCGATCCATGCCGCCGCCGGACGGAACTCCGGCGGAAGGACCACCAGCGCATCCAGCCGCCCGATCAGCGCCAGAGCGACGACGCTCGGCAGCAGGAACGCGATCACCGGCCGCATCGCCCAGCGGCGATATTGCTCGCGCCGCGCGGCCTGCACATCGGCCGGCCAGCGCCGCTGGCGCGGACGTCGAGCGCCCCGCATCACGCGCCAGAGGATGGCGAGCGACACCGCGAGCAGCAGCGCCGGCAGCATCGGTCCAGGCCCGTCAGCCGAGCCGCATCAGCCGATGCGGTGCTCGCCCTTGACCCAGCGCACCGTGCCCGAGGAGGCGCGCATCACCACGCTCTCCGTCGTCATCTTGCCGCCCTTGCGCTTGACGCCGGCGAGCAGCGACCCATCGGTGACGCCGGTCGCCGCGAAGATACAGTCGCCGCGCGCCAGCTCGGTCAGGTCATATTGCTTGTCGAGGTCGGTGACACCCCATTTGGCGGCTCGCGCCCGCTCGTCGTCGTTGCGGAACAGGAGGCGCCCCTTGAACTGCCCGCCGACGCAGCGCAGCGCCGCGCACGCCAGCACGCCTTCCGGCGCGCCGCCCGAGCCCATGTAGACGTCGATCGTGGTGTCCGGATCGGTGGTCGCGATCACGCCGGCGACGTCGCCGTCGGGAATCAACATGATGCCGCAGCCGATATCCCGCAGCTCGGCGATCAGCGCCTCGTGGCGTGGCCGGTCGAGCACGCAGACGATCAGTTCGTCCGGTTGGACGCCCTTGGCGGCCGCGACCGCCTCAATGTTCTCGCGCGTCGATCTGTCGAGATCGATCACACCTTGCGGATAGCCGGGGCCGACCGCCAGCTTCTGCATGTAGACGTCAGGCGCGTTGAGCAGGTTGCCCTCCTCGGCGATGGCCAGCACCGCCAGCGCGTTGGGGCCGGCCTTGGCGGTGATGGTGGTGCCTTCGAGCGGATCGAGGGCGATGTCGATCTTGGGTCCCTTGCCCTGCGCGGAGCCGACCTTCTCGCCGATGAACAGCATCGGCGCCTCGTCGCGCTCGCCTTCGCCGATCACCACGGTGCCGTCCATATAGAGCGAGTTCAGCGCCTCGCGCATCGCCTCGACGGCGGCGGCATCGGCGGCCTTTTCATCGCCGCGCCCGACCAGAGTCGCCGCCGCTATCGCGGCCGCTTCGGTGACGCGGACCATCTCCAGCACGAGCACGCGATCGAGTACCTGGCTGGCGGCTTCCATGACATCACTCCCCTTGGCCTCGCCGCGATAGGCGGCAGTCAGCGCGATGTCGAGGGTGAGTCGGGCTTGCGCCGGGCGACGGCGTGGTCAAACGGGGACAGTGGCCAAGCCCCCGAAACTCAAGGTATACCGCACCCCGATCGGCTTCCACGACGCCTATGTCGCCGCGCCCAGCCAGAAGGCGGCGCTCGCGGCCTGGGGTACGGACGCGAATTTGTTCGCCCGCGGCGTGGCCGAGGAGGTCACCGACCCGGTGCTGATCGAGGAGCCGCTCGCCCGCCCCGGCGAGGTGGTCAAGCGGCTGCGCGGCTCGGCGGCCGAACAGTTCGCGGCACTGCCGCCCGACAGGCCCAAGGCCAAGCGCAAGCCGGCCGAGCCGGACGAAGCGCCCTCGCCCAAACCCGCCGCCCGCAGGGAGCCTCCGCCCAAGCCGAAGCCCGATCGCGCGCGCCTCGACGAAGCCGAACAGGCCCTCGCACAGGCGGAGCGGCGTCACCGCGCCGATACGAAGGCCCTAGCCGAACGCGAAGCCGAGCTCGCCCGCGAACGCCGCGCGCTGGCCGACCGCCAGCAGGCCGAGTCGGCGAAGCTGCAAAGTGCGGTGGAGCAGGCGCGTGCCGCCTATGACCGCGCGCTCGAGCAGTGGCGGCGCTAGGCACTCAGTCCCGCAGCAACTCGTTAATGCTCGTCTTCGCCCGGGTCCGCTCGTCCACCCGCTTGACGATCACCGCGCAATAGAGCCCGAGCTCGCCTCCGGTCGAACCGGGCACCACCACCGCATAGGGCGGCACCTCGCCGCGGAACACTTCGCCCGTCGCCCGGTCGATGATCTTGGTGGAGGCGCCGAGATAGACGCCCATCGACAGCACCGCGCCCTCGCCGACCCGAACGCCCTCCGCCACCTCGGACCGGGCGCCGATAAACGCACCGTCGCCGATGATCACCGGGTCCGCCTGGAGCGGCTCCAGCACCCCGCCGATGCCGACGCCGCCGGACAGGTGGACGTTGCGCCCGATCTGCGCACAGCTGCCCACCGTGGCCCAGGTGTCGACCATCGTCCCTTCGCCGACATAGGCGCCGATGTTGACGAAGCTCGGCATCAGCACCGCATTGCGGCCGACAAACGCACCGCGGCGGACGATGCTGCCCGGCACCGCGCGGAAGCCGGCGGCGCGGAACTCGCTCTCGCCCCAGCCTTCGAACTTCGACGGCACCTTGTCAAACCACGCGCCATCGCTGGGCCCGCCGATCACCTGGTTGTCGTTGAGGCGGAACGACAGCAGCACCGCCTTCTTGAGCCACTGGTTGACGCACCAGCCGCCGTTGCCATCCGGCTCCGCCACCCGAGCCTCGCCGCGGTCGAGCAGCGCCAGCGCGCCTTCCACCGCGTCGCGCGTCTCGCCCCTCGTCGCGAAGCCGAGATCGGCGCGCGCATCCCAAGCGGCATCGATCACCGCTGCCAATTGGTCGCTCATTGATCCTCCAGGATATGGGTCAGCCACGCCGTCATGTCATCGGTGGTGAAATCGATATGGTCCCGCTCCGGATCGGCCGCCTGCTCGGAGCCGTTGTTGACCCAAACGGTGGTCATGCCGATCGCCTTGGCGGGCCGCAGGTTGCGCGCCATGTCATCCGCGAACAGGCTTGCCACCGGATCGAGATCGAACGCGGCGCACAGGCCCGCATAGGCGCTCGCCGCCGGCTTCGGCTTGAGGTCCATGGCATGAATGTCATGCACCGCCTCGAAGCTGCCGCCGAGCCCGAGCCGCTCCAGCACCCTCAACGCATAAGGTGCATCGCCATTGGTGAACACCAGTTTGCGCCCCGGCAGCCGGGCGATCGCGGCGGCGAGCGGCGCATCCTCGTCGAGCACGTCCATCTCAATGTCATGAACATAGGCCAGGAACTCGTGCGGATCGACCTCGTGCTCGGTCATCAGCCCTGCGAGCGTCGTGCCATGGCCAAGGAAGTAGGCCTTCTGGATACGGCGCGCCTCCGCCTCTTCGACGCCGAGCAACCGCCCGATATACGCCGTCATCCGCTGGTCGATCCGCGCGAAGAGGTTGGCGCGCGCCGGGTACAGCGTGTTATCGAGATCGAAAATCCAGTTGCGGACGTGGGCGAGGCGCGCGAGCATGCGGTCGAGGCTGTAGGCGGCGCATCGCAGACGGGCAAGCGGAGCGCGCCCTTGCGATTCACCTATCCTAAACGGCTCCAGCCATTATGCTTCATCTGCAGGGATCGGGGACGACCAGAACGATGAAGCAGGTGCTGATCCGATCGGCGGCATCAAGCGGGCTGCTCGCCCTGGCGGCATGCGGCGGCAGCGGCGGTGGCGGCGTGGCCAGCACGCCTACCCCCGTCACGCCCACGCCTGCACCAACGCCGACCTCCACCCCAGCACCCACGCCGACGCCCACCCCCACCGCGACCAACTACGACACCGGCGAATACCGGGCGACCGTGGGCGCGGTGTCGATGAACGCGCTGGCCGCCTACAACGTGGGCGCCACCGGCGCCGGCATCGCGGTCGGGGTGATCGACAGCGGCATCGACACAGACAGCGCCGAGTTCGGCAGCCGCATCTCGTCCGCCTCGCAGGATGTCGCCGGAACGCGCGGCATCGACGACGAAGGCGGCCACGGCACCGCCGTCGCCTTTACGCTCGCCGGCCGGCGCAACGACACCGGCACCCAAGGCGTCGCTTTCGATGCCACGCTGGTCGTGGAGCGCGCGGACCGGCCCGGCAGCTGCGCCACCGCAGTGGAAGGCGACGACACCACCGGCTGCAAATTCTCCTCGGACGCGATCACCAAAGGCGTCGACGCCGCGCGTGCAGCCGGCGCTCGGGTGATCAACATCTCGCTCGGTGGCACCGACATGCCGGCGACGCTCGCGGCGGCGATCGGCCGCGCCACCGCCGCCGGCATCATCGTGGTGCTCGCGGCCGGCAACGACGGCACCGACAATCCAGACGCGTTCACCGCCGTCGCCAACGATGCCAGCATCGCCCGTAACCAGGTCATCGTCGCCGGCTCGGTGGGGACGTCCGACGCCATTTCCACCCGCAGCGACCGGGCCGGCAACGAATCGGCGCACTTCCTCACCGCCGTAGGCGAGCAGGTGCGCGCGCCCGACCAGAACAACACGGCCTATTACTGGTCGGGCACCTCGTTCGCCGCCCCGCAGATTTCGGGCGCGGTGGCGTTGCTCGCACAGACCTTCCCGAACCTCACCGGCGCGCAGATCGTCGACATCCTCTACCGTACCGCGCGCGACGCCGGCACGCCAGGCGTGGACGCGGTCTACGGGCAAGGCGTGCTTGACCTCACCAAGGCCTTCCAGCCGCTCGGCACCGCCTCGCTCGCCGGTTCGACCGCAGCGGTGTCGACCACGAACAACGCAGTACTGTCCGCGCCGATGGGCGACGCGAGCCAGTCCGGCCTCGGCGCGGTGATCCTCGACGGCTACGGCCGCGCGTTTGCGATGGATCTCGCCGGGACGATCACCCGCAATACGCCGTCACCGCTGCTGGCGCCCGCGCTCGAGGGGCGCACCCGCGTGGTTTCGATGGCGAGCGGCGGGATGACCGCGTCGGTCACGCTGGCTCCGCGCGGAGGTGCCGACTGGGCGCTCGAACGCACCACGCTGACGAGTCGCGACGCGCTCGCCGCGCGGGCGGTGGCTGCCACCGTCACCCAGCGGCTCGGGCAATCGCTGAGCTTCGGCTTCGGCATGGCGCAGGGATCCGGCGTGGTGAGCGCGCAACTGATCGGCCAGGCTCGTCCCGCCTTCCTGGTGGCCCGCGACGACGGCATGGGATTCGACACCATGGCGCGCGCCGCCACCGCCCTGCGCCAGCAGATCGGTGGCATCGGCATCACCGCCGCCATCGAATCGGGGGACGTGCTGGCGCGGCAGGATGCCGCACTCGCGGGCCTGGACGGCTGGCGCCGTTCGGAGTTCGGCCAGCTCACCGTCTCGCTCGATCACCGCTTCGGGGGCCTGTCGGTACTGGCAAGCGCCAGCCGCCTCGCCGAGCGGAGTACCGTGCTCGGCGCCCGCTTCGACCCGTCGCTCGGCGGCGGCGGCGCGGTCACCTGGCTCGGCGATGCACGTGCCCGATTCGACGCTGACGCCGGCTGGTCGCTTGGCGGCTGGGTGCGCCAGGGTTGGACCGAGGCCGCGATAGCCGGCGGCGCGCCGATCCGCACGGGCGCCTTCGCCGCGGACATCGGCAAGGAGGGCGTTTTTGGCCGCGATAGCTTCGGGCTCGCCATTTCCCAGCCGTTGCGCGTGGCCTCGGGCGGACTCAATTATCGGCTGCCGACGCTGTGGGACTACGCTACGGAAAGCGTCGCGGAGTGGACCACGCAGCGTCTCAACCTCGCGCCGCAAGGCCGCGAGCTCGACGTCGAGGCCCGCTATGCCCGGCCATGGCTCGGCGGCAGCGTCGAGACCAATGTCTTCTGGCGGCGCGACCCGGGCAACATCGCCGCGCTGCCTGACGATTATGGCATGGCGCTGCGTTACGGCGTGAGCTTCTGATTGCGCGGGGCCGGCCCCGCCCCCATCTTTCGGACATGACACGCTATTCGCTGCTCGACCTCGTCCCCGTCGTCGAAGGGGGCACGGACGCGGGCGCGCTCGCCAACGCGGCCGATCTCGCCCGCCACGCCGAGGCGCTGGACTATTCTCGCTACTGGGTCGCCGAGCATCACGGCATGGAAGGGATCGCCAGCGCCGCCACGGCGGTGGTGATTGGCCACGTCGCCGCAGCGACCTCCACCATTCGCGTCGGCGCCGGCGGCATCATGCTGCCCAACCACGCGCCGCTCCAGATCGCCGAGCAGTTCGGCACGCTCGACGCGCTGTTCCCCGGCCGCATCGATCTCGGTCTCGGCCGCGCGCCCGGCTCCGACCAGCGCGTCGCCCGCGCCCTCCGGCGGACGCTGGACAGCGATCCCAACGCCTTCCCGCGCGACGTGCTGGAACTGCAGAGCTATTTCGCTGACGATGGCCAGACCGGCATTCGCGCGACGCCTGGCGCCGGCGCCAACGTGCCGCTCTGGATCCTCGGCTCCAGCACCTTCGGCGCGCAGCTCGCGGCGATGCTAGGCCTGCCCTACGCCTTCGCCTCGCACTTCGCCCCCGACGCACTCGACCAAGCGCTGGCCATCTACCGGCGCGACTTCCGCCCGTCCGCGCAGCTCGACCGCCCCCATGCGATGGCCGGCTTCAACGTATTCGCAGCCGAGACGGACGAGGACGGCGAATTCCTCGCGTCCTCGCAGCAGCAGTCCTTCGTGGCGCTGAGGACCGGCAACCCCCGCAAGCTGCCGCCCCCCGTGCGCGGCTACCGCGAAAGCCTCGGCGCGCAGGGCAACGCGATCCTCGACCATGTGCTGCAATGCTCGGCGGTCGGCAGCCCGGCGACGGTGGCCCGCGGCCTGGCGGCGTTCGTCCAGCGGACCGGCGTCGACGAAGTGATGGTCGCCAGTGCCATCTACGATCACGGCGCGCGCAAGCGCTCGCTGGCGATCACCGCGGAGGTGATGGCCGATCTGAAGGTTGCGGCCTAACTGGCGGCGGGCAACCTCAACCGGACCAGCAGTCCGCCGAGGTCCTCGCTCTCCTCCAGGCTGACGGTGCCGTCATAGATTTCGGCAACGTCGCGCACGATGGCGAGGCCCAGGCCAGTCCCTGGTTTGCCCGTGTCGAGCCGCGCGCCGCGATCGAAGATGCGCACCCGCTCTTCCTCGGGGATGCCCGCGCCATCATCCTCGACCAGGAACTCCACGAACCCGGCCTGCGCGCCCACCGTCACGAACACGCTGCCGCCGCCATATTTCGCGGCGTTCTCGATCAGGTTGCCGAGCATCTCGTCGAGGTCCTGCCGCTCGACATGGACGGCAAGGTCCTTCGGCCCCGCCACATCGATCCGGACATGCTGGTAGAGCCGTCCCACCGCCCGCTCCACCGCCTCCACGCTCGGCCACACCTCGGCGCGACTGTGCGCGGAACCGCGCCGGCCGACCGCGCGTGCCCGGGCGAGGTGGTGGTCCACCTGCCGCCGCATGGTCCGCGCCTCGCGCACCACCGTTTCCGCCAGATCGTCGCTGTTCGCGGTCGCGGCGTTCATGATCACCGTCAGCGGCGTCTTGAGGGCATGCGCGAGGTTGCCCGCGTGGCGCCGCGCCTCCTCCGCCTGCCGCTCATTGTGCGCGATCAGGGCGTTCAGTTCGTCCACCATCGGCGCGACCTCGAGCGGCATCGCCTCCGACACGCGATTGGAGCGCCCGGCCCGCATCCGCGCGATCTCCTCGCGCACCCGCCGCAGAGGCCACAAACCGTAAAACGTCTGCAGCGCCGCCATCACCAGCAGCCCCAGCGCGAGCAGCAGGAAGCTGCGCACCAGCGTCCGCCGCAGCACCGCGATCTGCGCGTCGAGACCATCGCGGCTCTGCGCAACCTGGAAACGCCAGCGGATTCGCGAGCCCGGCAGTTGCACGTCGCGCTCGACCACACGCAGCTTCTCGTCGCCGAACTGATGGCTGTTGTAGACGTGAACCGAGCGATCGTTGTGGACGCCGCCATAGGCGAGCCGCCGGTCCCACAGCGACCGCGACGGGAATGGCTCGATCCCCGGCGCAGAAATTTGCCAATAGAGGCCCGACCCCGGCTCCAGGAAGCGCTGGTCGGCGACGGCGTCGCGGCTGAGGATCACCTCGTCCTCCGGCCCGATTTCCGCCGACACCAGCAGCGAGCGCAGCACATATTCGAGCTGGTCGTCGAAGTTGCGCGTCACCGCCGCCACCAGCACGCGGTCGAGCGCGAAGCCGCCGCCGGCGAGCAGCAGCGCGATCCAGGCCGCCGCGATGAAGATCATCCGGCGCGACAACGACCCGGTATGACGAGCGCGAGCCGGCGGCGGCGCTTCGGCTATGGGCGTCACGTCCATCAGCAGCGGATCAGGCGTCCGGATCTTCGAGGCTGTAGCCAAGGCCCCGGATGGTGGTGATGACATCCTGCCCCAGCTTCTTCCGGATGCGCGTCACGAACACCTCGATGGTGTTCGAATCGCGGTCGAAATCCTGGTCGTAGATGTGCTCGATCAGCTCGGTCCGGCTCACCACCTTGCCCTTGTGGTGGAGGAGGTAGGACAGGAGCTTGTATTCCTGCGCGGTCAGCTTCACCGGCTCGCCGGCTTTGGTCACCTTGCCCGAACGCGTGTCCAGCCGAACGTCGCCCGCGGTCAGCTCGGACGAGGCATTGCCCGAGGCGCGGCGGATCAGCGCCCGCAGGCGGGCGATCAGTTCTTCGGTCTGGAACGGTTTGGCGACATAATCGTCGGCACCGGCGTCGAGCCCCGCCACCTTGTCCGACCAGCTATCGCGCGCGGTCAGCACCAGTACGGGCGTCGTCTTGCCGTCCTTGCGCCAACGATCGAGTACGGTCAGCCCATCGATCTCCGGCAGACCCAGGTCAAGCACGATCGCGTCGTAGCTTTCCGTCTGGCCGAGAAACAAGCCTTCCTCGCCGTCGGTGGCGAGGTCGATGGCGTAGCCCGCGCCTTCCAGCGTGTTCTTGAGTTGCTGGCCCAGATTGGGTTCGTCCTCGACGATCAGAACGCGCATGCTTGAACTCCTTATCGAGGATCGATGTCGGCGCTAGCGGCCGGTGCGGCCGAGTATCTGCCCGGAGCGACCGTCAACATCGACCCAGATCACCGTGCCATCGCGCAGGAACTTGAGCGTGTAAACCGTGCGCTCCACGTCGAGCTCGAAGCCGAGATACTGCGCCCCTGCCATGGTTGGCACCACCCGGCGTTCGATCTCGCGCTGCGACAGGATGCGCCCGTCGCGGCGCGCATCATAGACGCGCATCTGGTCGCCCCGGCGGTGGTCATGCCCCTGCCCGTCGGCCGGCGCGGCAAGCAGAAGCGCGAGAAGAACGGGCATCTTCATTGCGTTGACATAGGTGCCGGCCATTGAACAGCCTGTGAATGGCGGTGTAAGCCTGCCGCAACCTTGCCGGTGCGGCCCCGCCACCCTAGGTCGCGCGCATGGCTGCACCGATCCTTGCGTATGAAGACCTAGGCTTGATCCAGGGATCGGGCTGGCTGTTCCGCCACCTCGACCTGTTCATCGGCGCGCGCGACCGTCTCGCCCTGATCGGCCGCAACGGTGCGGGCAAGACGACGCTGCTCAAGCTCCTCGCCGGCGCGATCGATGCCGACGAGGGCCGCCGCACCATCGTCCCGGGCACACGCGTGGTGCTGCTCGAGCAGGAGCCGAACCTCGCAGGGGTCACGACGCTGGAGGATTATGTGCTGGGAGGCAGCGATGCCCCGGCGCGCCACGAGGCCGAAGCGATCGCGGATCAGCTCGGCATCGACCTGTCGCGCGAGGCGGCTTCAGCATCGGGCGGCGAGCGGCGGCGGGCGGCGATCGTGCGCGCGCTCGCACAGGACCCTGACGTGCTGCTGCTCGATGAGCCCACCAACCATCTCGACATCGCGGCGATCGAATGGCTGGAGGATTGGCTGAGCCGCTTCACCGGCGCCTTTGTCGTCATCAGCCACGACCGCACCTTCCTGACCCGCCTCACCCGCCAGACGCTGTGGCTCGACCGCGGCGCCATCCGACGGGCCGAGATCGGCTTCGGCGGCTTCGAGGCTTGGACCGATGCCGTCTATGCCGAAGAGCAGCGCGCGGCGGAGAAGCTCGACGCCAAGCTCAAGCTCGAGGAGCATTGGCTGCAGCGCGGCGTCACCGGCCGTCGTCGCCGCAACCAGGGCCGCCTCACCAAGCTCAAGGAAATGCGCGCCGAACGCGCTGCGATGATTGGGCCGCAGGGCGCGGCGAACCTGTCGATCGGCACCGACGACGTGCGCACCAAGACGGTGATCGACGTCAAGCACGCCAGCAAGGCCTATGGCGACCGAACGATCATCCGCGACCTGACCTTGCGCGTCACCCGCGGCGACCGCATCGGCATCGTCGGCCGCAATGGCGCGGGCAAGACCACGCTGCTCAAGCTGCTGACCGGTGAGCTTCAGCCGGACTCCGGTGAGGTGAAGCTCGCCAAGACGCTCGACGGTGTGGTCATCGACCAGCAGCGCAGCTTGATGGCTCCACACAAGACGGTCCGCGAAGTGCTTGCTGACGGCGGCGACTGGATCGAGGTGCTCGGCGTCAGGAAGCACATCCACGGCTATCTCAAGGAATTCCTGTTCGACCCCAACGTGGTTGAAGCGAAGGTCGGCACCCTCTCCGGCGGCGAGCGCTCCCGCCTGCTGCTCGCGCGCGAGTTCGCACGGCGCTCCAATCTGCTGGTGCTCGACGAGCCGACCAACGATCTCGACCTGGAGACACTCGACCTGTTGCAGGAAGTGATCGCCGATTACGATGGCACGGTACTGATCGTCAGCCACGATCGCGACTTCCTCGACCGGACAGTGACGATCACCCTAGGGCTCGACGGATCGGGAACGGTGGACGTCGTGGCAGGCGGCTATGAAGATTGGGAGCGCCAGCGCAAGCCGCGCATCGCCCCGGGCCGGTCGGCTGCCAAACCGGCTGCGCCGCCGCCCCGGCCCCCGCCATCCCGTGCGAAGCTCAGCTACAAGGACCAGCGCGACTACGATCTGCTGCCGAAGCGGATCGAGGAGATCGACGCGGCGATCGCCCGCGACGAAGCCGCGCTGGCTGACGCGGGCCTATACGCCCGCGATCCTGCCGCGTTTGCGCGCCTGACCCGCGCGATCGAAGCCGCCCACGCGGAGAAGGACGCCGCCGAGCTGCGCTGGCTCGAACTCGCGGAGCAGGTGGAAGCGCTCAGCGCCTAGTCTAGCGACCGCCCCTCGCGGCCGGCGAGCTCGACCACATATTGCCACGCCACCCGGCCCGACCGGCTGCCGCGCCGGGTCGCCCAGCCGACCGCGTCGGCGGCGTCGAACGCGAGCGCATGGCGCTCCGCGTAGGCCGACACGATGGCGAGGTACCCGACCTGGTCGAGCGCATGGAAGCCGAGGCTGAGCCCAAATCGGTCGGCGAGAGCAAGCTGGTCGTCGACAACATCGCGCGGGTTTATCGCGCTATCCTGCTCGGCAATGTCGCGCGGCAGAAGGTGCCGTCGGTTCGAGGTGACGAACAGGCGCACGTTGCGCGGCCGGGCTTCCGCGCCGCCTTCGAGCAAGGATCGCAAAGTGCGCCCATCCGACGGGTCGGCAAAGCCGAGATCGTCGGCGAACAGGGCGAACGCGCGCTTCACCGGCGCAAGCGTCGCGAACAGCACCGACAGGTCGTCGATCCGTGCGACCTCGACGAGCGCCAGGTCGCCCCCTTCCTCTTGCACCGAAGCCACGGCGCTCTTCACCAACGCCGACTTGCCGGTGCCGCGGGCGCCCCACAGCAACACGTCCTGCGCCGCCTGGCCATGCGCGAGGCGGCGGCAGTTCTCCACCAGCAAAGCCTTTTGCTGGTCGATGCCCTTGAGCAACGACAGCGGCAGCGGCGCGAACACGCGCGCGGCGGAAAGCACACCTTGCCGCCAGATGTAAGCGGGCGAAGCAATGGGGTCTGCCGCCTGCGGCGGAGGCGGCGACATGCGCTCGAGAGCGGCCGCGATGCGGTCCAGAGGATCGGCCATGAGCTGTCGGTAATCGAGCCTGGCCCCTGCGTCAGCCGCTTTTCGTCAGCGCCTCGGCCTTTTCGCGCAGCTGACGCGCGCCGTCCACGTCGCCGACCCGCGCCAGCGCGGCCGCATAGGCGTTGACAACCTCCACGCTCATCGGCGCCAGCGCATAGGCAGCGCGGGCATAGTGGCGCGACACCTCTCCGCGACCGGCCGCCGCATATGCGAGCGCCAGATCCGCGAGAACGGCCGCGTAGCGATGGCCGACCCATTCGCGAACCCGCTCCAGGTTGGTGATCGCGGCGATGGGGTCGCCGGCAGTCGCCTGCCAATGCCCTGCAATCCGCTGTGCCGCGATGCTTTGCGGGTTCTGCGCCACATAGAGGGCGAGCGCCCGCGCAGCGTCCGATCCCCGACCCAGGCGGCCGAAGACGTCGAGGAGCCTCAACATCGTCGGCTCGTCGAACGCCAGGTCGGCGGCGCGGGCATAGGGCTGCGCCGCCTCGGCGGGACGGCCCGCCAGCGCGAGCGTATCGCCGAGCACCAGCTGCGCCGCGGCGGAGCCCGGCAGGGCGCCCGCGAGCCCGCGCGCGCGGTCGAGCGCGCCCGCAAGGTCACCGCTCGCGCCGAGACCGCGGATCAACGCCAGTACCCGCGCAGGATCGCCCGGCGCGTTGGCAAGATCGATGCTGAGCGTCGCCACCGTGCTCGCGGGCGCAATTCCGCCGGCGCCGCCACGGCCCCCGCTGATGGCACGGTCATGGAATGAGGCCGCGCCGGCGCGATCGCCGGTCAGCCACGCCGCGCGCGCGGCAATCTCCAGCGCGTAGCTGTCGGCATCCCCGCGCGAGACGATCGGCCGCAGCGTATCCAGCGCGCCGCGCGCATCGCCCGACCCGAGCAGCGCCGCGCCCATCAGCCGCCGCGCCACGCGATTGTCCGGCTGACGGTCGAGGAGTTGGCTCCATTGCGACACCGCCAGCTCGACATGACCTTGCGCCGCGTCCACCGCCCCCCCGAGAAGCAACGCGGCGGGCAGATCGCGCAGCCGGTCGCCGGCGTGATCGAGCATCCCCTTGGCCAGGTCCATGTTGCCGGCCCGCGCCGCGATCACCGCCATCAGGTAAAAGGGTTGAACGGCGGCGGAGCTCGCGGCCAGCGCGCGGCGCGCGGCCGCCACCGCTTCCCGGTTGCGACCTGCATCGCCCAGCGTGGCGGCGTATTCGAGCAGCGCCGGCGGATATGCCGGGTCTTGCTTCAACGCAGCCTGGAACCACGGAAGAGCGGCGACCAGGCCGTAGCGGCTTCGAACCACCTGCCCTTGCAGCGTCAGCGCCGCAGGGTTCCGCGCATCGGCCTTGAGAGCGTATGCCGAGGCTTCGGCGGCGCCGCCAACGTCGCCGATACCGAACCGGATCTGGCCGAGGTCGGTGAGCGACCCCGCGTCCTCGGCTCCCGCGAGCAACTGCTGCGCCGCCGCGGCATCGCCGCTTGCCGCCAATGCCCTGGCCCGCACGCGCGTCGCATAGACGCGGTCGGGGGGATCCGCGCGCGCGGCTTCCGCGAGCGCTGACGCCACGTCGCCCTGCAGCAACCGGGCCGCGGCGCGAAACGCACGCAGCCGCGCAGCCGGAACGCCCGCCGACTGCGCCCGCGTCAGCACCGCGTCGGCGGCGAGGCCGTCGCCGAGTTCCAGGTAGGCACGGGCAAGAACAAGCTGGGCGGCTGGGTTTCCGGGCGCTGCCTTGGCTGCGTCCAGCGCCTGGTCACGCGCGCCTGAGTAGTCGCCCGCCGCCAGCGAACTGCGCGCGCCAGCCATTGAACGATCCGGGTCGGGGGACGCGGCGCGGAACGCCAGAAAGGCAAACAACGCCACGATCGTCAGAATGCAACCAGCCGCCAGCCGAGCGCGGCCGACCGTCAAAGACGCCGCCCGTCTGCGCCGCGAGCGCCGCGAAGACGGCCTCGACATCGCGACGGACCCACGATCAGCCATGCATCCCGTAGCTTTTGAGAAGATCATAGAGCGTCGGACGGCTGACCCCGAGCAGCCGCGATGCGCCCGAGATGTTGCCGTCGGCCCGCGTCAGCGCGTGGCGGATCGCCTTGCGGTCGGCGGCCTCCCGCACCGTGCGCAGGTTGAGCGCCGGATCATCCGCGGCTGAACCATCGAGGTCGAGGTCTGCCGCGGAGATCAGGCGGCCTTCCGCCATGATCACGGCTCGCTTGATCCGGTTTTCGAGTTCACGGACGTTGCCGGGCCAGTGCCAGGCGTCGATCGCCGCACGCGCGTCCGGGGCAAGGCCGGTGACCGCCGGGTTCATCGTCTGCGCATAGCGTGTCACGAAATGGCGGGCGAGCAGGCCGGCATCAGCCGTTCGCTCGGCCAGCGGCGGGATACGCACCACGATCTCGGCAAGGCGGTAATAAAGGTCTTCGCGGAACCGCCCCTGCGCCACCATGGCGTCGAGGTCCTGGTGAGTTGCGCAGACGATGCGGGTATTGACCGGGATCGGCTTGCGACCGCCGATTCGCTCGATCACACGCTCCTGTAGAAACCGCAGCAGCTTGACCTGAAGCGGCAGCGGCACGTCGCCGATTTCGTCCAGGAACAGCGTGCCGCCGTCCGCCGCCTCGATCTTGCCCTCAGTGGTCTTGACCGCTCCAGTGAAAGCGCCCTTCTCGTGGCCGAACAGCTCGCTTTCCAGCAGGGTTTCAGGAATTGCGGCGCAATTGATCGCGATGAACGCACCGCGCTTGCGGGGCGACACATCGTGCAGACCGCGCGCGAGCAATTCCTTGCCCGTGCCGCTCGCGCCCAGCAGCATCACAGAGACGTCTGCCGGCGCTACCCGCTCGATGGTGCGGATCACCTTGGCCATTTCGGGGGACGCGCAGACCAGTCCGCCGAAGCCGCCCTCCACCCGCGCCGCGAGTCGCCGGTTCTCCGCTTCCAGGGCGTGGACATGGAAAGCGCGGGCGACGATCAGCCCCAGGGCATCGATGTCGATCGGCTTCTGGTAGAAGTCCCACGCGCCGGCCGCGATCGCCTGCACCGCGCTCTCGCGTGCGCCGTGGCCGGATGCGACGATCACCTTGGTGTCGGGCTTGAGCGTCAGGATCTCAGTCAGGGTGGCAAACCCCTCGCTGGTTCCGTCCGGATCGGGCGGCAAGCCGAGGTCGAGCGTCACCACCGCTGGTTCGTGCGCACGCAGCGCCTCGATGGCCGACGCCCGATCGCCTGCCACCACCACTTCATACCCGTCATAGGCCCAGCGCAATTGGCGCTGCAGGCCAAGATCGTCCTCGACGATCAACAAGACCGGCCGTCCGCTCATGCGGCCACCTCCATCGCACGCGCGATCGGCAGCAGCAGGCGGAACAGGGTTCCTTCTCCTTCGCGACTGGTCACGGCTAGCTCCCCTCCCATTTCCTGAACAAGCTGGCGCGCTTCGTAGGCGCCGATCCCGAAGCCGCCCTGCTTGGTGGATGCAAACGGGCGGAACAGTTGATCGCGAACGAACGCCGGGCTCATGCCGTGGCCATGGTCGCCCACGTCGATGGCAACCCGATCGTCGACCACGGCGGCGGACAGCAGCACGGGCTGGGTCGGGCCGCTCGCCTCCACAGCGTTCTGGATCAGGTGGCCGAGCACAGTCTCGAGCCGACCGAGCTGCGCCGTCGCCACCGGCAGGCCGGCGGCTTGGCACACGATCGGGTGGCCGGTGCGCCTGACTGCCGCCACACGCTCGATCAGAGCCGCGACGTCGACGGGCCGCAACGGCTCGGGCTTGGGTGTGCTGCGCTGGGACAGGCGGGCGAGCAGCGACTGCATGCGTTCGGACGAATCTTTCAACGTCTCCACCATGTCGGCGCGAAAGGCCGGATTGTCGGCGTGCCGCTCCGCGTTGCGCGCGACCAGGCTGAGCTGGCTGACCATGTTCTTCAGATCGTGGAGGATAAAGGCGAACCGGCGGTTGAATTCATCGAACCGTTCGGCGTCGGCCAGCGCAGCGTGGCTGCGGTCCTCCGCAAGGTAGCTCGCCGCCTGCCGGCCCGCGACGCGCAACAGATCGAAATCCTCCCAGTCGAGCGATCGGTTGACCGGCGGCCGCGAAAGCAGGATCGCGCCCACGAAAGTGCCGAGGTGCGTGAGCGGCACGATCACCCACGCGTCTTCGAAATCCAGCATCCACTGCGGAATGGCGGCGACCTCGTCTTGCGCCGATGCGTCTGCTCGCACCGAGTCGAGCTCGACGATTCGCGCGCCGCCGGCGAGATGATGGGCAAGCGCGACATCGTCGCTGGCGGTGGGCAGCGATGCGGCGTCCCAGCGCCACGTCGCTCCCACGCCGATGCCGCCGCCGTCGGGGACGAGCAGCACTCCGGCTGGCGAGTCGGTGAGGTCCGCGATGGCCTGCACGACGCGCTCGGCGAGCGGCGCTGCGCCTTGCCCAGGCCGGCCAAGCGTGTCGGTGAAGCGCTGCCACTCGGCGCGATAGTCGTAGCGGTGGCTGAAGAGGTGCTTGGCGACCTTGACCTTGAGCCAGGCACGCAGCCATGGCGTCGACAGCAAGGTGAGCAAGGCGGCGGTGGCGCCGAACACGATCGCGGTCTGCGCGATCCTCGCATGGTCGCCGCCGAGCGCCGCCGCGACGCTGGTCAGCACAGCGGTCAGGCCCGCGTAGAGTGCCACTCCGACGGCGGACAGGGTTCGTACCGTCGCCGTACGCGACAGGGCAAGCGGCCAGTCGGCCGTGCGGTGCGCGGCGACGGCAAGGACCAGCGCGGTGGCAGCCATGACGGCTCCGCGCCAGGCAACCAACATCGCCACTTCGCGGCCGGCAACATAGGACGCGCCGAACAACGCCAGGTCCGCAGACCACATCATGGCGAGCGCGATGACGACCAGGCGGATCGCTCCACGCACCGTACCGGCCGAACCCTGGTAGAGATGCTGGAGAAGGACCAGCGCGCTCAGCGCCGTCATCATGCAGAACAGCAGTCGGGTAGCCGCCAGCGCGGCGGCGGCCTCCGGCCGTGCGACCGCCGACTCTGCGACCGCGACGCCGGCGCTGACCACCGCCACCACCATCACCACCGCGTACACTGCAACCACCGCCGCCCCGGCGCTGCGATCGCGCCTTACCAGCGCAAGCATAAAGCCGAGCCAGCCGATCGTGCGCACGCTCTCTGCGACATGGCCGCTGACATCTTCGGAGCCGATGCCCGCCATCGCCAACGCCCAAAGTGCCGTCGCCGCCAGCGCTGCGACAAAGGCGCGGCGCGGCATGCCGCCGCCCCGCTTGGTCCGCTGCGACAGCGCGACGGCGCCGAACAGCAGGGCCGCGAGCGCATGGCTCCACAGGATCAGCGCCGCAATCATCGCGTCATCGTGCGCCCGCCGGCCACAGCACAACCCTCAGCGTCTGAAGCAGGATCAGAAGGTCCAGGAACGGCGAATAGTTTTTGGCGTAATAGAGGTCGTATTCCAGCTTGTGGCGGGCGTCCTCGATCGAGGCACCATAGGGATAGTTGATCTGCGCCCAGCCGGTGATGCCGGGCTTCACCATGTGCCGCTCGGCGTAGAAGGGCAGTTGCTGCTCCAGGCTTTCGACGAACTGGGGGCGCTCGGGCCGCGGGCCGACGAAGCTCATCTGGCCCCTGAGCACCGTCCAAGTTTGCGGAAGTTCGTCGATGCGGACCTTGCGGATGAAACGACCGATGCGGGTGACGCGCGGGTCGTCCTCTGCTGCCCAAACCGCCTTGCCGGAGACTTCAGCATCCTGGCGCATGGAACGCAGCTTCAGGATGTCGAAGGACTGGTTGTAGAGCCCGACGCGGCGCTGGCGGTAGAAGGCCGGCCCGGGCGATTCGAGCTTGATCAGCAGAGCCGTCGCCAAGACCACCGGCAGCGTCAGCACCAGCAGAACGAAGCTCGCGGCGATGTCGAAGCTGCGCTTGGCAACGCTGGACAGCGCGCGACCGGACGCGAAGCCATCGGAAAAGATCAGCCACGAGGGATTGACGCTGCCGAGGTCGATGCGCCCCGTCTCGCGCTCCAGGAACGTCGAGATCTCGTTGACCTGCACGCCGGTGGTCCGCACGCGCAAGAGGTCCTTGAGCGGCAGCGCGTTGCGCCGTTCCTCCAGCGCAAGCACCACCTCACTCGCCCGCAGCCGCACCACGTGCGCCGCAAGGTTGTCGATTGCATCACGCGGCACCGCATCGGCTACGGCTGGCGCCGCCTCGCCCATTGCGACGAAGCCCGCCGCGATGAAGTTGATGCCAGGCTGATCGGCGAGTTCCCTGATCCGTGCCGCGCGGGACCCGGCGCCGAGCACCACCACACGGCGCTTGAACCGCTCGCCGCCAAGCGATCTGCCGAGCAGCGCGCGTACGGCAACGAGCAGCATGCAGGCGACCAGCATGGCGTACAACAGATTGGAGCGCCACAGGCTAAGGGCGGGCACCAGGAAGTAGATCAGCGACAGGAACAGCACGCCCATGGCGATCGCCACCGCCAGCCGCGCCGCGGCGAAGCGCAACGACAGGAACGACGCCACGCCATAGGCTCCCACGGCGACCAGCGCGAGTTGCAGGGCCGCGGCAAAGCTGAGGAGCTGCGGAATGCGGGAGGCCATCGGGCCGGCACCGATGCCGATCTGGTCCGCCCTGATCCGCCAGCCGATCTCTGCGGCCATGATAAGCAACACCGCGTCGACCAGCCCGAGCATCAGCACGGCGTGCGGCACGTAGTGCTTGAACAGCCGGATCATCACGCACCTCTTCCGACAGCTTGAGTGTCAAACGTGCCGACACATGGCATCGCTGTCGCAGCAAATGGCAAAGAAAGGTTGAACACCGCCGCCGGGCTATCTGCCACCGCCTGTTTCCGCGCGGCCCCGATTGTGTTTAAGGGGCGCGTGGAGACAGCATGACAACGAGCATCGTGCCCGTAATCTTGTCGGGCGGTTCGGGCACCCGACTATGGCCGATATCGCGCCCGGAAAAGCCCAAGCAGCTGCTGGCGCTGACCGCGGAGGAGACGATGCTGCAGCTGACGGCGCGCCGCACCGCCGACGAGCGGTTCGCCCCCGCGCTGGTGGTTGCCAGCGCACGGCATGCGGAGATGATCGAGCGCCAGCTGGGCGAAGGCGGCACCCAGGCCGGCGCGCTGGTGCTGGAGCCGATGGCGCGCAACACGGCGCCCGCCATCGCGCTCGCGGCGATCGCGGCGGGCGGCGGCGCGCAGCCGCTGCTGGTGATGCCCTCCGACCATGTGATCGCCGACGTCGACGCCTTTCACCGGGCAGTGCAAGCCGCGCTGCCGCGGGTCATGGACGGCTGGCTGGTGACGTTCGGCATCGAGCCGGACGCGCCGGAAACCGGCTTCGGCTGGATCCAGGTGGGAGAGGCGATCGCGGATGGCATTCATCGCGTCGCGCGGTTTGTGGAAAAGCCGCCGCTCGACCAGGCGGAAGCGATGTTCGCCTCCGGCGACCATGTCTGGAACGGAGGCATCTTCCTGTTCCGCGCCGACAGCTACCTCGAGGCGCTCGCCCAATTCGCCCCCGGCATGCTGACCGCGGCACAGGACTCGATGGCCAAGGCGACGCGCGACGGCATCCGCATCTATCCCGATGCCGGGGCTTTCGGCGCGTCGCCGGACGATTCGATCGATTATGCCGTGATGGAGAAAGCGGATCGCGTCGCGGTGGTGCCGGTCAGCATGGGGTGGAGCGACGTCGGCAGCTGGGACGCGTTGCACGCGATCAGCGAAACCGATGCCTCGGGCAACGCCCACAAGGGCGAGGTGATCGCAGTTGAGACGAGCAACTGCCTGGTGCGCAGCGACGGCGCGCGGGTGGCGCTGGTCGGCGTGTCGGACCTGATCGTGGTCGCAAGCGGCGACGACATCCTGATCCTGCCCCGCGGCCGCAGCCAGGAGATCAAGAAGCTGATCGAGGCGATGAAGCGGCGCTGACCGCCTTAGATCATCAATCGTGCCCAGATCAGCGCCAGGCCGACGATGCCGAGGAGCATCTGGGGCACCCGGAGCCGCGCGAAGTGAGCGGGGGCGTTGCCGGTCAGCGCCGCGCGGCGGTCTAGCAGGGCGACGAGCGCGTAGCCGATCATCAGCAGCGGCAGCGCCATCCAGGCGGCGGGGACGACCAGCGCCAGCCCCGCGAGGATGAAGTAGGCCATCATGGTGGCGATCTCGACTTGGGTCGAGGCGCGGGAATCGCCGAAGCCGAAGCCGCGGCGGACGCCGGCGAGGAAGGCTAGGATCAGCGCGCCCCAGATGATCGCCAGGCGAGTGGCGAACGCGGCCCATTCGAGGGGAAGCACCCAGGCGCCGATGCCGGCGGCGACCAGGGGCAGCATCGGGCCGTAGCCGAGGACGATGCTGTTGAGGGGGACGCGGGGGTCGTCGGGGTTGCTCATCGACCGGGTGAACGGGTGAGCGGCTGGGTGGTTGCGGGACAGGAAAGGGCCGGCGGATTGCTCCGTCGGCCCCTTCTGTTGGTCGGTAGGCTGGGCAGCGGCAAAGCCGCTGCTGGACGTCGGACCGGTTCGGCTTTGCCGCCCGGCCGGCCGTTCTGATTTCGTGTCCGGGGGAGCGCTCGCTCCCCCGGTCCGAAATCAGAAGTCCATGCCGCCCATGCCGCCCATGCCGCCGCCGCCGCCCATGGGCATTGCCGGCTTGTCTTCGGGCATCTCGGAAACCGTGGCTTCCGTGGTGATCAGCAGACCCGCCACCGACGCTGCGTTCTGGAGCGCGGTGCGGACGACCTTAGTCGGGTCGATCACGCCGGCCTGGACCAGGTTCTCGTAGGTGTCGGTCGACGCGTTGAAGCCCATCGTGGTGTCGTTGCCGTCGAGCAGCTTGCCCGAGACAACCGCACCGTCATGCCCTGCGTTGCTGGCGATCTGGCGAACCAGCGCGGTCAGCGACTTGCGGACGATGTCGATGCCGCGGGTCTGGTCGTCGTTGACGCCGGTCAGGCCCTCGAGCGCCTTGGTCGCGTAGAGCAGCGCGGTGCCGCCACCGGGGACGATGCCTTCTTCAACGGCTGCGCGGGTTGCGTGCAGCGCGTCGTCGACGCGATCCTTGCGCTCCTTCACCTCGACCTCGGTCGAACCACCGACCTTGATCACGGCCACGCCGCCGGCGAGCTTGGCGAGACGCTCCTGGAGCTTCTCACGGTCGTAATCGCTGGTGGTGTTCTCGATCTGCGCACGGATCGCCTCGGTGCGGCCCTTGATCGACTCGGCGTTACCCGCACCATCGACGATGGTGGTGTTGTCCTTGTCGATGGTGACGCGCTTGGCGGTGCCGAGCATGCCGACGGTGACGCTCTCGAGCTTGATGCCGAGATCCTCGGAGATCATCTCGCCCTGGGTCAGGATCGCGATGTCCTCGAGCATCGCCTTGCGACGATCGCCGAAACCGGGCGCCTTGACGGCTGCGACCTTGAGGCCGCCCCGCAGCTTGTTGACGACCAGCGTGGCGAGAGCCTCGCCCTCGATGTCCTCGGCGATGATCAGGAGCGGGCGACCCGACTGAACGACCGCTTCCAGGATCGGGAGCATCGCCTGCAGGTTCGACAGCTTCTTCTCGTGGATCAGGATGTACGGATCGTTCAATTCGACCGTCATCTTCTCCGGGTTGGTGATGAAGTACGGCGACAGATAGCCGCGATCGAACTGCATGCCCTCGACGACGTCGAGCTCGAAATCGAGACCCTTCGCCTCTTCGACGGTGATCACGCCTTCCTTGCCGACGCGCTCCATGGCTTCGGCGATCTTCTCGCCGACTTCACGGTCGCCATTGGCGGAGATGATGCCGACCTGCGCGACTTCGGCCGAGCCCGACACGGGCTTGGAACGCGACTTGATGTCCTCGACGACCTTGACGACGGCGAGGTCGATGCCGCGCTTCAGGTCCATCGGGTTCATGCCGGCGGCCACCGACTTCATGCCCTCGCGAACGATCGCCTGGGCGAGCACGGTCGCGGTGGTGGTGCCGTCGCCGGCGATGTCGTTGGTCTTCGAAGCCACTTCGCGCACCATCTGCGCGCCCATGTTCTCGAACTTGTCCTTGAGCTCGATCTCCTTGGCGACGGTGACGCCGTCCTTGGTGATGCGCGGCGCGCCGAAGCTCTTGTCGATCACGACGTTGCGACCCTTGGGCCCAAGCGTCACCTTCACCGCGTCGGCGAGGATGTCGACGCCGCGGAGGATGCGCTCACGCGCGTCGCGGCCGAATTTTACGTCCTTGGCTGCCATGTTGCTGCCCTTTCCGTTCAAAAGTTACGATACAATAGTGCCAGGAAGGCTCAGCCGACGATCCCGAGGATGTCGCTTTCCTTCATGATCAGGAGGTCCTCACCGTCGACCTTGACCTCGGTGCCCGACCACTTGCCGAACAGGATCTTGTCGCCGGCCTTGACGTCCATCGGGGTGATGGTGCCGTTCTCGGCGCGGGCGCCGGTGCCGGCGGCGACGACTTCGCCTTCCTGCGGCTTTTCCTTGGCGGTGTCGGGGATGATGATCCCACCGGCCGTCTTCTCCTCCGCCTCAACGCGGCGAACGAGAACGCGGTCGTGCAACGGACGAAAGTTCATTGCTGTGCCCTCTTTTTGGTCGTGTTACAGATTTCTGGCACTCAGCCAAGCCGAGTGCCAACGGCCTGCATATGTGCCGCGATCTCCAACTCGTCAACGGGTGCGCAGCGACAAAAAGCGAGGCGGGTCCGTGTTGTTCGCATAACACAGGCCATTTACGCCGGGGCGGCAGTGCTCTAGCGGTTGGCGGGCATAGCGCAAGGCGAAGGAACTGCGGTTGAAACTGGTACGGGGCGCATGGAAGCTGCTGGTCGCGATCAAGGACGGGCTGGTGCTGATCGCGATGCTGCTGTTCTTCGGCCTGGTATTCGCCGCATTGAACGCGCGCACAAGCCCCGCCGCGATCCGTGACGGTGCGCTGCTGCTCGACCTCAAGGGCTCGATCGTCGAGCAGCCGGCGGACATCCAGCCCTTCGCGGCGGTGTCCGGTCAGGTGCCGACGCGGCAATACCGCCTGCGCGACGTGGTGCGCGCGATCGACGCGGCGCGCACCGACGGCCGCGTCAAGGCGGTGGTGCTCGACCTCGACGGCTTCGGCGGCAGCTATCCCGCCGCGCTGGGCGAGGTGGCGGACGCGCTGATGCGGGTGCGCGCCAGCGGCAAGCCGGTGCTCGCCTATGCCACCGCCTATACCGACGGCGCCTACCGGCTGGCGGCCGCGGCGAGCGAGGTGTGGATGCACCCGATGGGCGAGACGCTGTTCACCGGCCCCGGCGGGTCGCAGCTCTATTACAAGGGGCTGATCGACAAGCTGGGCGTCAACGTCCACGTCTATCGCGTCGGCAAGTACAAGTCGTTCGTGGAACCCTATACCCGCACCGACCAGAGCCCGGAAGCGCGCAGCGCGGCGCAGGCGCTGTACGGATCGCTGTTCGACAATTGGAAGCAGGCGATCGCGCGGGCGCGGCCGAAGGCGCAGGTGGGTCCGTTCCTGGCCAACCCGGCCGGCATCCTCACCGCCGCGGGCGGCGACTTCGGCAAGGCGGACGTCGCCGCGGGGCTGGTCGACAGGCTCGGCGACCGCGTCCAGTTCGGGCAGCGCATCGCCCAGATCGCGGGCGGCGACGCGGCCAAGCCGGCCGGCTATTTCAAGTCGATCGGCTATGACGCCTGGCTCGGCGCCAACCCGCTGCCGACCGCCGGCGACGCGATCGGTGTGGTGACGGTCGCGGGCGACATCGTCGACGGCAAGGCGCCGGCCGGCACCGCCGGCGGCGAGACGATTGTCGACTTCATCCTCAAGGGCCTCGCCGACAAGAAGCTGAAGGCGCTGGTGGTGCGGGTCGATTCGCCCGGCGGGTCGGCGCTGGCGTCCGAGCGGATCCGCACCGCGATCCTCCAGGCCAAGGCCAAGGGGCTGCCGGTGGTGGTGTCGATGGGCAGCGTCGCGGCGTCCGGCGGCTATTGGGTGTCGACCGGCGGCGACACGATCTTTGCCGAGCCGGCGACGATCACGGGCTCGATCGGCATCTTCGGCATCATCCCGACCTTCGAGAAGACGCTGGCCAAGATCGGCCTGACCGCCGACGGGGTGAAGACCACGCCCCTTTCCGGCCAGCCGGACATCTATGCCGGCACCAACCCGCAGGTGGATACCATCCTGCAGGCGGGGATCGAGCACGGCTACCGCCAGTTCATCGGCCGGGTGGCGGCGGCGCGGCACATGACGCCCGAACGCGTCAACGAGATCGCACAGGGCCGGGTGTGGGACGGCGGCACCGCGCACCAGATCGGGCTGGTCGACCGGTTCGGCACGCTCGGCGACGCGATTGCGGAAGCGGCGCGGCGCGCGCACCTCGATCCCGCCAACGTCCATGCCGAATATCTGGAGAAGAAGCCGGGCTGGACCGACCAGCTCGCGCAGGCGATCGCGCGCAACAACGACGATGACGATGCCGGCGCGCCCGACGCGTTCAGCCGCATCGCCGCCGAGCAGCGCGGTGCCGTGGCGCAGGCGCTGGGCGACGCGCGGCGGCTGGCGATGGGGTCGGCGATCCAGGCGCGCTGCCTGGAATGCGCCGGAATCGCGCCGGTGCAGCCCAGCGCCGCCGACGCGCGGCTGCTCGACACGGTGCTGGCGCGCCTGGGGTTCTGATGCCGATCGCGTTGCGCGCCGCCGGTCCTGACGACGCAGCCGCGATCGCGGCGATCTATGCGCCGCATGTCGTCGCCGGCACCGTGTCGTTCGAGACGGTGGCGCCCGACGCGTCGGCGATGCGCGGGCGCATGGCGGCGTCGGCAGGGCTCTATCCGTGGATCGTCGCCGCCGATGGCGGGGACGTGCTCGGTTATGCCTATGCAACCGATTTCAGCGCGCGCGAGGCGTATCGCTGGGCGGTGGAGACCACGGTCTATGTCGCCGCGACGGCGCAGCGGCGGGGGGTGGGGCGACGGCTCTACCTGGCGCTGATCGCGACGCTGCGAGCGCAGGGATTCACCCAGGCGATCGGGCGGATCGCGCTGCCCAACGAGGGCTCGGTGGCGCTGCACGAGGCCGCGGGGTTCGAGTGCGCGGGCGTGTTGCGCGAGATCGGCTGGAAGGGAGGCGCGTGGATCGACGTC
>Ga0210040_10000376_pt1 | contig 75751 bp, 48 predicted proteins | sample CryGeyCG12114_NA_FD_185462 | JGI IMG/M metagenome (GOLD analysis project Ga0210040, IMG submission 185462) | Groundwater microbial communities from aquifer - Crystal Geyser CG19_WC_8/21/14_NA (SPAdes) (version 2) | ecosystem: Environmental > Aquatic > Deep subsurface > Groundwater | place: USA...
GTTTCCCTAAGATGTTGGCTGAATAACTTTGAACTTCAATTTTTGTTTCCTAATTTATGCACACACACACACATACGGAAAGTCTGAAGAGGAGTAAACCCTACCTTAGTATTAGTTCTCTAATAGTAATTTAGTTAAACCTATTAATTTTTTTGCTTTAAGAATGTAATAAATATGACTCAGTTGACGTAGTTTTAATAAAACATTACTTTTTATGGTTTTCCGAAAATAATGCGTTCCGATTATTAATCATTCCGATTATTAAGCATTCCGATTTTTATGGATTCCGGAATTTATGCGTTCCGAGTTTGAAATTCCGGAAATTATGCTTCCGGAAATTATGTTTCCGGATTTAATGCGAATACCAGTTAGTTGAATGGTTCATAAGTTAAATTATATTTCCGTGTACAACATCTCATAATATTGCACTCTACAGAACGCATTATAGCATTTAGGGCAAAATGCATTAAAAAAATTGATCTCTTGGTTCCTTCAGTTAACTATCTATAATTGGCAAGTATACTGTGAGTGAGTGCGTTTGCTAAACAGCTCGATTAAAAATAGAGCTCATTTTGAATAGGCTTGTTTCATGATGTGAACATGTTTCTCTCATTTCCCAAAAGTTCCCATCATAAACAACGGCATGTTGTGTTCCCAAAAACAGCATGCATGTGTGCCTACCTAAAACTTCGTGTTGTCAAATGCTCCTGTGAGCCATGTATACATACATGTGATTTGACGCATGCTTGATCTTATTGAGACTGCACTAATGAGCTATTGGTTAATGAAGCGCAAAGATAAGGTCATGAAATAAGTGGACTTTGAAATGCTTTTGGGCTACTCTTTGTGTTTTTTCCCGTATCAAACTTGACACTCATTGTAAATCTGTGTAACTAACAAGAGATCCTTGTTGATACATGAATCTCACTCAACTAGGCGACATGTGACACATGTAATTATTAAAAACATGCCAAAAGCTGTTGTAGTGAAAGGAAATGCAAGTAAAAGTTAGCAGCTATATGGACTAACTGAACTTGATCAGAATTGAACTTGATTTTTGTACTATAATGCCCCTTATAAACACAGCTTGGAACAATTCTCCCAAACTTGAGTTATGTAACTTTCCGGAAATAGCTGAAACTGTACTACAAACAAACGTACAAGATGATTATCCCACCAGCTCACAACTAGAGGTTTAAGTCCTAAAAAGGAATTTCAGACTCAGCAACCTGTAATGCACGCTAGAGTAAATATTGACAGCGCCCAGTCAGCGCAATTTAGCCCTTGTAATGTGGATCTCGTGTAAACAAGGACTCTGGACTCCATGCTAGTCCATGAAATTGACATGATTATCGCTGTGAAAGCCTCACAGCAGTCAGTTTTAGTTAGTAGTTTCACTCAAAACTAGACAAGAAAAATAGGCCTCCCACCACTACAAATTGCTCTGCTCGCGTACATCCTGAAACTTGTGAACCCAACTATGTAACAATATAGAATCAAAATTCAAAATCCATCCGCTTTCAGAATTACGAAGAAACAAGCCTTTGCTGTATTGCTGGGTACAGTTTATTGCATCCCTTCAGAAAAACCTTTTCCCAGTCACTGAAATCATTCATCATTTGATACCAATACCATAATGGATGAAATCGAGGGCAAGCTGCCTAGATGATTTGAATTCCTCATTTTCACCCCAAAAAAACTATAGGATCCGTCACATCTAGCTGTGAATCGGACGAATTGTAGAACTGCTATATAACTGGCCTTTCTAACTAACTAACTATCCCACTATCCGGCTATATGATTGCCATGTTAGGATATTTGAAAGCATGAAAAATACCTCTCTGTCTCTGTGTGCTGTGTATGTGCGAAGTACACCAAAAGCTATAGCAGTACTTGAAAATCGGCATACTGACAGACAACAATGTGAGAGTGCATGCATTCTTCTCGTAATGTAGTCAGGCAGGACCATTATCTGTAACTGACTAACTATAACTAACTAACTAACGATATTTAGTTAGTTTTAGTGAATTTGCGTAAAGTCACCAATATATTTAATACTGTATGAGTAGCTAGAGCAAACTATACAAGAATGTGCACACAAACTATGCATACAGTAAAAGATAGGGGAGGGAGGACTTTGACTGACTGTGAAATGATTGAGAAGATGAAGCCATGCATCCGTCCTCCCATGAACCGAAAACTGTGCGAAAAGAAGCAAAAGAGGAGAATAATAGGATAGAGTTGGACTGGTGCATTCATTCACGTTGATGAGAAATCAAGGTAGCGTAAAGCACTGTCATTATGTTGTCTAAAAGTTCACTACCGTACTTAACTACAACTGATGAGGCTTTGTAGCCACCAAATAAAAGAGTGACACTTGTTCTCAGTTCTTTTAAACCGTCTTCAGACTTTCTGCAGACTACACCGACAAAAGTTTCCTCATACACTCTGGCAAACATAACTGTCTTGAGAAAAAAAACAGTTTTTTATTATCATCGTTTTGATATCCAAAATTTTTAGTAGCCACTAAAAGACTCGTACTGCAGTTTGTACTATAAACAGTGAGTGGCTACTAGCTAAACTGGTACAGAATTATTGAACTTTGTCCCCATTTGTTCATCGTACTAGACAACATGAAGGGAATCACCACGATTCTGGTGACATTGTGCTGCAGTGGTGTGCTTTTGGTCCCCACTCTGGGGTTCCATCATCTGGACGCACTGTACAAAATGCGGAGCAAGCTGATGACCGGGACTGGAGCCAGTCCAGTGGTCAGTGGTGGTAGTAGTGACTCCTCCGATCCCTCAAGTGCCCGTGGACGGAAAGATAGTCGTGGCTACTCATTCCATTACTCCCCTGTAGACATTTCCAATCCATTGTCCTACGGAAGCAACTCACCCTCGTATTCCTCCTCTGGCTTCCACAACCGCATGGGCATGGACTCCAAAATGGCCACTTATGGGGCCAAAAGACCGGCCACGTCGTTCAACAGTTTCAACATCCATGAGTCCATGGGCAATGCTAACAGTGGTAGTACAAGTGCGGGCAAGAAACAGCATAGCTTTGTGCTCAAAAAGACAAATCATGGAATGTCCCTGAAAACGAGTAGTGGTAACAATAACAAAAAATATCATTCATCCTCACCTCGTCTAGTGGTCAATGTGACAACTACTCAAGGCCCAGAAATTGAGACCAGCAATGAAGTGTCCACTACCAAGAACCCTTTGGCATCCGTTTTGTCTTCCCTGCAATTTGCCAGTGGAGTCCAGAATGGCCCCCATAAAGGGATGGACATGAGCAAAATCTTGGGCGAAGGGTTGAATTTGGCCATGAGTGGGATGATCACTGGGAAATTGACTTCCATGTTGGACCAAGAGATCCCTGTTGGGATTGTTAAGCCTCTGCAACACATTGTGGCTAGTGGGAACTCCATGATCCAGTTCTGGGACAAGAGGGCCGATGCTAGGGATGGCAAGACTCCAGGTATGATTGAGTTGTTGGCTTATGGGATTGACAAATTGAAGAAGATGAGGGATGGGAATGCTATTGAGGGGGACGACCCTGTAGCCAACTTGACTTCTCCGTCCAAGATCATGATGCAAGGGTTGGTCACCATCCGCAAGTTGACCAATAGGGTGGTAGGCTATGAAGGCAGCTTGGGCATGGGCTCTGGTCTCACGGGTTTGCTCACCAATAGTATTTTGGGTAGCGGGAGCAGTAATACCAATACCAAGATTCAGAGTCGAGATGGCTATGGCGGCGGCTGGGGCGGATGGGGTTGGGGTCAACAAAGTCATGGGTAAGTTTTATCTTTCTACTGGAAAACGCAACACTTAAACTCGTTCAGAATTCAGAACAGGCAAAAATATACGAGTGCAACTAACACTATATGCATACATTGGCTAACAGTTAGTTCGTAGAGTTATTTAGCTACTGAGCCAGTAAGGTGAAAGCCGAAAATTGAGATATTATATTGGATAGTAGAGAAGCACAGTTTTATTATGCAATGGGTAATATGAGTACATGATTGATTGTTAGTATGTTCACACTTTGAATGAATTTTGGATGCAGGAACTATCTTGACCCATACGTAATTCTTAGCACACTCGGTTTCGGTGTCTTTCTATTTAATGTAATATTCAATCTACTGAACGCCGCGGCGAGTGGGAGGTCCCTTGATGTAATGGATATAGATGTCCCATTGCAACTCTCAGACGTGGTCGCCAACTCAAAGGTTTGCATTTGCACATACATGGACCCTACACAAAATAGGGGACTGTTTGACCCTTCATTTTAGTCTCCCTATACAACTCTTTGGCACTCTGCTCAAGACAAAGCTCCGTCCAAGACAGACTATAACCTAAAAATGTCCATCCATTATAGGGATGAGCATTGTGACCTATAGATAGTTAGTTACATACTCTATATGGAGATATTACGCTGACCTTGACCATGATATGATTACTTACTACAACGCATTATTATTGTCTTCACTTACTACTAAACTAACTAACTTACTAACATTAGGTAAAGGATTAGACGGGATAGTTGAGGATGACATGTTATTTAATACCAAGCTTTCAAAGACAATTTGTCCTCTTCTTCAGGGTAATAGAGCTAGTGTTGGTGGTTGAGTTGGAAAAGATTAGCTATACAAATTGACAATTACGTATCAAATTACTAACATTAGCTGAAATTTGGTAATCATTGTTATTTGAGTTAATGGTAACTGCACAGCCAGTCAGTGGCACAAACTATAACTATAAGATGGGAATTAAGGGCCCAACCAATAACCAGATACAATGTGTAATGCTCCCTTTTTTCGTGTGAATGACAGCATGAGCGGACTTGATCCCTTCTCATTACTGGCTGCTCTCGCTTTTGGAGCATTTCTCTTACAATTACTTATGACTCTACTGACGACCAGTGCACGATCCCTTGATGTTGTTGACATAAACACCCCACTGCTCATGTCTGACTCTTACGTCCCTAATTTCATGAGCAAAATGGACGTAAGCGGAAAATGATGGTCATCTTCGTGATCACCTTAAAAGATTATACTTACAAACTAACTTACTTACTTACTTACTTACCTACCCTACCTACCTATAACTACTCTCACTAACTAACTAACACTTGACAATGTAATTTTTCACCCCTTGTTACTGTGTGTAGAAAATTTCCTTTCTCTTTTCTTCTCCTCCTATGTGTGCATATATAAATTATCTGGACTCCTTATGAAAGTTCTGTTTCGTTGTGCGTGTCATGTGTGCAGGCACTTTTCGGCACCCCTACAACCCGTATCAAGCGAGCTATTGAGTCAACCGAGGAGGAATTTTTTGACACCATGGTGGACCGAGTGGACGGGTTCTTCCAAACGTACAAAAGGATTGCGGACAAACCACAATGTATGAAATTGTATTTGTGTAGACTGGCTGTCACTCAAGATGTGTTCCAAGAGGATGGCAATGAGCTCCTGAATCAACTGTACATGTACGTGATCCCCCCATTTTCTTGTTGGAAGCTATTTCTCTTTATAGTTTGTTTGCGTTGAATTGTGACGGGATGAATGTTTTGTGCTTACAGATTTGGACTAGACAGATATGCCGGGCCAAATGGAGGTCAATTTTTAAGGTCAGTGCAACGCCGAGTCTCCGCTGGTCAAGATGTGAGCTGTGACAAAGAAATTAGAAACTGTACAGAGCCAAATGTATAGACACGGATGGACGGGTTTTTTAAGGATCGTAATGGAATTGAATAGGAGTAAATGTTGACGAGTGTTTTTTTTATTCTTGCGAAATATGCTGCTGACTAACTAACTGTAACTATAGTTGAAAGTTTTCTTTCGCTGAAAAAAATGGACTTGTAGCTACCTACCTACCACCAATATTTATTATTAGGACTATACATAATAGTTAGTGCATTAGTTTATTTATTGGAAGCACTCGGGGCGGGCATGTAAAAATTAGTTGCATACAAATTTGTCCGCAAGTACGTGAGTAAATTATAGTTAGTTGGTAAATTACATTGTCAATATATGCGATGATGATGACTCGAAGGAATCAAATGTATTATTGTGTACTCGAGTGAGTCGTTAGAGCTAGTAACTAACTAACTTTATTTATTCTCGAGTGTTGTAGTTAGTCCTAGTTCTCACTAACTAACTAAAGCCACACAAGAAACACTTTTCACTCCCACACAATATGTAATGGGCACACAAACAAACGGGGATTCATCCATATACACTCGGTTAAACTTTAAAATGTACTATATATAACTGCACATGTGTGCATCACCTCTCACATGTGCGCATGTAAAATTTCCCTGTGGTTGTACCCACCTCTATGTAAGCTAAGAGTTAGTTAGTTACTGTTTATAGATGCTCCCTAATCTAATTATTTGCAGTTTTTATTGTGGCACGAATCATGAATAAACCTGAGGTGATTGTTGTTTCCTTCAGTTTTTTTGGGCAATCCGTTGAATAAATGATTATGCATGCAAAGTAACAAAGTTCCGGTCTGTTTCCTTCGTCATCAAATCCATACCACATCTCTCACACATGCACACACATATGTGCATATGTAACATGAGGGATGGATAACATGTGAGAACTCACTCATCTCCATTTAACCCTAAACTAAAACTACCTACCACAACAATGGGTAGGGCAGGGATGTGTCTCAACTGGCCCCATAATATCATTACAGAATTCACAAATGACTGCGAATTGCAAATATTTTCAATGTTTTCCGCATGAAGGGAGCGTCAAGATGGGGCTTATGGATCGAGCTTTGAGCTTTTGGGTGAGTTGTGCCATGTACAGCTCTCTTTTTGTTTCCATAAGCTGAGCAATAAGAAAAGAATTGAGGAAGAAAAAAAAAACCAGATGGTAATTGTTTATCGTCAGTCAGTTAGACTTTGAGCAATTGTATTATATTTTTGAGGCTAACAAAACACTGGGAGGGAAACAAAGGTGAATGGAAGATGAATGTCAAGGTGGTTTAGTTTTCCTTCATCTAACGGGACGCATTAGGATAGATATGGTTAGTTAGTTAGTTAGTTATAGTTGCCAAAATTTTCATTAAATGCCACTTTTTACCCAAATAAAAATGAAGGTGTAAATGTTTTCATTATTGAAATGCGGAATGAAGAATTCATAGAGGAGATCTAACCGCTGCGTATGGGAAAATGAATTGAGGCCAGAAAGATGCGTTACGAGCTTACGCCTGATTAGGCAAGGAGGTCTCATATATAAGTTTCCACAAACTCAAACTGATTTGCACCATTTCAAGGCATGAGCAAAAATATCACAAATAGCATTCATTGTGCACATTTCATTATCGGACAAAATACGCATTCGTCAACTTAATAGTAAATACAACAGTATTAAAAAGACGTAATGTCACAAAACAAACGCACAAATGTTTCTGGAAACTATTAACCTTGATGAGACTCGTTGGCATTTGTAAAATGTATTCCCTCAAGTGAGCTAAAGTTACAGTTGTCGTTAGAAAAACTTGGCCCAGCAGTAACAAAGCTACTATTGCATTTCATTGTACATATAGCAGACCATTAGAATGCATTTGGTGCCCTTTGACAAAAAATAATGCAAAAAAAGTCCAATTGCATGCATGTAAAGGACGCCGATTGCACATATAGAACGAAAGCCTCCTTCTGGGACAAGAACAAAAGAAAAGCTTAGACACCATATAAGTTGGACATAGAGGCCATGTTTTGCATTAGACTTGTAAATGTAAACCAAAAATATGGAATCCCAAAATCAATGCTAAGTAACTACACATATGCATAGTAACTTCGTTAAAACCTAGCACAACTAAAAAACGTACCTAACACATGGAACATGGAAGGTAACTGTTTTTAGCTACAATTTACAGTAGGTGGATTTTATGAAGGAGAAAACATGAGGGATAGTTAGTTAACCACAGAAATCATGTTCTGTACACTTGAGCCGACCAAGGAACGATTTTTGGAGGCTAAGAAAGTCATGTTATGTATAGTTTGTAGATCCCTATGGCTATCAACTCAAGTTTGAAACTAACATTTAGTCTATAGGACATGCTATAAGTCCAACAATGATGCTAGACTTGTAGTTATAGTTAGAACCCAGCAACTTATTCAACAGTAATTTTATTTTTATGTGCAATGTTGGATGGGCGTAGATATACAGTTTCCCTGATTTCTCATCGTCAATGAAGAACGGTATTTGGATTGTAATTGTTTCTTACTTTTCTAAAGCACTGTGTCCCGCACATAGTGTCGCCACATTTTCCTTGGATGGGGCTAATGCAGATCGATCAAACAGACATGCATATTACAAGGATTGGTGCTTGTTTTCAAGTTTGCATAATCCTAAATTAGTTAGTTAGTAGGATGCATCTTCCAAGTCTAATAGATTTTCATTATTTGATGAACCCAATTGTTCGTATTCTAATTCTAACATGCGTTAGCTAGTTAGTTAGTTAGTTGTAGACTGCTTTAATCCAGCGGACAAAACTGCAAACTGCATGTCTGTCTGTAGTTATAGTTAGTTAGCTTGAACTCAGTCAGCCAGATTTCTGAATTTGTTGGTGGCATGAGATATCCCCCAAAAGTAATGAATTAAAGTGTGGGAGAATTTTCACTTCCGCGACCACTAAACGACTTGTAGAATGTAGATGAAAGAACCCATAAATTCCACCACATGGTTTTCACTCGGGTGATAAAATTTGCCCAGATTTCCCTTCAAACTAACTAGCTAGCTGAAGCATCCGCTTGAGACTCGTTAAGGCACCGATGTAAAGCTATAAATAAAAATTCTTATGTCATATATAATGTCCATTGTTTTCCTCACAGCTTTTAGTACATACTGGATTTCACATGTGGCCACAGTTGTTCAGTTTCGCCATTTCGTAATTCAGAGCAAAAAGTGGCATTGAATGTACTATATATATTGGATTTTCGATTTTAAAATTTAACATGAGACTTTTTCTCCTGGGATTTGTCCGGTTCAGACTATTTACAGCGGAAAAAGGTGAGAGTATAGTAATTTTTAGAATAAATCACACATTCTAACTTACAAGGCATTTCTTTATTCGAAATAGATACTCTTTATAATTTTTGTTCTTTTCATTAGTTATGCCGTCACACTCAAGACTGATATTTGTGATCTGTCTAATCTACTTGTCCATTTCGCTGTGTGCGGCGACCCCAGCCAATAATGTAACGAATACCACAGTCTTAACTCAACATCCCATGTCAAAGTTCACAGCCCATTTTCGACGGCAAGCCAGAATGAGTCGTCGAGATCTGCCTGATGGCATGTTGGATCCATTTTCTGTCCTGGGATTTCTATCTTTCGCCACATTCTTATTCTCCATCCTGTACCATCGGTACAAGGACAAAAATGGAAACAAATCCACACCCAGTCTCCCGGGCGTAGGATCAGCTCAACTGAGCAACGGTCACAATCCCCAGAATATGGAATACTTGGTCAAAATGGCTGCCAAGATTTTGAATACGGTCTCGGCCCTTGAGGACACATATTTGGATGAAGATGGGAATGGTGAGCAGAGTGCGGGGAATTCTACAGGGAATCAAATGGACGATTTGGAAGACAGTATAGATTATTATGAAGCGGCGGACTCATCTGGCTTAAGAAGACGAATTTAAGGATCACATTATGTTTAGTTTAACTTTAGGTGACAGGGTCTCTACTTTTGTTAAGGATGGTTATTCCAAAAATTATTTATGTGTTGAAAAAATGTGTTATTAGTGTTAGTAGGTGATATCGGTAGGTGTATGCTGTATAGTTTGTTTTACATAGGTGTATTGTGTATATTCTCTAAAATGGATTTTTGGGTGAAATGGAATTAATGCGGAGTTAGTTGCAAAGAATAGGGGATATGTGAATGGGAATAAAAAGCTCATTCATTATTATTACTATCAAGAAAGATTGTCCAATTCTTGTCTCCTTCATACATGCCAAGTGTGCAAACTAACTATAACTGAAAGAAAGTTCTGGTCCGCTTAACTTGCTCCCTATTCTTGTGTAGCATGGTGAATCGGAATCCAGTGTTCGAGCGCCATGCATTACATAAATGGCTCACTTTATTTAGTTATAGTTTGTAACAATGTTGACCTGATTTGTGCACACAAGAATTGAATGCCGGAGAACAATGATGATGGAGCCCCCAATCTGAAAAAAAACATTTTTGTAACTAACTAACTAACTAAAGTATAATCCGTTCAGATTGTTGTCACGATCATAGTTAGTTAGAGCTGGGAACAAAGACATGCTGCTGTTTTAAAGTCCCGTAGAGAACTTTTGCAACGACCTATTGGTGTATGCAGGCAGAGTTTGAAGTCTCAAGTCGGCAACAATAATACTAAAAGCTATAAAATTGGCCAAGTGGAAACAACATTCTCTAATGCTCTTGTCAGTTATATACTGCCCCTACTGTGTTCATTTTCATTCACATGGCTGGGTTGGTCCATCCATCCATTTTATTCGGAGTCTTTTGTTGTAAAACATAACTTGTACGGATTCGTATCACATGATTTTCCCCCATAACATTCCAGTGTCATTGTACACAGCCTGTATTATAGATTTAATACTCAACGAAATATGATTCATTTAGCGATTTAGCCATAGATAATGAACAAAGACTGTACTACTAGCTATAACTGCATTATTGGTTTATTTGTTTGCACTATAATGCACACTTTCTGAAACCTAATGTTCAATCCGTTAGTTGGTTGGTTTAGTTGGTGACCAAACATTAACTAAACGTCTTCGTGGAACGGAAACAGTGATTCATTATGTTTTGCAAAAAAAAAACACCGATACGCCTTCTGGGAATGAAACAATAGCGTTTGGTTGTACTGCTGAGCAATTCGCGTGTCCAGAAAACTCGAAGATTATGCAATAATGAATACATTATACGCAGGTTGGGGTTGGATTTGTAAACTGTCATAAATATATATGAATGCAATACTTTCTACAAAAGGTCGAGTAGAGTAAATTGAATAAGCACATTAAAAAAGCAAGTTTCATCATTTTCGTTTTACATTGGCACCCCATTTGGTATAAATCGAATATGGAATTCATAAATGTGAATCCGTTGAATATTACATCAAGCATACTGCGAACTTTGAATTCCGGATTTACCGGCCTAAGCAGACAGAAAAACGATGAAGACGGAAAACCTTATCCATCCCAATTTATAACACTAATTGGTGATTCCGGCATGGAGTAAAATTTGGAACCAGTGAACCCATTAGAGTTAGTATAAGTTACAGTTTCGGTGGATCGCTTGTTTTATAGTTCGTTAGTTGCTCGAACTATCGAACCAACCAACAAACTTATAAGAATAACATGACGCCCATTGTAAGGATAAGGAATAAGGAGAACGACATAAGAAGAAGACTTTTTTCTTCAACAAAGAGCAGAGACAAGTACAGGAAGCAACAAACACTGACTGACTCTCAAGTGTACATTACGTGGATCTCTATAGTGGTATTGTTCTTTTGTGGTGACAGACTCACATCTTTTGTTCAATGTCCATTCTCTGACGACAGATAGAAAGAATGACTGCTCAGCTCATAGCAACACATGTATACATAGGCAATTTTATTTCCCTATTATCGACCATACTAACTAAACTAACTATAACTACTGTTTTGGCATTTTGCGCCCAGCTACACATATATTTGCACTACAGACAGATGCTAGTTTGTTAGTTAGTTTAAAAAACCGTTTTTCCTCAACTTTATCAATGAAAACAATGTTATGGTTTGGTGCATTCCTCAGCCCCATATCTTTCTCTGTGCATCCAGATTTAGTTATAGTTAGTTAGACGCCGTTCGCAAGACAGAACACACCAGCAGGTCCATTTTTTCCATTTTTACCAATATTATACTAACATGGTGACAAAAAAGTGTAGTAACATGGTGACTCTCAGTAAGTATTCTTTTTTACTCGTCGCCTTTCTTTTCTGTGTTGTGACTTTCGCTAGTGCCGGTGTTACTGATACTTTAGCTGCAGTGGGAAACAATGTCAATAAAAAAGGTGAGAATTTTGAGGAATTTGGGATGGGGATTCTAGATAATTATTCTAGCCAGCTAGGCCAGCTTAGTATACAGTTTTTTAATACTGATTTCGTTTACTGACAGATGACAAAACGGGGGAAGTGAAGTTTACCAGTGGGAATGTCCGTCAAGCTAGAGGTGGAGGTAATGGCATAAAAAATTATAAAAGTACTATAGTAGACTCCATCGTTTTCCTATTTTTGATAAATATTTACGAGGGAATGTATAGGATGGGGATGGGGTGGTGGTAGTGGCTGGGGATGGGGTGGCCATGGCGCTATCACTTTGGATCCAGTGTCCATCATCAGTTTGTTAGCCTTGGGTAAGATTTAATGATGAAAAGTTAGCCAAAATTTGTTGCCTATTCTCACAGTGTTTTGTGTTTTTGTCTTCAGGGGCCTTCTTGATTAACAATATTCTTCAGCTGTTGCAAGCCAATGCCAGTGGCCGGTCCTTAGATGTGACAGATTGGGACGTCCCATTGATTCTCAGTGACACGCAATATCCTGAAGGGAAAGGGGACGAGTCTTCCTATTGGCAACTTCCAACTAAGCGAAGAAATTTTGACATGCAGCAAGCCGGACCAAGTTTCAGTCAATTCTTTGAGAATGTTGGCTCTCTATATTATCTGCATCCCAAGAAGCGAAATGTTTGCATCAAGAAAGTCGTGTGCAATTATATGACTTCAAAACAGGCTCGTGAAAATGGAAATCCTTCATTGAGAACTTGGATCTTTGATATGATGTTGTAAGTTAAAATAAAAACTGAATATTTGGTGATAATATTTCGGATCATCGTATTTTTAATGACCATTTTTGACCTACTTGTTTCAGATCTACCATTACTCACATTGTAGCCCCCGAAATTACAGAGGAAGAAAGAAATAATGGCTTGTGCAGCAAATTCAACAAATATTGTACAGACTCAATCTTAGAAGATGCGAAAGTGACGACAGAAAATAAAGTGTATGGTCATGTAACAAGACTGGCATCCAATTTCGCAATCAGCACATTCATGTCTGGGCTCAAAGAAATGTTATAAGGGACACTCGTAGGTTGCACGGGAAATATTTTTTTGGTTAATGGATGGAAACAAGGTTTTGAATAAGGCACATATGTTTGTATAGGGGACTCCTTTGGTTATTTATTTGTGGTTTTATAGCCAACATGTTTTGTTAGATTTGTACCTATATTATCATACCCAGGACTTTGATGTTAAATTTTTTCTTGGAAGATCAATAGTTAATTCTCACATTATTTTTTGACATGATTTTATGATCATAATAAATTTTTATCATGATGATAAAGTTTCTCTCATAATTGGCACAAGTTATTCCAGAATTTCTTACATTTTTACGCCGTCGATGTCGGACATGTTGGACAATTTTAGCTGACCACAATGTTTTGGGGATACTAAAACCATAGAGAAATTGCTCCATTGAATTGAAGGGAAAACACGAAACCCGCGTCGTTATGTTTTTATTCATTTCCGACTGCCTCATTCATTTCATCGCCTCCAAGTTTTTCTGACACAATTGCCGGCTAAAAATTAATTGAACAATTAGTTTTCCATTGTTATCGCTGTGGTTTCTAGTAGTCAGTTTCGGAAGGTAAAATTGAGGACGATATATTTGTGTTATCATAGCTTTCACTGGTTAGAAACGAAACAAGACTTGCCACAAATTTTCCAATTGTAGATAAAACTAGTGGTTTTGGAATCAATTAATTTGTTAGTTGATATTTGTAGTATTGCTCGCCAGCAACTAGCAATAATAATTATCAAGATGGCTGCGGCTAAAAGTCAGAAATTCCAGAAGGTGATGGTCCAACCGATCGTAAGTGAAAAAAAGAGTTTTAAATGTCGAGCTTTGCCAAATGCTAAGGAAAAGTAAATTTCGATGTAATAATTATTTTCAGAATCTTATCTTCCGATTTTTACAAAACCGCTCGCGAGTGGCAGTTTGGATCTACCAAAATACTACCCTTAGGATTGAGGGTGTTATTATCGGTTTCGATGAGTATATGAACTTGGTGTTAGATGATGCCGATGAGGTTAACACGAAAACAAATGCCAGAAAATCCTGTGGTAAGTGTTGACCCACTCCCAAATCAGTGCAATATTTTCTAAATCCTTTGTATTGAAGTATTAAAGACACAGATTAAGCGGATATTAAATTTCGAATCCTTACTGAATTTTCCCTACTTTAGGTCGGATTTTACTAAAAGGGGACAACATAACTTTGATCCAAAACGCCAGTAATTCGCCAGCCGGATAAAAGAAGGTTAGATTCTTTATTCACTGGATTTGGATTATGACGATGATGTGATTTGTATGAGAAAAGGACGTTCTATATCTAACCTCACTCAAACTACTGCAATTCTTGTTTCCCGTTTTTTTTTTGTATCACTGTGTATGTTTGGAATAACAATTGTTAAGTAAGTCTGCATTTTGGTAATAAATGCACATCACTTATTGTTTTATTTATGATGTGTGATATTCTTTTTGCCAAATGGAGAACACTTTATTTTCATTCTTACCACAACAAAAAAGCACCCCAAGTTCATAAACACAATGTGTACAGATAGTATTATATTATTCTTAATTATACATTCCTTATGAATAAATAACAGTGACATGATTGCATACAACATTTTATAGCCTCCTTCACTGTTTACATAAATGAATAAATTAATTATGTCCTTTCAACTTGGTTGTCAATATTGGCCAATTTACAAAATAATCATGATCAAGCTTCAAAATGTATTTAGTCTTTAAACTGTCATTTCGAAAATGTCCCTTATTTTTTAAAGTTTTTGTAAACAATTTGCGTTTTTTGGTTATTATGTTTTTTTTCTTCAAAATATTTCATCCTTCTTAAGACCCGTACCTTGTGATTGCTGATATATAACACTATTATTATTATTTGATTTAATTGTGAAGAACACATGATTTCTATATCCAACTCTCCACATTCTGTGATGAAATTGAAAAAGGTCAGTTTGGGTCGGATACGGATCCCTTCATAATATAATTGTACCCTAGATTTACAAATTAAAATCGATGATGGTAATTAAATGCTTGGATTCTATAGCGGTGGAGAATTACAATCACTAGAAATATTTAAACTAGAGAAAATCTCGTCTTCCTCGTATGGTCAGCCCTATTGAAAATTCCATCTCATTATTGAACTATTTGTACATTGCTCAAACAATCGAACCTCATTGCCCTTAAGAACTATATAGTCAATAATTAATATTTTACCTTAATGACATACATCATTTGTTTATACGTGAAATGAAACTAATCCATTAGTTAGCGTTTCTATCTTAAAGAAAAAATACATTTTAACGACTTAGGTTGACTATGATAGAACTCTGTTTTTTCGTACTGACTTCCACAATTTCATAGTTTACTTAATAACCACATTTCATGATCAAACCTGGTGTACTTACTACTCTTTAAAATGGGTCCAAAAAACTCCACCATTAGTAAATTACTCTTAACCCTCAGAATGGGAGAATCGTCAAACTCAAACTTGAAAACCCTGCCTCAATAGCAGAGTAGCTTCAATATTTCATTGCCCAGCCCCAGAGTCCTAAGCAATCTTCATCATAATTCATTATAAAATACATTTTCTCAGAGAGACAGAGAGTTGTTCTTTGGCTGCATTACATTTTCTATACCATTGTATGGTAGTCACACAATAAATATTATCATAATATAATTCACACAACAAGTATCCTAAACTTCGGTTCCGTTCCATCATTAAAGTCAAAACAAACACTTATTTCAACACATTTTACACAATCCATCCCCTAAATTCTTACCACGACACAGACATAACTTTACTCACAGTCAAAATGTATTCAGAGTAAAAGACTTGACAAATAGTGCTAGCTGTTGACCAAAAATCCCTCATCATTGGACAGCAATAGAGAAAGAGCTAGACGCAAGAGTAGAACTGCTGCTGTGACTTGATTCCGCTTTAGTGTCTTCATGCACGTTTTGCAACTTGCACCACAACTGCTCGCATTCCAGGCTCCCAAAAGAGGAGCCAGTTTTTGCTCCGGAAGCAAACTTGGCATCCAAATGTGCACTTTTCCCCTCCCCAAGAAGGGAGCGGAAGTCGATCGGCCGAGGATTTGGGAAAATCAAAGATCGTTCAAAAGAGCTCTGATGGAGCTGACGATTTCGACAACTGCGCATCTTCAAAAGGACCGAGTCGGAAATGGGCTCCGGAGGACTTTCAGGTACAAGTTGTTGTTGATGTAAAGTAAACCAGTCTTGAGAGCCAATGATGCCTGGACAGCTTTGAACACGGTACAGACCATCATTACTATTGTGATGTCGATGAAAGTCGTTTTGACCACAGGATCTACAGGTTACGAAATCATTCCACCATGTATTTTTTCGGCCAACTTCAATTGGCCCCCCGTGGTCACTTTCAGCTGACTTGGTATCCCGCACACGGCCCATTCCACATGCTGATGATGTGAATGAGCGGCCTTGGGGTTCAGATTCATCTTCTTCATTATTGTCTGTGAGGGAAATATCATCATTAGTTTTGGGTGCAAAAACTACAAATGTATTTATTATCATATCATGTGACGGAACAGAGGAAGAGAGATATTGCGCATTCCAAATGTTGCATGCTCATGCAGTATGTTTTTAGCAAGTTAGTTAGAAATGGGATCGTTTTTGGTTACCTTAATTACTCCTCACAAATGTTAGCAGTTGTACAAAGACAAGCAAATCATTTAGTTACAGAAATACACATAGAATGGAATTATGGATGAGTTATGGGATAAACAACTGCAAATGTATTACTTTATACCCAAGTAAGGGAATTTCACAATGTTCCAGTGGAAGAAAAATTTTATACAAATAAGATTTAAAGACGTCACCTTATCATATTCAGAGACCTGAGAAAACTAAGAAAGTTACTAAAAGTAAGTTATGCTAAGTTAAACTCTGTATTTAAGATACGAAGAAATAAGAAAATGAAAACTATGGCATAGAAACGAAAATTATTGCAACGGGAGCCCTGTTTGCTCTCCCTGTTTTCACACAAATTGTACATTCTGAGGCCTGTCTTGAAATGTTATGTCCATATTAGTAGTTCGTTAGTTAATTCATACGCCGATATAGATTATGATTACGCAATTGATTGTACTTAAAATATGTTCACTACCAAGCCAAATCTAAATATATCTTACTAAATACGTACTATATGTACATCTCATACATTCAACTTTAATACCGATACGTACAGCTGATGCTGTACGTTATCTTAAGTTAGTTAGTTCATTGTACAATTTTTTGTAGTTGATGAGTTAAAGCCATTTTTATTCTTTGGTTAAATTGCACCACTCAGGTTTTTTTGAATTACTGTTTGTCATAAGTTGGTTCGTCAGTGATTCGTCTCATATTTCGGTATTCGGTTAGAAAACTTAACTTTTGTTAGTCCGTTCCTTAACTTAACGAGTAAAGACTGCACTAAAACTACTGAATCTCATTTACATGAGCTCAGGGAAACTGTCACCTCTCACCTGCCACCACCCCCTTAAAGCTTCAGTTGGTTAAAACTGAACATGATAAGTGTAGCTAACTAACTGGTTTTGATAATTAATGTTGAGATATGTGAATTGACGGACCTTCCTCACTACTGGACTCCCCAGAGTATCCTTTCTTGGAGGCGTCCACATTCTCGGCCAAACTCCAACGTTTAGGACGACTACTTTCATTGCCAAACGAGTCGGAACAACTGCCTTCGGCGTAACTCTTCCTCTTCTCCAGTAGACTGGACGCATGGGAGGGGTTATGATGCTGTGGTGAATACAAAAGACTATCGCACAGTTTCCGCTTCTCAGGGGATTTGGATTCCCCGATTGCCGAGGGGACAGTAGCCATGGAGGAGCCAGCACTAGGAACTTCCACAGATGAGGAGGCACAGGAGGAAACTCCTTCGTCACACGAGGACCAATGGTCTCCACCACTATCGGATGACCAGAGCTGTAAAAATTGAACAAAATGACTGAATTCAATAGTTACGGCCACAGACAAGATTGATCGTTGGATTCAAATAATGAAACCTATTGCATACCTGCAAAGAATGAGACATCTTGGGACTCTTGGGATACAGGGAATACGTATCATTGAAAACTCCATCGTCCGACGGATTCCCACTCTCACTCATTTCCCAAGAGCCAGAAGCTTGGAGATCATTCTCAGAGACTTCTGAGCCAATGCCACTAGTACTCATTGAATCCGATCGCAAATATCCGTCTCGTTTGCTGCTCGCACAACTCAGACTACTACTGGCGGGACTAGGGAGCACAGGCTCCCCAGCCGTTTCTGCAGATTCATTCCTTCCAACTGTCACTGTACCACTAACTGCACTAAAAGTATTATTATCTTCAGGAGCAAGTTCCTCCACTTTGGGGTTTTCCTCTTCCTCTTTTTCTACCAAGATAGTATGCACACGACATTTCTTCTCTTCCGTCTTGGCAGGAAAACTTTTGGTAGTGATCGAGATATTCAAGGATTGCCTGGAAAAGTGTTTGTCTGATCTCGAGGATTCCCATTCCTCCTCTTTGATGGAACTCACATTATGGTGATGTGGCTCCTTGACAACCAGTCTTGTAGGTCTACTCACAGGGATGATTGTTGCCGTCGTAGGCCCTTTCACTTGATTATTGTCAATGTCAACTTGTGAACGAGCGGTGGCCGCCTTACTATTCTCTTTGTCAAACTGGAGTCTCGAGAGGGCTGTGGTGGGAGACGTGTCTTTCAGTCCTGAGGAGAATGTTGAGGGAGGAGAAAATCGCAAAGAGAGGGCAAAACCTTTCTTGGCTTCGGTAACACAGCTTTTGAGAGGCGGTTGGAGAAAGAACTCGGCAGACTGGTGCAGAACAGAGCTACTCGTGAAACTGGAGGAGGCGGAAGCGAAACTACTAGGCACTGAAGAAGTCGAGGAGGAGGAAAAGGAACAAGTCTTTTTGTTGATAACGTTCTCTGAGATCAATTGTTTTTCGTGCTCTAGCAGCTGGCCCAGGAAGTTGAAGTTGGGTGATATGGTTGCTCGTTTGGACTTGACGTACCGGTAAGCGTCTTCGCAAGCCATTTGCAAGTAACGCATTATGTAAGCTATGGCTATGGTGGGTGATCGTGATATACCAGCTAGGCAATGGACCAGCACGCATTCGTTAGATTCCCGCACTTTATCTGGGAGAGAAACAATCATAGTAATGAAGTCCACCCAATTAAATCCATGGTTAGGTAGCTAGACTAGGATTTTTCATTACCAACAAACTGAAAAGCCTGAATAAAATGCGGAATGAGCTTCTCATTGGGGCTGTCATTCACAGGAATGCGCAAAAAATGAGAGTCAGACACAAAATCAGGCTTTGGGCATTTGTTGCTCACGTTTAGCTCGTAAGTGATATTATGACTCTGTAAAATAAAATACGTTTGCAGTAGTAGTTAGCTATGTTTGACACCAAGACTCAATTTCTCTGGAATTCGCATTGCTCACCATAAGTAGTTCTTTGTTATGTGCATCTTCTTCAGAGCCAAGATACAAGAATGGGAGAATGCGGGTAGGACCAGAAGAAGTTGCGGGTAAGCAAGGTTGCGATAAAGCGGTGAGACCAGGATATTTCCACATCTTGTTCTCACAGAGGTCTGAATGAGCAGATTGAAAGCTGACAAATCCACCTGGGTGAGAGAAATTAAAGTTTATTGTCAAGGTCTTTTTTATATTTTACTGCTAAAATAATTTGTTCAATCAGTTACAAACCTGACAGAAAGAAGACTTTGTTGAACACCAGTAAAAGTTTTTTAAGAAGAATATACATGAAACTGTCGGTTGATAATTCTTCGAACGAGGAAGACCTCTGATCATATACTATTATATCTGATGTCCCTTCTAACTGAATGCGGCAGTGTAGCAATAAATCTTTCAAAGAGATCTAAAAAGACGAACCATCAAAATCAAGTTAGAAAGTAACGCACAAAATTAAAAGCCCAACTTTGTTCATTTTTTACCTTATCCTGTTGTAAACGCCGCTTGATCAATTTGGAACTGCAGATATTAATAGCTCCAATGATATGATTGTCATTGTACTCCAGAAAAGATCTGCAATCGATAAGCCGAACCTGAAAAATGCAAAAAAAGTAAATCAGATCAACTCAATACAATTTTAAATCCAACAAACAGCGCAAGGAGAAGATAAACAAACGGAAAAACTTACAGTGCGCATTTGATCGCTCAAAATTTTGGATAGCTGCGAAGGGCTGAGGTTTGTAACTTGAGAATATTTTAGAGCCATTGTATTGAAATTCTGACAGCAAAGGGAGTTCAAAAGTGAAGCTGCGTGAGTGGGCGATTAGCAGTCATCGAGATAATTTGATCAATAATGTTTCCGACAGAAAGGAAGCTGATTGTGCACATGAAAAAATCTTCTTGCCTTGGAGAGAGGCACATATTTGCTGCATATTCTTCAATGTCTTCTTCTGCAAAAGAAGTTACAAAAAAAAAAGATTATTGCTTTCAGCTATGCATTCTGCATGCAAATAGTGTAAAGTAAATAGTGTAAAGTTGGTTATATAGTTAGTAACCGTCCTACCCAAAAAAAGCAATAACGTTTATCTCACACATATTTTTTGTTCTAATCATGCCTTCTAAGTGGCAGGAAGTACCCAAAAAAGGTAGCTGGGATTTTAAAGGAACACAATAATGAGGTCATAATCATTGGAATAACCAATTACCTCTTGCACAATCAAATCTCATTTGAAGAAAATACACAAAACTGTGTTCAATAAACACGTAAGTTTATAAAAAGGATTGATGAGCAATGACCAGGCGATTCGAATTAATTAATTGTCAATCACAATTTAGATTGCATACAGTCTCGGTTGCAGACTCGGTTGGCCTAGGTAATAGATCTTCAGATATGTGAAATCATAAGTGTACGACTGAAATATTCCCGAGGAAATGCATTGTTTGTTATGATTGGCAGACAGAATTTATCAATAGTCATTGATATGCACATGGCTATTAAGTAATCAACATGTATTTTTGAAAAAACAAATAGAGTGGACAAGATAAGCAGTGATAGACTGCTGCTGAATCACCATGATCATGCAAGTAAATAATCTAAATAATCGTTATACGGAACAGTTTTGACCTGATAAACTCAATGAATGCATCCAACCAATACCAAAGAAATAAAGCAACAATAGATAGATTGTACATTCAAATTACTCACTGCTGGAAGGATTATCTGAAAAAAACCGTGGTCTGATTGCTACTCGTCTTGAAATTGATCCTTGTTGTTTCACTCATTGTAACGGAATTGTGAATTAGAGGGATTTCCTCTGATCAGCAGCCAGACTGTTTAAATCAATAAATATGGTTAGGCACTGCCCTAAAAGGTTGTAAAATGATAAACAAACGTTGATAATTATGCAGTGACTAATAAAGTTAACTCACCACCAACAATTAAAATTCAATTAGTCACTTTTGTTGGTTAAGTCCGCTTCTTGGGATATTGTTACAACAGTCGAGTTGACTTTCAAATGTTTAACAATCCTTGCCTGCAGAAAAATCTTTATAAATCAACAAACAGTTTCTGTCCCAATCCAGTTAAAATAGCAAAATTACAAAATAATCTAGAACTTGATAGTTTGTCCTACACACGTTTTCATATGTCTAAATTAAAACTTAACCCATATAGATATAACTCAACAAACCTATGCTCATCCTTTTAGTATTAGTTAGTATTATAGTAATCTTCCGGACGGAATCTATCTTCTTTCTCAACATTGTATTTCCACATTGCATTGAAAGACAAAGCAGAAATTAGGTAAGGTTAATCGGCTCAGCATCTATAGAGGTCTAAATTAATTGACCTTATAACTCGTGAAAAACTGCTGGACTTGATTAAAAACTGTTCTCTGTCTGCTTTCCGCCACTAAACTGATTAGGGGTCATGAATATTCAAAATACTCATTCATTCCATTCTAACTATAAACTCTAACCTCTTCTTGATGACAGTATTTTCAGTACAAACTAAAATACACCATCCTAACAAATAATAATAATACCACACTGCTAGTTAGTTAGCTAGTTGGATATGAGACAATATAACGATAACACAAGCTAACTAAAACTACTTGAATCAAGTGGAGGAATATCTATTGGTAATGGCCTACAACCGAGGACGCTTTAACTTAGTCGTTAGTTAGTACAACATTTAATCCTTCTCTAATCACTTGCTTAATCCATATGCTATGGCCCATTATCATTTCAATAATATTCAATTCCAGTCGTCAGAGTTTATACACCCTACACTATCATATCCTTACACATCAAGTGTAATAGATAAAGTGAGAGCCATATCCACATTAACTGACTGTGTTTAAGAAAATGAAAGATAATGTAAATACGTACAAGATTAATAAGTCACAAACCAAAACCACACACATCATCATTATGAGCTGGAAATGGATGGACTGGACACATTTTTCACATCCTCTGCGTATGCAGTGATCTCGATCATTAAACAAAGATTACAGACTGATAATGATTGATTGATGATTATGATTACATCTTGGTACTATTCTTCCATCGAACCACTCATGGTCCGTTTATATTAAGGAAACTTTTAAATGACGATGATAATGTAACTACAAGAAAGAACAAGTAGAATATATAAGATACAAAAAGTTCATGTTGGATTGATTACACGGCCAAGACTTGTCGTCATTTTCAAGCGTTCTGATTGGCTTAAATCCATTTGGTTGCAACCAGCGGCACAATGCATGACTCATTTCTCTCCCCACACAAAAAACGCACACGCACGTTTTTCCCTTTTTTCTACTTTGTTTTCCTTGCAAGCCGATCACAATATTTTTGGGGCTCCAATAAGCGAGTGTGGAAGAAATTAGGTCGAATAACTGGCGTTTAGAGTTAGGAAAGGATATTTTTCGGAAGTAGAAATTAAAGGATGTACGGTGGCATTGAGACTTAAGTTTGTGGGTTAAACTTCATGTTAGTTTGACTATATTGGGAATTACGAGGAGCACAGAATTTATTATTACTGTCACCGTAAAAATGCATAAATAGACTTTTGTGTCATGGTTTTAGTATTTATACCTTGTCCGCAAAAAGGAGGTAAATTTTATCCTATCCTACTACACAAATTTATCACACACAGGACAGGAAAAATTTACCTCCTTTTTCCGGATGGTCTATATGCATACATCAATTCATGTATACTTACCATCTAAATGTCTGTATGAATTATCGCATGCGAAATATCAAAATCATGGGCTTGCCATTCTCAATGAATTTGCGATCTAACGCCCACAAACAAACACTGGTTGATTTAAAAGGACTTCCACGAAATGTGGTCAAGGAAAGAAAAATATGCAAGACAAGAACTCTTGGAGTGCATGGACCATAATATATACAATAATTATATTCTTAATTCAAGTGTCAAAACCAAGTCAGCGAGCAGAACAAAATCCAATAATGCAGTTTTAAATTTTAAAAAGTCAAGCTCGGTTTTACAGAATGATTATAAATATTTTAATAATTGACTATAATATATATAATTATTAGATAAATTACTAATTTACAGATCGATTATGCAAGGATTTATTTATCTAAATTAATCACACAGGCATGGCTTTCAATTCAATTCATATCATGTAATGTTAAAAAATTGAACTAAATATATAAGGTGTGAACTCACATGTCCTAAAATCATTGAACTCGATTATATGTAATGCAAGCAGAGTAGCTTCGTATATACTGTTTTTGTTCACAACAGATACTATATAGTATGTGATAAAAAATTAAATCGAATCCCACGTATGTTTAAGTCAGCGTCTTTGAACTTTAAAGATGTAGAGTCCATATTGCTAAAGAATTGTGCTGTGAGAGCTTCAATTTTAATTTTTTTCTAATGCAGGTCCTGTAGATGAAGGTAATAAATATTGTTTTAGAAATGAGACAAGTGAAATAATGGTGAAGGGTGATCTCATAATACTTACTACACTATATGAGATCACTAGATGGTATGCACCGCAAAAAAAAAACATATATACATATATTAATGTTTCAACGTCTTCAGTTCGCTTCTCGCAGTTTTTATTTTCACTACTAGTTAGCAATACTAATACAATTATATCACAATCTTAACTATTATTTGAGGCACTTGAATAAGATTTATCTACAACAAACCATTTTGGTGTGAGAGCGTTTAGCAAAGGCTCGACTAGTCGTTTATAAGGTCCAACTCTACAAAAAAGAGGACAATGTTAATGTATGGACTTGCATTACAAAGTCCATAATGAGAAATCGAGATTCCTATAATCCATGCTCTGTAAGAATAGCCGGGGAGATCATAATTGAGGAATGCAAACGACATTTCAATTTTTAACGAAAAGCATATTAGGATTCAAGAAGTATCCACATTCTTCAAAGTAAACAACATATGGCATTACAGAGAAAAACGAAGCTTCCTTCAAATAGTCATTAAGACAACTAAAAGACGAACCGCTCATCCTGTTTACAGAAAACACGGAGCTGCTAAAAAATGTAACTGGCAGACTGCGAGGAAGGAAAGAAGAAACAGTGTTGATTAAGTACAACAAATAATGACAAGCAAAATTACTCATTCTACAAACAATCAGCAATCACTGACTAACTAACTAACAGTCGATGCCTTGCTATGATGACTTAATACGGCCTCATCCCACGGACCATACATATTCTCTTTAAATTTCAAGGAAATCACGAAAAACAAAGGGAACAGAGCAATGACAGTAAAAATCACAACAGTAAACGTTAAAAACAGGGCCGAGCTCACTTTAAATGATGCATAGGCTGTGAGCGTAATCAGTAAGATAAGATTCACTGACGATTCCCACAAAATCGGGGAAAAAATGGGAAACAAGACAAAACATTGGACTGCGAGAGTTAGGAGAGACATAGAATGCAAATCTGAAGACATTCGGGACGCCAAGCAAATGGAGCCAATCACAGCCGCGTTCACTGAGATCGTTTTGGAGACGAAAAACCCATTGATTCCATAATCACAGGTGAGAAGATGGACAAACAGCATGGACACTGCTGTTGCATGAATTGTGTCTGTACTTATCGTGTCCGTCAAGGTTCGCAATGTGGGAGCCAATTGGTATGAGAGGATCAAGTATACCACTGAGACTCGAAGATGTTCTTTCCTCAACTGATCCCATAAATGTTGTCGTGGTTGGCTTCCAGGGAATTTAAACCTGTAAACAGAACGCCAGAATATTAATTACTATTCGTGTTATCTCAAGAGTAAGAAATTATAATTTGCTTACAAACATTCTACAGCTGCGAGTGTTAAAGACATGCATTACAAATGAATATACCTGGTGCTACCGGTGGGAGTAGTAATTGTACTTTTGCGGGGATGCCCAGTCTTCGGAAGCTGGTGGGACGCCCAACAGTTGTACCACACATAGCCAATGACGGTGGTCACCAACGTGACAACCAAAACAGGTTGCGGCGTGAGTCGCTCAGCACTCAACTCATGATAGATGACAAGGAAGAGAATACTCACTGACAGCTGGAAGGCGATACGACTGGATTTGAATGAGGCTTCGGGGAAACTCCAGTCTGTGGGATGTGGATTAAGGATGAGAGCCGAGAGGAAGTCCCCGTCAGTCTCATTGTCAGGTGATGAGCAGGGTTGGTACAATGTCTTGTAATGAGTCAGATTTTCTGCATCTTCTGTTGAAAAAGACTTGCTGCAACGGACCCTGTTGCACCCACCAGGTCCTAATCTCATCCTTCAAGACGTTAGTTAGTTTTAGTTAGTGGGTCCGTACAAAAAACAAACTGCTTGTCAGCCAACCTATATAGTTAGCTAGTTAGTCAGTAGTGTCAACTTGACTTGAACGAATTTCCGCCTCGTTTTTATGGCCAAACTTTGTCCACTGGGAAATCAACCCTATATACGACAATCTGTAGAGGGAGAATGAGAGCAACAGATAGATTGAGCTGAGCACATTACAGCTAGTACGACAACATTTTATTATGACGATTATCATCATTTTTTATTAACAACACTATTATTACACACAGAAATACGGTCAGCAAAATGATGACGATCGGTTTTTTATGTACTATTTTTTCCTTCAAGACGACAAACGACAAAAAAATCTTACAAGTTCTGCTTACTAGCTACGACACAATGCTCCCAAAAAACAAAGAGCCTGTAGCGCAGAATCCGACTTCCATTGTTGTATTTATAACTGTGTCTGTTTTCATTGTTGAAATCTGCTAAATGTGTAAGGATATTGTACTACACATATCAAGTTAACAATGGAAACATTCGAAAAGAGCCTTTTGAAAAGTACAAGGACCTTGCAGGAAACCACCCCTTATTTGGCGTTTCGGGTGTGTTGTGGAAATTCCTCATCCCCAATGGGGATTCCCCATTGTAATCAATAGGGTGCACTGACCTTGCAGCTAAACTGAACAAAGCTGGCCTCTATAGCACAGAATCCAGTTCCATTGTTCAATATTTTGTTTAAGGTGTGCAAGGATTTTGTACTTCACACCGGTAGTCGACAATGGAATAATTCGGAGAACCTTTTGCGTAGTACAATAACCTTGCATTGAGGCGGCTCTAATTATACTTTCTTCCGAAAAATTCCCTATATATTTTATATTTATTTGTGTTGTTGATTTGAATGCTTTCACTTTCTTCACTTGCTTGCTACTGCGATTGCGCAACATTATAAGTGTAGAAATATTAGAATATCGATTTTAATCAAAAATCGCTGGAATTAAACTTGAAACTGTATTAAAATATAATTTAATTTTCAGATTTCAAGTTTGGAAACCCAAATTCTGGTTCATTGCATGCGCATAAAGGTCTGATGGATCATAAAAAGTTTATTAGAAATATAAGCCCTTTTTTAGTAAGTTGCTAATTTGGGAATACTTTGATTTATTTCCTTCCGTGACTTGTTACAGATGCAAAAAAAAACTTGGATTTATATATCTCTAGAAGTGCGCCGCGATAAATGTAATATGTGCAAGCAAAGTGTACACCATGTAAGTGGAATAATCTCACATACGGAGGAAACGATTTGGCCAAAAGTCTCCCAAAAGACATTGCCCACTTTCAACTCCCTTTATCCTCATTACTAGGCCACTAATGATAAGTGAATCCCTTTTATAGCCACTAGTCGCCTGACAGCAGTAAAAAATATAAAGTGAATCCCAAGGAGTGGATCATGAACTTACTGCATATAATATACTACACTCTAACAACACATGGGATGGAAGTTAGAAGCAAAGCAAGTCTAAAAAGGAAATTACTTGAGCGAAGCCAACAAAATGCCGATGCGCCAACTTTACTGCCGGTTTTAGGACACTAGCATTAGTAATCTTCATTATCATAATGCAATGAAAGTATTTTACTCAAGGTCTATCATATCATCACCGTTTGTTACTACGCTTTTCACATAGCTCTTCATATGGATATAATATTTAAGCTCTAAAGTCCTAGTCAAGTTGTAGTTTTAACGTGTTTAGGAAGGATAGGAGAATTTTTGTAGAGGAAAACTATAAAATTTGGGAGCTAGTGGGAATAAAATACGTACACACGGAAATAAATTATGGGCGAGTCAAGGGAGTATTAATAAGAGTTAGAGGTAGAAGCCAAAGAAGGTTTACGATATTTACAAAATAGATGACCATTCTCTTAAAAGTTTATGGAGAAATGGAGAAAAGCAATCAACACGATTGTCTGATCTTTGAAGAAAGCTATTTGGCATGGAATTCATAAAACAGTGGTTTCACTTTGCTTGCTTTCTAATTTTCTTCAGACCACATACAGCTAGCTCGTATGTGGGTCCAGTGTTACCAACATTAATCTCAGGAAGGAGAAAATGAGGGAGTGAGGTCAATTTTTCAGCCCATCAGTCTTATTCATTCATTCAATGACTGACTTTGGTTTCTTGGATAGGCAAATGTAAACAATGTGAAGTGGAAATAATTTTTGGGAACAAAGACAAACTACCGGGTTGAACTCAAGGTTGGTACAAAACAAATGGGTCGTGCTAGTTTACACAGCAGGAACTAACTATACACTATAAAAGAAATCCCCCAAGATATCAATTCATACAGTCTGTTAGGAATCTAAAAATAAAATCTTTATGAATTCTGCGGACATACGCTGTTGGATTATTCGATTATTATATCTAATTCAAATTAATCAGATGTAAATATTTAATTCAAACCCTCGCTTAGAATGTCTATTATTTAATTATGGAGCTGTCAATCACTGATACATACAAAAACTAAATGATGAATGACATGCCAGATGAAGTACAAAGCATGACAGTGACAGTAATTTACAATCGATACGAAGAATTGACAAGTAAATTTCTATTTTATAAACTCACTTTAATCCGATTTCTGTTGAGTCACACAATCCCGGTTAATACGCACCACTTCAGTCACTGTTGATCAGCTGTAGGACTGATAATATCGTAATCACAGTAAATCCTTGGATCGATAAACTATGGAACGAGTCGATAACAGGAATTCATTGGCAAATCCCATAGCCAAAAAACTAATTCAGTTTGGCGATGAACAAAATTTAAACGACTTATTACTCACAAATCCAGGACACAAACAGCATCAGCCCATCTGATCTGGATCTGATTGAATATTCCATGAAACTGTAATCAAAATGTGAGCAATATCTCACCTCAACAAATCCAAGTGTTGTCTAACTAATTAGCGAATATTAAATGTTTCAAATAATATCTAATCAGACAACAAAGGAACTAAACCTACCAACAAAACACATGAAACAAATTCACAATTTCATACATTCCCACCGTTTCTGACTTTCACTGCACTAACGTGCTCATAAGTAATGGAAAGTTCCTAACTGCATCATTAATTAGGAGCTATTTTTCTAAATTTTTATCCAAAATCCGAAATAAAAAATAGCGAGATTGCCTGCATAAATGATCCCAGATCAAATAGCATTGATATACGCTTTTGGTGAAGTGTTTACATTGCAAAGACACATTTACCATTTTATTCGTACCAGGAGAAAACTCGACGAAACATTTATGCATGCCATTATGCAAATCCTAACTAAAAAGTTCTCAAATCCAATTGAATACATGAAAATTCGGTGCAAGTGATCAATGAAAATAAAATTTTACGCCTCCTTTCAAACGAGTAGAATATATATGTGACACTTTTATTGGCGTACATGTTACATGCTGGAAAACAATGGTATGGAGAAACGGTTCTCAAACACATTCCATGACTGGGGATTTATTGAAATATTTCTCTCAACCATTTCCCTTTTTGTCACTTGTTCTTTTCGACATTTTATTGTTCGCACACTGCTTTTTTTGCCAAAACTTGCCTTTTCTAACTAATCTCAATCCATATATAGCTGATTTATTTCTAACTTACCATTGAGTCTTTGCTTCAACAAACGAAACCCGTGCCCGTATAGCACACAATCCCAATTTCTTCGTTGAATTTTTTGTTTGAAAAACTCTTAAAGGTTCCGCTTACTAGCTACAAAACAATGCTCCCAAAAAAACAAAGACCCTGTAGGGCAGAATCCAACTTCCATTGTTGTATTTATAACTGTGTCTGTTTTCATTGTTGAAATCTGCTAAATGTGTAAGGATATTGTACTACACATATCAAGTTAACAATGGAAACATTCGAAAAGAGCCTTTTGAAAAGTACAAGAACCTTGCAGGAAACCACCCCTTATTTGGCGTTTCGGGTGTGTTGTGGAAATTCCTCATCCCCATTGTAATCAATAGGGTGCACTGACCTTGCATCTAAACTGAACAAAGCTGGCCTCTATATGCAGCACAGAATCCAGTTCCATTGTTCAATATTTTGTTTTAGGTGTGCAAGGATTTTGTACTTCACCCCGATAGTCGACAATGGAAAAATTCGGAGAGCCTTTTGCGTAGCACAAAAACCTTGCATACAACCACCCCCTTTTTTAACATTTCGGGTGTGTTGAAAAAATCTCCCGTGCATCATGGGGTGCAATGACCAGTCAAGCAAAGATGTTACAAAGGGGGCTTCTATGCAGCGCAGAATCCATGGTCAATAACTTGTTCAATGTTATCTTTAAAAAATGAAAGGATTTTGTACTTGACTCCCGGAGTCAACAATGGAAAATTCGGAAAGAACCTTTTGCATAGTACAAGGACCTTGCATTCAGGCGGCTTTAATTAGACATTGTGGGGAGGGGGGCTCTTCCGCATTTGTCTATCCCCTTTGTTTTCATTTAGCATTCTACTACGACTGCGCGTAGCCCCTTTTGCTCAAAACAAGCAATAAGTTCGCACCATAGAACTATAGATAGTATAATAATACCATACCAATGGATGGGTGCAAATGAGAATGTGTACATAAATATTTATACCCATCAGAGAATGTGATACTGTTCACCACTAAAAAGCAAAAGTGTTTCTTTGAATGGGACAAATCCTATTGGCTGAAAGAAAGATATAGGAAATAATAATGTATAAGTTAGAAAGGGGAGAAAAAGTAGAGAAAACTTTTGGTAATCAGTGTCAGGACTTTTAGAAATTGCAGTCAAACCTAGGGGTCTCCGAATACTGTGTGTGTAATGTAATGATAGGATCACGCAGTGGAGTCGTAACTTAAACTAATATTAGTTCTCATTTGCCCCCTTTGCGAACTCACTATAAGGGCTGCGATAGTTAGTTAGTGGCCGTATTGACATGGCGATCAAGAGTAAAAGTAAGGAACCAACGAACATTTTTATATTAATCCGGTCCCCAAAAACCCAACATTCATTTCATTTCATGGCTTTACAATCTGCACTTTTCTTAGGCCACCAGATTATTCATGGCTTATGCTGTATGTACGTGAGCCAAAAAATAAAACGTACCAAAATTAAAACCTGATTGTATGGCATTTAACATTTTAAACCATAGTGCATGATACACGCACATAGCAGCACCTTATAGTGTTTAGTGTATAAATGTGGACCAAAAGTTTTGATAGGAACCTATGCAGTGGGAGTTAGTATAGACACACACATGTGTGGTCAATTTGTAGAGTCCATCTTGGAAACCAAAAGAGCACATAAGTCTCTCTCGGTGCATTAAATACGTATAGAGATTTATTATGAAGGGAAATAGGAGAACGTCTTGTGTGTACAATCTGTATAAAGCTATGAGTCAGGCTTACTTATTATTACTAACTTTATATTGCCCGTGTGTTAGACAATATCCGTCCGGTAAACCTTCTATACTATATTCCCAATGTATGGGAATGAATGTATGACACGGTGGACTTCACTTGAATGCGTCCCTCATGTATTTTTCACCGAGCGAGCATTTCACAACTTTTCCGGTCAAGGGAGCAAATATAATAAAATGCAAAGAGGGAAAGAATTCCCTCCAAAATCTTTCTACACAAATAATATATAGAAACTCAGCACATGAGAGTTTGGGATTGTAAGACCACTCAAAGGTGCGCATAGAATGATAAAATGGAAAAAGCGTTGACCAAGCTGCACATATATATGAACTTTTTTTGTGCATACCTAGGCACGTACATGATTTTACGAGCATTACAAATGGAATCTACGGGCAAAGTTTCTCCCATAAATGTCATCTTCAAGAGTAATAGGAGCGATTAGAAAAATGACATAATTTGTTCACCAAGTAATTAGGAGATGAGGAAACATGTGTTCCTCACTTTTACAAATATTATGGACACCAAGTTCCTACTGTACAATACTATAAATACAGGGTATGTCGGGCTCACTCTATGACGAAATTTCTTGGAAAATCCACGTCCATCTCAAAGCCTTTATGATTTCAGGCTAAAAGTACGTAAAAATAATCGTTAACTCATTCCACATTTTTTGCTCCGGTTTTTTAAAAATAGAGCATATTTCTATACGCATAAGTTTCTTCGTCCACTTCCATCTAACTTGCATTTTGGACCCAACAACAGTCTAGTTTACAACACTATTTAAGTAATTGAATTCAAATCCTACCTCAAGGCGATTACATAGAGTGACCGACATTAAACAATAAAACTAATGAACAGCTCTCCAGCAGAGTGAGATATACATGAAGCTATGCGATCCGAAAACAAAGACTGGGATTACCTTGCCCCACATAGATTGCAAAAAGAAGTCTCTAGAGAATGATAGAAATACAACTGCATATTCGACAGATTCATTCCGGTTGCACGGTGATTTGTAAAGCAACGTGACATGGCAATAACCATTCACATTTTTGCTTGACAAAGATAACTCCCATGGGAAACTATTGAAGGACTTACGACAAGCCAGGAAAAAAAATAGTTAGTAGCTATAGTTAGTTAGCTACAGTTGGAAAGTTCTGGTGTGCTGGGAGTAAAAAAAGTTGGAATCATCATCTCCTTTCTCTTTCATATGTTTGAATGGGCTTGGAAGTGTGGAACTCTCACAGTCCGTCAGTAATAATTTAGGTGGGTGAAACCCCTTACTACAGAAAGCGACAGGTGAATGGAACCGGAAGAAATTGAAATCTCCGTACAACTATTATTATTGTATCTGTCTGGGTTGGGAGAAATCTTCAACAATGGAATGCAATGCGAAAGGAATTGGAAAAAGTCAGTCAGGGCTAGCAGGTTGGCTTCAATAAAAATTATTGTGGGGACGATAGGAGATTGTATGGTGCACATCAGTTGTATTCAATGAGAGCAAAATGATTTGGAACTCTTTTTTACAAATGAAGAGATTTCGTTTGGACAAGAATGGATCGATTTGGCCACATTTCATCGATTCTGACTATATAGTTGAGAGCGGGAAGAAAAAAGAAGAGGATTCGGGGGAACCATCTCATTTGGAGATATCTGTATTGCATTACTCTTAATGTCTTTGTTTGTTTTTGAGCTTTCCTCGTGTATTTACCTCTGGAGATATGTTTGATGATAAAACGTGACTGCCGACTACTATGTACAAACCAAGTCCACTTTTCATCCAGTTTCCAGTCATAGATACAATTCTCGAGGGAATTTTCTTTTCCTTTCTCCCTTCATATCTTTTTTACACGCCCTCTATATGTTTATACTGTATTGGTAATGAAATATTTCTACTTCTTTGTTCTTCTCTGATCAACAACACCAGGATCCATGTTGCGAATAATTTGCTGTTTTTCCATTCTTGTGCTCTTATGGCACCATTTTCAGTCAAAGCAAATAATGCATGCCGCTGCCGAATGTTAAATATTTTGTCCTTTTCCACATATTGTGTTGGAATCAACTTTTTCTCTTTTATTCGCATTATTGAGTGAGTGTAAGTAACTGTAAAAAACGAATTTTTCAAAATCCATTCATTTCTTAGGAGCTGGCACACTAACTAACTATAACCAACTTATGTGTGGATATTTTGACCTGGTGAAAACTGCAGTTATAGTTAGTTACTCAGAAAAGGTTTTCATGTCTGTGTGTTGTTCCTGTCACCTGCAGCTGCCAGCAGACTCAGGATTTATTATGTGCCAAAAATATAGCTCCATTTGATTAACAAAGATAATTGAAAGCGTGGGCACCAACTAGCTATAACATACATAGTTAGTTACTCGGGTAACCCAATTCCTTTTTTCACAGGGAAAAAATGATGAACGGTCCACTATTGTTGCCATAATTGAAAAAGTAGCCACTATTTACTATTTCTGACTTGCTTTCCCTTTCCCACTTTCTCCACATTGACTACCAATGGCAAACTATAATTATTAATATTACTCGTACTAACCACGAATAGATTCTCTCAAAATCAAGTTAGTTATTTTGTTAGCCTCCAGATTAGTTAAAATTTCAAACTTCCTATTGAGTAAAAGGTGACTTTATTGCTAGTTAGTGCAGTTATAGTGAAGCTAATAGGATGAAATTCAATTCTGGTAACAGCCCTGTGGCACATGTAATAATAGAGTGTTGAACATAAACTGACTGAATGACTTTATATGGGGAAAAATAAGGGGGATTTTTTGGGGGGGGGAGACTTATCCGAGTGAGGCTTACCTCAAAGCAAATCCCGAAGCAATAAAGCATGAAATGAAGGGTAATTTGAAAATGTGACAAGTCATCTAGAGATCCTCTCAGTCACTCACATGCTCCTAAATTCTCATCTCTTTTCCCCCAAGACTAGAATGGAGCTCTTCCCAACTCTTTTTTCATTTCATACACTGGGCTCAATGTAGTATAGTACTTCTTATTCCCTCACTCAAATAACTAATCTAATGCATTCATCCATTCTGGTTTACACATTGCACTCTGCAACTCCAACTAACTCTGTATGATTCCTTGGAATATCCGTTAACTGTACAAGTTACGCCTAAAACGAATCGTCAAATGAAAACGAAAGTACTACATTATACTATGAAATGGTAAAAATGAATGCATTCATTTTGATTGGGGCCTGTATTACATGCATCGGGAAAAGATAAGGGGTGTAATGGCTTTATTCACACTTTTGCTACACTCTATATGTAGTCACAGGAGATGCAAATTTACAGTTTGCAGTGAATGATCACCGAAATGAAATGGACCAGATTATCACCATCATCCAGCTAATATTTTTCCCCCTTTTCAATTTGTAGCCTTGACGTGTGCACCCATACACAAGTCTGACTGGTGGATTCAGCTACGGAGCTAAAATGTAAGACCTGAGTTGGTATAGCTTGAGCGTGCCTAAACATTATAACAGCGCCTAAAAAGTGGCTATTCTTGTAAAATTCAGTTTTTTCGTAAAAACAGGGTAGATTAATGTTTACGAAGCAAGAATGGGTCTGAAAATTATGAACACTGTGAGAAACGGAGCCATGAAAAAGGCCACCGCGCTCAAAATGGATTATTGTAAACAAATCTGGAATAGGATGATAGGATATAATGGCATAGGATGAAATGAAGCTGAAACAAACACTCAAACACTGTTATCTATTGGTCCATGCATGAAATATTGCTTATTATGGGAAAGGCATACAAGTTGTCATGCAAAGTACACAGTTTAGTCCCTCCCATTGTTTACCTATAGTGACGAAACATGGATCCCAATAGAACAGCCAGTCGCTCTATAATAGTAAGTTATTTAGTTCGTTGTAGCTATTTATTATCAGTTGTTGAGTGTAGTTGTTGTGAGATTTGCCATCTAACTTGTGTGCATACAATAAATAGTTTGTGGGAAATATTGAGAGACGAAATTTAATGCCATCATCTGTGGAACACTTTTTCTTCGCAAGATGAATGGTTGCCACAGAACTTGTGCATATATAGGAGGGAAGGAGCATTAAAAATCTGAGCACATGAACGGGGTTTGAATTTTTTTGCTTCTATAGTAGTGATTCGTTGTAAAAGTGGCAATGGCATGTACATAGACCAAAGGGAGGAAAGCTTTAATGTTTCTTATTCCAAAGGATGAGATGGGAATACATTTCTTTTTGGTTATGCATGCATGCACTATGAGCTCTCTTCTTGCTCATAATCTAATCTTGCTCTGTGGTTTGGTTTCGTTTTCCCCTTCTTCCTTCCTTCCTGCCTGCTTTTCTGTATAGCTTTCCTTTTTTCACTCCTCTCTGACTGAGTAGACTGGTGTGAGCAGTCCGTGAAGAACAAGGGAGAAAATTTATTGCACCAATTTTCACATATTAATCATTCCGCATCATACCTCTTAACATAATCAGTTGCTATAATTATTCCGCTTCAGTCTCCTTATAGCACAATTTTGATGAAAGGGAGAGCTTGCTCACAAAAACATATCTTCCCTTTGTTCCGACCCAAATAAAACTCATTATTTGCTTCTGCGCCCATTAAGTCACTAATTAAAGTTAACATCCAAATGTATGCTATACATAGGGAGTCAGAAATAATGAGCATGTAAACAAGAGCAGCACCAGAGTTTGTTATGTGATCACTGTAGTATATATGAAAACATGGGATGGATGAAAAATATTGTTTTCAAATTTTTGAGCATAAAAAAAATCAAGAAATGTGCCTGATGAAAGACTATAGTAAAAAGTTCTCATGAATTATTCCAGCAACATTTTTTTCTTGCGGAATGAAACTATGGAATTGGTATGTACGGTACGTACTTTTGACATATCTCAGATTTTGTAACTTTTCCTTTTTTCGGTCTTGTAGGCTTCCATGAATCTCATCAAGTTTTTAATCTGCTGTGACGCCCTCACATCCCATTATATGCACGTAGATGAGATGATGGAGTCTCATCTTCAATTTTTTAAGATCCTTCTTATTTTTCTCGCACTTGCAACTTTCGCCCAAGATCCCTGTAGGGCTTACCCAGTTATTTATTCAGTGCTCTTCTAAATCCTTTTCCCCGGGAAAACTTATTCCTCATTCTTTTCAGTCAGCCACTGGATATGTACATGCTTTCATAACTAACTGCTAACCTCAGTCTCACTCACTCACTCACTAACTGAATGATTTAGCATTCCCTCCTAACATGGGAACAACCGTGTGTAGCATCTACAATTCACATGGGCATCAGCCATCATACAAAGCACACATATAATTTCACTTTTTTTTATATTCTATCGTCCGGGTCGATCTAAAGTTTGTCATTCTCTTCCCTCTTACTATCTTTTAGTTGGCAATCAATTTTTTAAAAACATCATTTTCTCTGTGAACAAAACTCTGTAGTCTACAGCTAGTCCAGGAACTTTTTTTACAGTTGGATGGACTGTTGCTCTCACCCGAAAAAATTGAAATTCGGCTTGTCAAAACGTTTGCAACGCAACTAACCTCTACATATAACAAGAAATGAACGCAAGATGCAGGGTTGCAAACTAACTAACTAAACTGGTGCATCTACCACAGGGAACGGTCCAATGAATGTCAAATAGGTTGGTTAGAGCGATCCAAGTGGTGGACCCGGTAAGTTTGTCACATTGTGTGCATGTGTGTGTACGTAAGGCCTCATCACCATGATTGAAAGTTGTTGGATTTGATGGAAATGGAGAAAGGTTTAAAAGTTTTTCATACCAAAGGAAGGGAAAAAGTTATATGATCGAGATGGATGCAACTAACTAACTAAACTCACTAACTAACCCCACTCACAGACTGAACAACAGGGTGAGTTGAATAGGTGGGCTGACTGACTGAGCAAAAGTTTGTTAAGAGAGAGGCCAGAGCTTTTCTCACTAATTAGGTGCTCACTAAAAGTAAAGTCCTTTAGACTTTTGGGCTTCCTTCTTCTTGCTTACTTTGACTAACGCGAGGTTCCTTTCGTGGCACGTCCCTTTGGCTTGGCTGTGCGTAATAGATCTTATATGACGGACAGTAAGAAACTGGTTTAAATCATATTGTTGGCATTGATGGGTTCAAAATGTGGTTTGAACGATGCGCTCTAACTATAAGCTGTTTGTTACATTTACAACGTATTGGTTGTATTTAGAAACCCGTCTGTTTGAAAAGAGTGTAGATACGCTTGATTCCTAGATTGTAGATTCAATCATTTCAAACCGAATCCCAAAATCTGAAGAAAAATTACCTGTGAAGACTTGATTGTTTTCAATTAGAGGAATGTCTACTTACCGTTATAGTTAATTAGGGAATAGCTATAGTTATAGTCGATAGGTAGTAGATTTGAAGTTGGTGCAAAAGTCGTTGAACAGGATTTGAGTACATTTGCAGTCGTGTTGGCAGTTGTGACCGGATAAGTTCATTCATATGAAGGAGTAGGGAGGAGGCAAAACTTTGCCTTCTGCTTGAGGTAGTTTTATAGAAACAGTCAATAGTCCTTACTGAGACAAAGGGAGAGTTCCATAGTTAGAAAGCTTGCCAAATCCAGATGATCGTCTCTTTCAAAGGAATTTTCTCTCCTTTCAGCCAATCAGCCAGCTTAACTAACTAACTAACTAACTAACTGTCTACAATGGTTGCGTTCAATAGTTGGTTATTAGTTATGCATGCATGCAAGGGAAAATATTTGGTGCACCTGTTTTTGTTTACTTTGGTACAGAAAGCAAAAACAAGCCATAATATTTTTAAAAATGCGCATTTGATTTTATACATACTAATTTAAAATTTCGCATCTCGATTTGTCCATAAATAGTCAATAGAATCAGAATCCAACTATGGCTGAAATAGATTTAAACGTCTAATAGAGTTTGGTACAGAAAAAAATACAAATTTTGATCGGCTATACTCATCCCATGAAAATTGCACATAGTATACGTAAGTGGTTTGTTGTTTGTAGGAACCAACTGTAAAGTTGGCCTAGAAATTAGCACGAAACCATTATTTTTTTGCATTACGGATGGATGGTACGTGCAGACCCATAAACCCGTATGTTGTGCATGCATGGCAAAGTAATAAAGGATAAATGAGAATTCCTTGGTCCCATCTATTATACTACTTGCATTTTCTCCATTCACCACTTTCATTCCGTTTATGAAATACGGACATGCAGGCAAACACATGTACTTAAACATTTCGTGCTGTCTGCAATAAAGGGAATGCAAAGACTTTTAATGGTTTGTGTGTAAAAAAAGTAAAATTATCATAGCTGTACACTGTTAGTTATTTTTGAGTGCAAATGTGGTGTGAGTGAGTACATGTTTAAAAGTTAGAAAATATGACAGAATGTCAAAAACTGGGCTCCTTTATCATAGTCCATATACCGACTGACTTGACTGGTATACATGTAGATGAAAAGAGCTATGGAGAGTTATGTAAGCATATTTTCATTTTAACCCCGACGACCATAATTTTCTCAGTGAATGTGCACATTAATTTCAGTGAATGGGTTGAATGGATTTCTTTAGCTTCCTATAGGGATCTCCTTCTCTTCCGCATCTTTTCCTTTTAAAGTACAGTTAGTTGAGCAACATTTCCATCATCCTTCCTTCCTGTGTGCTTTATACTTTGGAGTACAACACATAACAACATGACATCCCCATCACCTTCTGCATGCTATAAAGCTACACTCTGGGTCCTATTATAATATTCTTGTACTCCTATGTATGCTAAGCCTGTGCCCAAAAATATTCTTGCTCCCCACTTTTTGGTATGTGCAACAGTCCTTTTCTTATGTAAAGTGAGCTCCTTTCAAATATCTTATGCAATTAGGAAGTGGCAAATTTTATGACTTGGATAGTTTGTGCATACAGTATGCGTTAAAATTGCTTTCCTAACTAACTAACTATACGAGTTGAATCTTATGCAATGCATGCAGGGAATAAGGGAATTAATAGCAGTGTGGATATGTTTACACTGCTCCGCCTGAGAACATAACTTTTAGCGAGTATCATTAGCTTGGGCGAGTAATTACTAGCTAGTATTATCCATTAACACTAATACGATTTTTTTAAACTTCCCTACCCTTGCTATGTGTGTGTGTGTGTTGGAAAGTTAATTTAGATTTTATTAAATCCACTTTTGATGTGCGCATACGGTTGTCGGTTTTAATATAGAGAACATGAAATTTCCGTTTCTTGGGCCTCATAATTTTCTTTCAGATTGTGTGTTTTAATATTGTACATGTGACATCCTTCCTAGGTCTTTTTGTACTTTAAAAAATTCAAAGTGTAAATTTAGTCAGATCTAGCTTTGAATTGTTTTTATAGTTTGTGTTTAACGCTGCTTAGTTAAAAATCTGAAACCAAGGGGCTCCTATAGACTGTATCTACGGACATAGCCCGCGTGAGTCTACTCCAAATTCATCCGTCATAAAAAACCTGTGGTTTTATTATCCAAGAAGTTGAGCTTAGACTAGAAAATAACATATTAGTATATTAGTGTCCCATATGAACATTAGTGTAGGCATTTTTATTTTTCCAGCCTTTACGTTCCGTGTGGAATAGTTTACACCCACTTATTTCAAACTGATTCAAATATAGACCACAAAAGTGCACATAGAACATGAGAACGGAAGCCACAGTTTTTGGGAGCACCGGAAACTAAAGAAAAGGTTGTGAAATTCTCATGGACGGACTAAACTCGAAGATAAAGAGATGTACAGGATTTGAAGAGAACATTTAACTGGACCATTAATGGGTCCAAGTTGGAGACTACAGGATAATAAAATTGGTTGGGAATACCCAAAGGAGACAATAAGTAAAGGGGAGATTCCATTTAGTTCGTTTGTTCAGTTATATTTAGTTAGTTGGTTACTTACTTACTTTTAGACTCTGATGCTGTCACATAGTTAGTTAGTTTGCAAAACGCGGTATGCTGGTGTGCCAATTGAAAAAGCGGATGCATTTTGATGACCACAATAGGGAATTTACTTGTTACTGCGGAAGAGAAAATAATGCTGGGCTCGCTCGCACTCACTCTCTGGTTGGAAGAACTGAAAGCCGTAGATTTTTGTACGAGTTGATGATAGCCCATTGACTGTACAGTTGAGCAGTTATAGTGGTCAAAGCACAAGTGGTCGTAAAAGTTTGAAGCAAACAACTTTGGCGAAAGTTGAGAACCCTTTTAAGTGGTAGTTAGTCCGTAATAGGTAGGTAATGGAACAAGAACCATTTGTGAAACAAGTTCAGTTTACTTCTCACTTAAAAAAATGTACACATGTACCGTAAAGACAAGTTTTGCTAGCCGTCCTGTGCAATATTTTTCTATTACAAATGGGGTGAACCATGCATTTCTTGTCTTTTGGTCATTAAAACGACCAAAAAATGAACTTTTCCAGGTTAAAATTGTGTATGGTACAGAAAAATTAAATCAAATTCAATATATTCGGCTAGTTAGTATCCACTTGTCTTGTCACCATATTATCAATTGCCATGGTTAATTATTATCATATTGGTAGAACACGGGAATCCGTTTAAACAATTTTCAAAGACATTATAGCATGAGAAACTGGATTCATTGAGATAGATTTTGCTGACAAGAGTTGAGAGAGATTGAAAAATAAATGTGAGAACAGTTTGTGCTTTGAGAATAAGTTGAAAGAGAAGGATTTCTTGAAAAGAAGAACATTATGTTACAACATTGGAGTCTAGTGGTAATTCCCTCAAGACCCTCACTTTATGTGAGTTCACAGATATGCAAAAAAAGGAGAAGAAATTTCCCAATGGTCGCATTTCACTAAAACACATACTAAGGGTACACCCGAAGCCGTGTAAACTCGTACATCTGTACGTGCGTAAATCTCCCAGCCAATCAGAGCAGACTTCCAACTTCTCCTTACTGATCTGATTGGCTGGGAGATTTACGCACGTAGAAATGTACGAGTTTACACGGCCTCGGGTGTACCCCTACTATACTGTAGTAGTAGTATCCTATGCCTAGTGGTACAATGTTGCATGTGTTCTAACTAACTATCTCTATAGTACTTTCATATGGTGATCCTTTCTTTTGCTTGTTTGCAAAGAAACAGTTAAATGAAAAAAAAATACAAGAAAGTAAGACACAATGTTTTTTTGTTATTTCCTCCATACACTGTTGAGTTCTGACTATCAACAGCTTTGGTTCTGGTGATGCAAAAATTGAGTGAAACTTTTATGTAACATTTCCAATGGGTACAGATATCATCCTAAAAGTAGAATGAAACAGTATTGACTAGATTCGATTCCCAAGATTTTATGATAAAACTTTGTGATTGTAAAATCCGTTCAATTGTACTGTAAGTACACGGTTACAAATAGAGTTGAGTTTTCCTGGAAACGATGAAATTCTGAATACAAGAGTTTAGACCTTCCATTGATTGAAGAATTAGAATGTATGCCTTACGTTAGTGCATCTGGATCTAATATTATCGTCTCATTTAAAAATCGTCAGAAGTCTTCCGAAGAATTAGAATTCATCAGAGCTTTGATATCCCTATCCCTGAAACAAATCACTAGAAATAATCTATGAAATATTTACTAAGTAGTTAAAATATTTCATCAAGAAAATATGAAACGGTGGTAAATCCATGCAGCCCAATTCCACCAAATAGTAGCGCAAAACAACTAATATTCTAACTAACGATAAAGTGCATGCCCAGCCTCAATAAATGACAAAAGGGTGCAAACCAAACTTTTTTTAATCGATGCTGTTTGAAGGAGGGGAACAAACATCAAGTTTTTTATGTGCGAATTCATGCAGCAGTTGAAATGATGCTCATTATCATCAGGATGTTCCCATGCCAAAAGCAAGAGTGTATACATGCATACATACATATAGACTGGACGGTTCCAATTCGTGCCACGAAAGCCACAACAGTAGATGTTAATGACGCTATATTGGGAACCATAACGGCCGTCCGAAAAGAACCCACAGTCCTAACTAATAACCATAACAACTATTCATTCCCACACACAAAGCATATGGAACATGAAAAAAGTCGTTTCAAAGTAGTTAACAAAGTGCTCTAACTAACTAACAATACTATTCCACTTTCTTTACTCACCTACCACCAGTTAGAGCAAGCACTAACTAAATGTAGCTCAATCTCATTCATTCAACACTTTCACATCTCTTAATACATTCCAAGCAAATTACTATCAACTTTCGCTCATGAAAATTTCCATATGCTCAATCTTGCCCGGTGCAAAATATTCTGCCCATACGGGGAATAAATATACGGAGGCGAAATTTGCGCTACCACTTATCAGTGAATGCATAATCATGTTGAGTGATACACAAGCAAAATGGTCTGTAGCTAAAACTAACTAACTAACTAACCAGCCCTTTGGATGATGATGATCTAGATAATAGTTCGTTAGTTAGTTAGTTACTATCCAAGGCAGTAGTGCACATTATATGCACGAGACATTGGAAAATTGCTTCCTGAGAACAACTAATTATGACTAACTAACTAACTACCTACCTTAAGCTTTCTACCATATCTCGTACCTAGTTGGCTACAAAATTCCTTGCGCTTACCAACGAACTAACTTAACTATGCTACTTGCATGCGCTGTTAGGTCTGTGAAAGCTAGCAAGCAAGTGTGCATGTGTGTGTGTGTACGTTCCACTTTCACTCACTCCCTCGCGTAAATATCTGTATGAAAGGAAGACTTGGTAAAATTTGCCAACAGTTTGTGTGAGTCCTTTCACCGTGCAGGTCTATAGTCAACTGTTAGTGTGGGTGCCAAAATGAGTGAGCAAGGATTCTCATTTTTTGTCCATCTGCTCCGAAAAATGGGAAGTGCCGATGAAGACAATACATGGAGAAAATCCTCGTCTCGCCGTGAACCCCAAAATAACCACAACCACCACAATGGGGGCAAATGGAAACGGAGTGGACTCCATAGCACTTCATCATATGGGAGTTATGGAGTGACCACCAATAGTCGACTGTATAGCCAAACTCAGGTGACCAGTGTAGCGGCTAGTACTAATGATGTGTCTCATTTTAGACGCAGGAATAACAATAATAACAATTACCACCACAAAGGGAGTGCAGTGGCCAGTAATAATAATAACAACAGCTCCAAACGGTGGTCCAGGTTCCCTGCACATGGTCCGAGTAGTGGACTCAACAACAGTGGTGGTAGCAACAATGGGAGTGCAGAGGAGACTATATATGAGGAGATGATGAGCACAATGGGTCGAAAACATAATAACTGTGGAGATGAGTATGGGATGGGGAAAAAAAGGAAATGTGGTGGTGGATGGAGGAGTTTGGTGGGTCTGTACGGAATTGTGATGGTTGTGAGCACGACATGTTACTGGAACTCCCTCAGTGGTGACTTTGTGCATGATGATTTAAGTGCTATTAAGACTAATGGAGATGTGACGGGGAAGACTAGTAGTGGCCATGTGCTGGAGGCCACCAGTCTGTGGAGAGTTTTCCTCAATGACTTCTGGGGCAAACCGATGGGAGATCGGACCAGTCATAAATCTTATCGGCCTTTTACCATTCTCACGTTTAGGTGAGTCCCAGTTTTTAGTTACTCACTTATAGTTAGTTAGTTAGTAGATTGTCTTTGTAAATGGACCGGTCAACAGTTTCGGCCTGCGCATGTTTAATCAGTGGTTTATGTTTGCCATTAGTTTACTTACCAACTATATGGGCATGGGTTAGTAAATATGATGGTAACTTTTGCTGTTTTCATGGGTAAACTTATTGGTTTCAATGACAGCATTTTTAAAAGCCAGCCAAGTATTTTATGGTAGGGGTTCATTCAACTGTTTCTGTGAATAAAAGTATGACGGTGAGAAAAGTATGCAATTTTGATTAGTGTCTCTTCTGCATTTGCAATTCGCATTACAAACGAGGAGCAAGCGTGTCTCCAACCTTGGGCAAAGATTGCTACGAATTTTATAATTTTCTACAAATAAAATCTAACGGCGTTATAAGTTTCAGCTTCCCAGGTGAATATGAAAGCAATATTTAAAAACACTGAAAATAGGAAGAAAAGTAGAAAAATCTTAGAGGGTTCTTTAAAATTTTGGTAAAAACAGTCAAGAATGCCACCATTGGATTTCTGAAGAAAGAAGACATGCATAAAAGAAAAGACTCAAAACCACTTTGTAACTGTGTAGCTTGCATAATTGAATTCATTGTTCTTTCATACGCATTTAAATTGAAATCAAATTGGATTTTTTCAAGTCATTTAATCAATAAAATACCTGTCCAAAAAAAACTTTTTAAATCAATGTTAAGCTACGGTCTGCATATTGAGAAGCTATAGTTTTGGCAACAAACGAGTATGGTGCAAAATAAGTGCCTTTTCCAACTGTAATGAAAATTGACAAATTTATTGGAACCATAAGTTTACGAAATTGGCCAATTAGATAGTCAGAAGAAATCTTGGAGGGAAGAAAAAGCCTTTGAAGAAATGAAGATGAATGGGAAATGTCTCGTCCATTGATAATAACGATAATTGATAGGAGCACTAGTACACTAGCAGAGTTACTAACTAACTAATAACCATGTTAGATTGAACACCCAACGGATTCCAAAGTAATGGAATCTGGCTGAATTATAAGTGGCCTGTAGTATACATACCATCTATTTTAGGCTACGTTTAACATGCTGGTTAAACAAACATGTACCACTTGTCACAATTCAATGGGGTCAATCATTTTTTTCTTGTGCTACAATTCTTTGAAGTCCATTATTTCAAATTTACCCGTTTTGTCAGTGGTGAAAGCATTATATTAGCCCAAAAGATTCCCAAAAAGTTGGAGCACAGTTTTCTCAGGCTTGAGACTAACAAATCTGTAAAACGATGATGGCGAAACTATACCGGGGTGTAATTCCTGATTCCGACCAAATTTTTAACATTGCTATATTGTAAATTATGAACTCAAGGGACTTAATATTTTCTAAATTTATAGTTAGTTAGTTTTAGGCTCAACTTTGGCTAATTATTAGACAGTCAAACTGCTCATGTAAGATTTATTTGAAACCACAAATCCTGTAGTTTCAATCTACCTCCCTTAATGCAATAATAAGAACACAGGGTTTCAAGTATGTCTAAACACACAAAATATAATAGTGTTTATTAGACACAACCAACTAATTAACAAAGTTGAAATTCGTACGTAACAACCTACCACGGTATTACAGGGAATGCTGAATTACAATTTGGCCTCACAATGGAAACCACCTTGATAATATATACTTAAACTAGACACTGCATAGGAATTTGCACAGATCTAGCTAAAATAAAATCTGAACCAGTTCAAATCAAAGATTCCATCCATAAAGTAACTAATTTGAAGGAAAAAGATGCAGATTTCAGCAAATTGTGAAAACTATGGCAAAGTCAACTAACTAAGTAAGTAAGTAGACTCCATCGTTAATATCCACTCATGTTATGTATAGTGTACACATTAGGGAAACTTTTGAAGAGATTCAAAGTTGAGCAACTTTGCTAACTAACTAACTAACTACTACTCATTTAAATAGAGTAGCCAAAGTTATTCGCTCATACTACTTACTACCTTGGAACCAACTAATTACAATACAAGTGGGTGGGAAATCTTAAAGTTTTAGGACAGTACACACATATGCAACTAACTCAAAGTCACTGTGTTTAGTCTTTGCCCATTATTAGTGACCTACGTACACACAGGGATTTCCTTGAGTCGGAGCACATTTTTGGGCAAGATTAAAAGGTCCATTATTTTGGAACCAAGTTTACTCAACTACTATAGTTAGTGAGTTAGTTATAGTAACTTACTCAACTTGCAATATTATAGCCTCTATGTGTAGTGCCAGATCCAAGCTAGTGGAGTTAGAGCATGTATTTCTTTCGTGTGTTTGCACAACACAGGATAATATATAATACAGGGAGTGAGTGAGTGAGTTAGGAAAGAAAGGAGCCGAGTAATTAAGTAGACCAGCAAAGATATCCATGCACATAGCTGCTAGTTAGAAAGTGGAAGATAGAAAGTACTAACTACTAAAGACTTGGTGAAAAGAGAAAGTTTACTTGCATCACAACTAAAACTCGTAGAGCGCTCATCATCACCATCATTATTTCCTGACGTGAGAGTTTAGCCCAAGTGAAGTTCTTTCTCCAATTTTCTCCTTCTAAAACTGTGTGTATTCACCACAATGCTTCCAGTACACTATGGGCTCATCCATAGCAGGCTCTGGCAGTACAAAGAGTTCAAAAGTTGAATTATACCGTCATGATGGGAATGTTTAGGAGGAGTATATAGTAGTGACTAGCAGTTAGTTACTATAGCAGCGAACTAACTGTCTATCCATGTATGATGTTTGCAAATGGATTGAGAAGTAAATTTCACATGGGAATTTCAACATCTGCATTCATCAAAAACCGCACACAACTGTTTTCCAACTGCTGTCTCTACATTTTAGTTTGTTATTTAGTTAGTTGTATAATTTTTTATACTAAATGAGGTATTGAAACTTTGTGTACCCCCTTCGTGTTCAGATATGCATGATTGGACACTTTATACCATATTTTGGGGTAGCATTGATCAAGTTCAAGTCCATAGGAACTAAATAGTTGATGAAAAATGAGCCATGCTATCTATGTTGTAGTTTTTGTTACGTATTTAATGGATGTGTGTAGTAACATGTGGACCATACTATTGATTGAGTAGTTATAGTTAGTTAGTTAGCTAGGGAGTGAGAAAATATGAAAATCTGGATTTTTTCTCTTTTGTGTAGAACCTCCTGTAGCGCTCCCTTCTTTATTATTAATAGGCAATTTCTGGTAGTCACAACAGAGATTGGCTTCCTTGCTCTAGGACTATGGAATAAAAAAAGTCTTGTGTGCTATGTACTTCCTATATGTACGCATTGTGTGAGAAAATATCTTCCTATCATAATTCCCACTTGGAGCACACAGGGAAAAATAGCAACACCCAGTCATTTGGCCGTATCTCTTCTTCTTTGCATATGAGCGTCGTAATGAGGACCATAAGAAGGTTGCAATGGAAGCATTGTAGGTGCATTCTAGCTATAATGGAGCCCTTTAGTTGGGTGCAGAATAAAAAATATGGCACGAGGTGTATGTATAGTGCTCACCCTTCCATATGCACATGATGGGACAGAGTTTGTTAAATAGAATCTATGGAAAACGGGATTCATTATTTAAAGGCATATGTTAGGAACCCGTATCATGTAATTTCCCATTGTTAGCCAGCCAGTCATTCTCATTCACATTTTTTTCATATGTATTTGTAGAGTACAAAGGAAACATTAGTACCTAGCATGTATTATGACTTGCACTATCTATGTTGCCAAATGGGTTTTCCCTTCCAGTAGGTAAAAGTGCTGTAATTTGCACAAAAGAATGAGAAAGTGAGCCCCCGTGGGCCTCAAAAATACAATTAGGAAATAAGGTGAAGATTAGACGAAAAGTAAGAAATTGAACAAAGCTCTTCAAGCCCGTTTTGGAATAAGAAGACTGACTGAGAAAGTTCCAAAAAGAAGCATGCATTTGTACAATGCCAATACATTGTTTTCCCCCTTACGCATTTGTATACATACATGGTATACTACCTACTGCGTAACTATTTTGGAATTTAAGGGACCAGAGCAAAGATATTTTCCATTCTTTCCATAGAATTGTTTGAATTCCAACTGTGCGACTAGATTGTCTAAAAGTGGAAACGAAATTTGATTGTCTCCGACTTATAGATTGCAAGGTGTAGTTGTCACTCACTCACTTTCTTATGCAATCTATTTGATTGGACCTTTAGATAAGTTGCAAATCCTCGATAGCCACGAACAAAATTACTTTACTGCTACCCACTCCTTTCTTGTTCCCAAACTTTGTCGCTCCCCTCACAAAGAGAGGAAAACTCCTTTCATTATTTATTATCCTCCCGTATCAGCAAGATGCAAAACTCACGGCCACCAATAATGTGATAAACTTGAATTACATTGTCACTCACTCAAAGAATCATTATCATTTTGGTCCTGGCTGGCTTACTTTTACAGTTGAGTTAGTAATGGAATTTGAGGCTAAGACAAATTTTGACTTCAATTGCGCACACTAAAGAAAGTATGGACTAAATTAAAAACTGGTGTGTATGGTTAGCATTTGAATGTACACAAGTAAGAGAAAATATTGAAGATTCACATAAGCTTGAACCAATGGGCCGTAGGTTTAATTTGAATTATGTGGAGCATCCAAAATCGAATGGTATTTTTGAATGCCCCTTCGACTACTGACTGACAGTCAAGAATTAGAATATACGTATGTAGGCGCAATGCAACGTACGCACGGAAGCTATAAAGGTGTCGCAGATTTTAGCAAGTTCTTGCTTTCAACAGTAAGGTCTCTCACTACGGACTACGTAGGAGTAAATAATATTAGTAAATAGAGGATGATGAAGTAAAACTTAAGGGCTTGTCGTAACAATAATAATAAGTCATTTGCCTTCAGTAGCAGCGCGAGTAGAATGTGAACAGAAATTACAAAGTGATTGTTCAAGAAACTTTAGAAATTGATTTGGTGACAACACAAGTTGAACCTCATTTGTTTATTTCGCTCAACACAAATGATCCAATATGTTTTGCATATACAACCATGTGCACAATTTAGTTAGTTAGTTAGTTAACGTACGTTAGTGACTGATGCTGTTTCATTTGTAAAACTAGCTATTCTACTATAGTAATTACAAAATGTGCATTTTTTTTGCTCAAAACATGCATGGGAGCCTAAAGTTTGTACAAATCTACTGCCTTCTAAAGTACTGGATAACTGATTATAAACACAAAGTTCAATTTCACAAGTATAGATGATACAAATTGTACATCTTCAAAAACGAGTGTAATTCAGTTGGCTAATATATTGGTGCCACCAAATGTGAAAAAAAAACATACGGGGTCAAATTTTACTCTTAATTTGAACGACCATACCGAAATGAATTGTGCTTGCCCATTTTTCATTCCAGCTAGTACATAAGACTCACTGTACGTGTGCAAATTGTTTGGCCTCATTCAAGAATGAGATGGAGAAGGCACGTGTGTACATTTCCCAACATCCAACTGGCACTCATTATTCATGGAAATGAGGAAGAGAAGTCACTACTTCATTTATGTGGTTCTTCTCCCTCTCTCTGGCTCTGTCTCCATTTCTATTTCACTTTTGTGTCCCAAAGTCTAGCAGTCTGTCAAGGCTGCACATACACACATGCATAGGGTGATACGTATAGCGCAAGCAGACTTGTCGACCAAAAACCCACACACACAGTGCGATTTATTTTGTTTTCCTCCGTCTCTAGTATGTGTAGCACGTGAATTTGGGAAACAAAGACATTTTCTCCATGTCTCCAGCATTCCCTCGATCAACTCATTCATTCCCTCAGAACGCACTGAAAGAAACTAACCAACTAACTAACTAACTATAAGCTTTTGCCGTCACATCTTCGGGATTGTGAAACTCGTGGGAAAAGCAATTTGCTTTTCTCCTTGTATATACTCCTGACTAGTAGTTTCGTTAGTGGAAAAGCTCGTATGATGAATCCACGTAGGATATAGTGTATGTACAAATGGCATTTATCCCATGCTGGAGCTAGGTAATCCTTTGGGAATCCACTCAAACACAAATATAATATGAGTGAGTACCAACCACAAAATACAGGGCTTTCATTCCTATATAGTTTGTTTGTTAGTTAGCACGGACTGTATAACAAAATAATGTATAGGGATAAGGGGGAAACGTCTAAATCTTGCACATTTACATTTTTGATTAAGAAAACCGTTTAGACATTCCCCCCTCGTTGGAACATGATTAGTGGAAACAAATAAGGAGTTGCTTCTGCTTGTACAACTTTTCATTGTACTATTATTAGTATATAGTAGTAGTATTATGACTTTGAGAAGAATGAGAGGCAGAGTTGTGTTTTGTTTAGTGCTTACGCTGCACTAATTAGTGATTTACAGTTGGAATAGGGATGCAGTTAGTTAGTTAGTTAGAGTAGAAGCGTAGATTTTTATTTGTAGCTAGTTTTGAAAAGGTACAAGAGAGGCTTTGTTCCCCTCAAGTTAGTAAATATTGATGAGTGGGAGTCAGTTGAACCACTTGATCTGCAGTGGAGAGTAAAGTGCAAAGTTTCACATATTCCAAAGTGGTTCAACTGATGAGCATATTTTGGCCAGCTTTTTTTAGTTGCAGTAAGTTAGGATGTGATGTACGCGGAAATGTGCCTCACACACACACACATACACACACACTTTGGCCGCAATTTTTCATCTGGTGTTGTAACTTTTGTTGAGACCACGTTGGGGATGTGGAAATGGGGAAAAGGAAGATAATAATAATGCATGGTCATGAAGAAAGCGTGACAAGAAGGCATCTGATGTGTGCCTGTCAAGAGGAAAAGAAAGTTTGAGTGGAATTCTCACGAGAAAAAGAATAGCAACGGTATATTATGTTCTGTGTGTGCACATTGGCTGTCATTTTGTCACTAGATATCTTGTCAGCTCCACATGGCTACAAAAAATGGATGAGCCTGGTATAAGTGCATACCCTGCTTATATAGATAGGAGGACAACACTTGCTCAAACTGCATTTAAAATCCAATAGTTTCACTTGGGCGCTTCCATCCAATATGGGACTATGGGAGAAGGTTCCGGCAAAGCCAAATTGATTTCCAAAGAAAACCAAAAAAAGCGCCAAAAAAACCACATTGGAAAATAAGCTAGCTAATGCTCACAAATTAATCTGTATTAAGAATATAATCAATGTAGAATCTCTAGGAGAAAGATTAGGGTTTTTTGAATGCATGCAGCTGTTTTTTATTTTAGTCATTCCATTGCTTTTTCAGTTTTTTGTACTTCCCTAGAAAGGTATATGAAATTCCCGAACGATTCCGTCATGTATGTACAAAAGTCAAGTTGGTTCCACTCTAGCGAAATTTTTCACTCACACTCTCTGACTGACTTCTTGAACGGCAGAAATAAATGACATGATTTTCACAGCATGAGTACGCTCACAGTGAGGTACCTGGGACAAACGTCCTTAAGTTTTTTTTCTTGCTCCCTTGTTCTTCGGCCACACACGTGCAATGTATGTGATTGAGTGAAAAGTAACTGCTCCATAACTAACTATGTGAAAAAAAGTGAAAGCGCACTGACTGGATTGAGTGTGAAAGTTTGGGAGAAAACTATCGTTTTTCTTTCGATCAAGCACTCCGATTAAGAACTTTAAGAGAGACCAAGCAAGGTGTACTAAAAAAGTAGGCCGGTGATGGGAAACACATACAAATATACGTAGTGAGTGGAAACCATTTGTACAGCATGCATTATATACAGGGAGGGATAGGAAGTAGAGTTTCCATTAATAGACAGGGTATATCTCACGCCCTTTTGTTTTCCCAGGTGCCAAAATAATACGAGATTCACAAGTGTTCCACGAATACCGGAAACAAACAAATTGATATTTCTGCACCCAATGAGCTATGGCTAGCTGTGAAATTAATTTGAGGATGTGGGAAGAAAAATTAGCGCCTTAATCTGTCTCTGTCTCAATGGGTTGCAATTAGAACAATGGAGCCAATTGCATGTATGCATGCAAGCACCGGATAATAGACATCCTGTTTTTAATTGTACTGAACGAGAAAGTGGCATAATGACACAAGCAAATTGCTCGTATACTAAAACGCTAATAGCAGTTAGTTACTTTAGTAGCCAAGCCACTCACTATTAATGATTCTATAGGTAGTAACCATATCAATCCTTCCCAGTGTGGTGCAAACTTTAGCTAACTAAAAACAAACTAATGCATTAGTACTAGTACTAGCTGGTGGATATTAAGAACTATGAGTTGTACACATGCATCTATAGAGTGAAAAAAGTACGGAAAAAATTGTACATATATTGAAATTTGCATGCTACAGTTAATCACAACTAGTTTGTTTTAATATTGTCTACGACAGTCCACAGTTTAGTTTATCAGGTTTGGCTAGTGTTGCGCTCATGACAAAAACTGTGTTTCCAAACTGCAGCTTCCTACCTAACTATATATGTAGAAAACTGAGATGAATGAGCACCCACGATGCGAGTTTCCCTTTCATCCCTTTAGCTACAGATGATTATATTGGATCTTGTTTGTGTATTGTAGCCAATAAACCTGTAGCAAAAGAATAAGGAGCCTGTCTCAATTCATCCTTTCCCAAATTAGGAATTAAAAGAGAGAAAAGTCCTTTGAGACTTTCCATTCTCACAATCGTATTGATTTCATCATATCATCAAGTCTAGTATTCGACTGAAATGTGACACATTTTGCAGAGCCAAACTAATGGGCACCCAAAAGCAATACTAATTATTGGTGAAAGGCCATATGAATGTGCACAGCAGTAGAGGCGACATGAAAAAGAATGGCATTTGTATGGGATTGAGACCGAAAAAGGGGCAAACGCTGATCCCAAGAGTGAGTAAGTGGAAATGAAAGAGCAAGCTGTGCCAACTGATTGGACTATAAGATGATACAAATTGAGAAGCCATGCCAACTAACTAAATTGCTACAGCTATCTTGCTCCTGATTATGATGATTATTGGTGTTGACATTATTAAAGTGAGGCCAAAGGAATGAGCCCTTTGGAGCGAACCAGATGAAATAATCAATAGAGTGAAAGCTGCTGCCAGATTACTCCATCCATCCATGCCTTGCATTCGTTATACACACAGCCACCCACTCGTTTCAAAAAGATACAGAAAACCAGGATTGCACTGTTGTATCGCTACCGCAGTCAGTAGGTTTTATTATTAACCTACTCGGCGGCTCAATTTTGCACTACCTGTGTGCTGGTCAAAATTCCTCTTGTGTCGGGATTTTGAACCCACCACAAATTATATTAATAATTGGATGCACACACTGTGTAAATGAAAAGGATTTCCAACTCGAGGCCTTAACATTTGTTTGTCGCATTTGAATGAATGCACAAGGGAATCCCATTATTATTATTATTATTATTATCATTATTATCATGTGCAGGATTTAATGCATGAAACAACATGCCCTATAATCCTCATAATGATGTGATCACCTAACTAACTAACTAACTATGAGTTTTAGTTGATGGCACACATTATGCTAGCTAGTAGTAAGTTGGCAGTATCTACAAATCTTGTCATAATAATAGCTTATGGTTCGTCCATATTATTGATAGGCATCAGAGTTGTATATTTTGTCTGTGTCGAAACCTTCTTCAAATTTACTAATTTTTGATACTGACAAGTTGGCCCCTGAAGAGTTTATTCAGATCTCCAGTTGAATTTGTTTGTCTTTCATGATTTTATAGGGGTGGTTCCGATTAAAATTAGTTTGCACAAAAAGTGAGCAAAATGTGACTCGAGTCATGGCCCCAAACAATAATATTACTTTTGGAATGCTATACATTGTGAGAGAACTTTTAGTTAGTTTTGTACCGGTATTTGTAGGATGAAATGAAGCATTCCCTATGAAACTAATTAATTGATTCGTAGACAGAGAGTGTAGTGAAATTGTGGGAAACCTTACAAGTTCCATGGATTGTTTTGCTCCAGTTGTAATATTTAGTTCCAAATCTATTTGGTCGTGCGTCATAGAAGCCCTTGCATGAAAACTAACATGCATACATATTATGTACAACAGAATGTTTGAAAAATTCATAAAAAATGGTCTCAAGTGACAATAAAGAAATTGTGCCACTACAAAGGGAAAGGGAATTCTTGTAAAATATAAGACAGTCAAAGCTAATCTTATTGACAAGAGTAAAATCAAGATATACAGGGCACACTAGAGGTGGTACAATAAGGAATAGATTGGAGCGCAAACTGAATTTTATCAAGAATGATGCATAACTTTTTTATCATCAATCATTTCTTGTGATGATAAAAGGAGCGAAAACATACATTACGGCCAGTCCCGTAGGACTTGAACACCAATAAAAAAAGGATACAGTTAGAATACATATATGTACATGCCATGCACTGTATGGGAAAGAAAACATAAATGACTCCGTTACGAGAAGTGACAGTTGGAAACAGTCATTTTCTTTTCCTCGATGCCACTGCGAAATGCACACATGCAAGATTCTTGTCCAAATGTTCTCCCCAGTTAGTTAGCTAGCTAGCTTAGCTAGTTAGAGAATATGTCTGCATCAAGAAATTTCCCCATTTATTTGATTGTTGATAACGCTGCAAAATAAAGGTACACACTAAAAGCATCAACGGGTCAATTTATTACGCTCACTTTCTTAAACTAGCTAACAAAGCAAATCACTGAGGCTTCCTATAATCTAGACTCAAAACAGCTACTAATGCTTTAATGGCACACAATTAAGCCGAATCAAAAGCATGGGTTATAGTAGTTAGTTGCAGCTAGCAATAACTAACAACCAATCTAGGTACATTTTAATCGGATTGCATGCAAAATATTGTTTGATGAACTGGAAAATGGGAAAATTATCTTTTTTTGTATGCTAGCATTAAAAAACGCAACTCATTTTTCGTGCATAATCCATACATACAGGGAAAGTAAAAATGTATAAATGGGACTCTCAGACGGTGTGTCAGTTAGTCTGTACCATAGAAATAGATATAGATTGAAAAATATTTGTAACCAACCAACTCAACTCCTGTAAAAGAATAAGTTATAGTTGCTTTGCACAAGTCCTAGTGCTTAAGAAACATAATGTTGTTCCCATATGTCAAAAATGAGTGAAAAATTGGTTCACTTTTATCAACAACTTTTGGCCGGTGAATTTATGTTCTAGTGCGTCAACAACAAAAAGATAATGTGTGTTGTGACATTTATTCCTAACTGGCTGGCAGTAGCACAAAAGTAATCTAGAGAGAAAAAAAGTTTTTACCTTTGCATAAGAGTGAGTATCTTTTAGTTTCATTTCTTATTGTTCAACACTTATAGCTCCACAATAGGGGCAAATGAATCGGCACTCCAAAAGTTTACCTCTGACTGCGTCACTTTCTCTTTTCTCCCAACTACTTTTTGAATGGGCAAGTTTTCCAAAAAAATTTCTTGCAATCAAGGTACCCAAGTTTCAAAATGTGCCAATCTAATTGACAGAAGAAAAAAATCCTTCTTTGTTTTTTTTTCAATGGTAATCCTGTGTAGAAATGAATTGAAAGTGTCAGCCCTATAACCCTTAAGTAAGTTTGTTGCCATTAAAACTATTTGGAACCAATGGAGTCTGAAATTATTTTATTGGCATCAAAATGGGTCATAGTTAGTTAAAAGTTTACGGATTTGGGACTCTGTAGTGATTATAGGAACTAACTGTAAGTTTAGTTAGAGACATTGAGAGTCGTAACGTGGCAAATTATGCAGCAGTAAAGACATTTTGCCCAAAAACCACAAAGCCTCTCTCTGGGCTCGCTATAGGCAATCTAAAGGGCTCTGCACATCAATTTTGTGTGCACAAGGATCACTGCACTATTTCACATTGACTGCGGCAAGAATAAATTTCTGAGTCTGGAGCGCCAAGAAACCTGATTTGGGAGACTGGTGTAAAGTAGGCAATGAAATTTCATATCCGGTCTCTCTATCCCAATTTGTGCTATATGCAAGAAATGTGTGGAAATTGGTTAGTTTCAAGCGAAATTTTAAAAAAGTCGAAAAATCTTATTCCACATTTCAATGTTTCATAACAAAAAATATTTATCTTTTTGCTCTACATTTATGATGCAGGCAAAAAAATTAAATATTACTTTCGCTGTGTCAGCACATAATAATAATTTCCATTCATTCTACACAATATGCCAAATTGCTAGTAAACACCGTAGGCAATTTTGGAGTCCATTGCACGTTACCTGTAGTTAGTTAATGATACGGTTTGCCTGTGCAATTCATTTAGCATGCTGTTAGCACAATCATTAAATAGTCATGTAGATGGTATCTCCGAAAAAAGACAGTCAGTGAGTGCATAAATTGTTAAAAAAAACGGAGAGAGCTAGAGGGGTTTGAACTAGTAATTATGATTGTTAGTATGTAAGTTACTGACTACAAAAGGGGGAAAAATGCAAACTTGTAGCCACAAAAATAATACAGGGACATGGATAAGTTATTTGGGAAAAACACGCAAACCTAGAATCGATTTTTAAATTTCCTTCTGGAGCTCAATAAAACAGAATTATTGCACGACAATATGCATCTTTTTTTCTGTAGGGATTGGCAAAACCATTTTATTATCTTCAAACGGCTATAAAATTTACTTGCATTCAAAAAATTCGTGACATGCAGAAATGTTTTCACTTGTTGTGTATAGCATTTTAGGCTGCTCATTATTATTGCTTACATACTGTACAAATATTTTAGCCGTTTTTTAGCGCTTTCATTAAACAGCCAACATAATAACTAACTAACATATATAGGTGCTCTGACTAACTAACTATAAGTGTAGGGGATTCGCAAGATAGCAAATTATTTGTGTGGGAAACCCAGAATTGACAAAAGTTGAAAGTTCCTTTGGCTCCCATTTACTTAGTTAGTTAGCTAGGATGGAAACAATTAAAATTCTTTCCTTGGTCCTTTGTCTAAATCCAATCGACGGTAATGATTTAGTTTTGAAAAAGGAGAAAACTTTCTTGGTACACAGTCTCAGTCACTACTCAAGTAGACTTGTGTGGAATCACATAGTGTGGCAAATGTATGTGTACTGCCTTGGTACACACTTTATGTCCACTGTGGATGAAAAATCAAAGCTACTAGTCAGCAAAAATAAAGTGAAATCACTTGGGACACACTTTTACACTGTAAAAGTACTGACAGCAAAACACACACGGTACTATGTACCACTACATGGAATTGCATCGCAGGATAAAATTCACTTGATAATCAAATCGTTCAACTTGGAGCTAAAAATTCAGTCTTGGAACACATTGTTATCAAATATGCTAAATGTAATTCAAACAACAAAATCAAAGTGTGTTGTGTACTTAATGAACCTACCTGAATTTTCATCTGGAAAAAATTTCCCCATAAAATCATGGACCATAAGATATTAATTTTGCAGACTGCACAACTAACTAACTAAGTAAGTTACTTTGATTCAAAGGAACCATTTGCAAACCATACAAAGGCAAATATTAGATTCTAATTTAATTAAATTTCTAGTCCAATCTGAAATTAAAAGGCACCCATAATCCTACAAACATTGAACCTGGCACAATCCAAAATGTTGGCTACCAGAGTACTCAAACAAGAGACAAGGCTGTAGTGGAAAATGAATGCTAAGGGAAAATAAGAAAGAAAATGGGGAAAAATTCCTTTGCCTATTTGAGTCAGAAAAAAAGATAAAAGGTAGATCCAGCTACAGAGAAGATGCATGTTCATTTTTTTGGAACCGACAGCGCACGTGAATGCATGTAACTATTACCATCTATATCTATGTGTGGTGTAATGAAAGTCAAAGTGAACACACACACATGAGTGAGTCAAATAAGACAATATACCTGGGGCTGGCTTCAACTAACGGTCCCTGCACCTCACAATTTCAGAAGGCACAAAAATATCATCATTAAACTTTCATACATCAAAGCGTGCAGACAGAGCTGGGGAGCTGGATCCACAATTGGTCAACTGAAGCGTAAAAATCTGCCCCTCTTTCTTCCTCCAACTCATAGAAAACAGTCAAAAGGGCTCCTTTTGTTTCATTCATTCTATGGGTCCAATAAGTTGAAATTCTGATAGCTCACAAAACAAATTTGTAACTACACTATCTTTCTTTGCATATCTATACAGTAAGCATTTAGGCAGTCAGTGAATACATTCACCTGATATGTTACCAACTAATGTTTGATGTCACTATAATGAAATCAGGGTATTTGACCTGAAAAAAAACAGTACAATTTACAATTTTAAACCAATATGATTCTCAAGTTAATTTACCCAATTTATAACAGCATTCTTCGAGAACACTTTAACGTGAAATAAAATGGGATTGCAATTGGTGGGAATTTTTTGCAATGAGCTTCCTAAAATGCAGACACACAACAATTGAATCTTCAATGCTAAATTATATGGAAATGGAAGTATATTTATAACTAAAGCAAAGTGTGCATATAACTTTCGTTATGTCTTTTACATTGCACTCATGCAAGACTATCATGTAGCGACTGCTGAAAAGAATAGTTAGCAAGACAAAGGGAAATGATGGGAGCAAAGATAATGATAATAATAATAATGCTCCCGTTTATTCACATCTATACTCGTAGTCTGTATACATACGTGCGTGCAATATGTACTGACAGACAATGCACTAACTAACGAACAGGCACAAACTATAGTCAAAGGATGGTTGACATTTATCCACCCATTTATTTACTTTGGCAAGATAGTGAGCACCGTATATGGATGGCGAAATGGCCTCTGATCCAAAATTTTCAAACTATCAAACAAGCTTGAACGCCGTTGGTCAACAATCCAATTTCATGTCTTTCATTCCACTAGATAGAATACAATGGCGAATTTTCCCCATTCTGTTTACCATTGGATGGGAAAGGATGGCAAGTATTTCGTTCGTAATTTTCGTAATTACTATAATGTATTCAATGCATAGGGAGAGCACGCGATAGCAATAGAAATTGTAATGAGAGTTCGTTAGTTAGTGAATGCAGCCAGTTTCCCTATGCATTGTGCTGGTACAATTTTTGAGCTTTTACTATGCGGGATTTCATCGCAAGTGTCAGGATGGTAAACCTAGGCTTTTCTTTTGTCATCTGGAATACAAGAGGGACTGTGAATCTTTTATAGCGAATGACACTAAAAAGTGGCAGACACGCACGTGTGTACATTCCATACATACCTATAAATGTTGTAGATTTGGTTGGTTAGTTATAGTTAGTTAGTTAGTTAGACCCATGTGCACATGATACTCATTTATTCATTTCAGTCAGTGTAGACTTTCCTTATCGGAGCACTGGTAGCTAACTAACTATCAGTAAATTGCAGTCTCGTTGTGAAATCCATTTGGAACGCTGGGGAATTATTTACAGCTTTCAAGCATTAGGACCCGTCATTAGAATTCAACAGTGAAAGGCAAATAAGAAATCATGCTGTGATCAATATTGAATGTTTGTGGTCGTCTCAAATTTCAACTCTATAATATGAATGCGATATCTCCAATAGTTAATTGAACCGTTTAGCACTCGCTATTCAACAGCTTGCCCCTATAGTCTCCATGAGGAGTTTTTGTGACACTGAATATTATGGAGCTACGAATGAAATTCGCTTTAGTCAGTTTAGTTAGTACAAGTAAGTAGCGACTATAAGTAAGCAAAGCAACAATAACTATGCACAAATATTTCCCCATTTGTCGTCCTCTGTTGTTGTGCTAAATGACTAGATAATTGAAGAGGAGCGCACTATTTTCTATGAGCATTGCACCGTAAAATGTATTCTCGTTTCCACTGTGTCTATTATAACGGCTGGGAGCAGTTTGCATGGACGTAGTTTCAGCAACATGCATTATGCATTAAAGCAAACAAGGGGACAAAAGGAGCAGCAGTAGCACTGTACTAATCTATTACATATGCAGACACACAGTAGTCCACCCTGGTTCATCATCCTTTTCCAATGCAACTCTACAAATATGCATAACAGGATTGGATTTAAACTCACACAATTCGCAGTCTTCAAAAGAAAAATATAATATTTGAATTTTAAAAATCATGTGCTTAGGAACGGCAACCTTTCTTTACTAAATCCAAGCTCAATAATAAGCCCCTGAGTTAAGCTTTAAGATTGAAAATATACAGTCGGATACGAAGAACTATAGACATCACAAGATAAATATTGTTCGACCAGGTCCCATTAGGTGAAGAATTTGCCGCACAACAGCCAGCATTGTCAGGTGTGTAGATTTTGACATTATGAAGAACGGGAATGAGCACAACTATTTAGAGGGCTATCAAAACGTACACAATGAGACACTTAAGTTGTGGTACAAATGTGAAGCCTGTGATGATGATGACTTCCATCAAGTGCTATTAGACTCTAGTTTTTCCCATTTCCCATTGAGCATTCAGTGAATGCTATTTAGTTGAGGCATGTTGACTCTGTGTGGTGTGCAGCAGGGAGTTTTTCACTCAGTCAGAGCCACAGTGAAAGCAACTTGTCCCAAAGCCCCGTGTATAATCATAAAGGAGATGAAGTGATAGGGTTTACGTGGGCTGGCACTATGACAACAACTCATTATCCATTCCAGATGAAAGGGAAATGTAAAACAAATTGGATCACGGGAAGAACACAAGGATGCGGCAAAAAAGTTGTTAACTTCCCTATGTACAAATTGCCGAGTGAAGGAACAACACAAGGGTTCAGTCAAAATATAAAGACAAAGACTTCCAAGTCCTTATATGTACTATTTCTATCTCACTCACCAGTCAGTGAATTAGATGAGGAAAACAAACACCGTCTGGAGTGTGTTTTGCTCATTTTTACTTTCAAATATTTTTTCCTTCTTTTGAAACCAGGTTTTACTTGCCCTTTTTGTGTTTGATACCAATGCGAAGGATTTAATCATGTTTGCTAAAATTGATGAAAAACTGTATTCTAAAAACGAGCACAAGGATTGATTTTACTTTTGCGTACTTTTCACGTCGAGGCAGACATTTTTTTACCTTTGCATTGAATACATCTGTAGACTTCGTGATCAAACGTCAACTATCAACAACTTGTTTGTTTGTTAGTTGTTTGACTTTATCTCAGTTTGTAGATTGAATAGTTTTAGTTTCGTTTGTTGAAATTAGCTATTTTTTTGAAAAGGTGTGTGTTTGCTGGTATTTTACGCGATAATGTTTTTCAAATGTTTGGCAAATATAGACTGCGATCGGAATCATACTGTCAAGCTAAAGACCCCTTCAAAATAATAATTGAACATGAAGGTGAAATGATTGGTAATGACAATGGAAACTTTCAGTTGGATTAACTTTTTTGGTGCATGATAGACGGTATTGTGAGTTGATTAGACAAGACAGTATTACTAGTGGAGCCGACCGGCCATTTACAATTCATAGTTAGTTTGTTAAGTTAGTTGTATTGAATTGAAGAGATTGAAATGTAATCTTGATTGATTGTTGTTTGATTTTGATTCAGATTGAACGTGTTCCTGCATGACTTGGATCCTATGGGATTTCATTTGGTCAACGTCCTGCTCCACACAGTTGTTTGCGTCGCCTTTATTAAAATGTGCTTGGAAGTTGTTGGGACGGGAAAAATGACAGCTTTCATTGCTGGTCTTCATTTTGCTACACATCCGATTCATACTGAAGCGGTATGTAACTATTATAACTTTGAAAAATTTTCCGAATCCATGTTTTCTATTCCCTTACCCTTAGTTGGATGGATATAGAGGATGTGTGCTTGGTGAATTCTTAGAATGTGCAAACAAAACATGCTGTTGCAGCTGGAAGGGAAGACTAGTTTACTTTATGAATCAATAAAAACGGGTAGAAAACTTAACATAATATATGAAGAAATGCTGGGAGAAACTTGGTCAGCGAAACTTTTGGGAAAGGGAAGTCAATAAATCAGTCTTGTTGGAAGTTTTGTGTAAACCCTTTGGAATTTTATTAATGTGCTCCAGTTTATTTTAGCTCCGTGGCATCTTTATGAGATGATGGCTTCCCAGCACACTTCTAGTCAGTGTATTGGAAATGAGAGTAATTTTTGTATCCTTCCTTTCCAGCAATTTGTCGTCCAATTTGAATTCCGTAAATTGAAATCGTTCCTTATAGTCTTATCCGTGTCCACAATATCTTGTATAATAATTTATGTACATTCATTAACTTTTATACTCAAACTTTTAAGCCGTACCAGATGAATTTTAAATGGAAATTCAAATGAGAAAGTTTCTCCCAACTTTTTCGTTTCCCACAGTCTTTAGTTTGTGACTTTTTAAATTGGCATTTTCAGGCAGGTAGGTAGCAAAGTCGGTTGACCTTTTGTCGTCCTCGAAAAATGTTTGTTTGCACAATAAGCAACCACTTTTTCTATATGCAAGCAAATAACTCGTATAAAGTTAATAGTTTTCTGCCGCCGTGTGTTTGTGTGTGTGTATCCTATGCAGTTGTTTTAGATGTGAGAAATATGCGGAACGATTGTAACTAACTAACTAAAACTAATAATAAAAAGGGTAACGCGAGCAAAATCCGTTCGGTCCACTGCATCTGTATTATACACATAAGAATTTGGAGAAACACCCGGCGCACTTTGCACTTTAAGGTATGAAAACATATGGGCGTCTGGTAGTCAGTCAGTCACAAAAGGGATATTGTACATACAAGATGATGATGATGCTCGTCATCATTATCGTTGAGACGTGACATTTGATATTTTATTGCTCCCTCCTTGTCCCAAGTTTCAATTTTTTCCAACTCCTCAGTTTTTCAATGGAACGGCAGAACACGAGGACTGCGACAGAAGCTAAGCTATAACTCGGGGCTCCCCATTTACTTTTTCAACTCCACATGTGGGGGCGAGCTCCGTTTTTTTATGAAAACGGAAACTTTCTCATGAACCCTGCATAGAGAATAGAGAGAATCGTGTACTTTTAGTGAAACATGTGTTGCATTCTATGAAGAAAGTTGGGCCAACTTTTTCGTCTCCGCTACTTTTAATCACGAGTCAGTTAGTTAGTTAAGGTAGCTTCAAGTCTGTAATGAATTTTGTTTGGATTCACAAACAAAAGCATCAACTAACTAACTAACTAAGGTATTATTAGCATTGCTTCAGTTCAAAATGCAAGTATTGCATCATTTTCGATGCATACAAGCTGTAGTAATACATCAAGTACAATACATTTTTCGGGATTGATAAATGACTAAAAGTGCATTTGTACATGTTTTTTTACACAGGTAACAGGGATAGTTGGCCGTGCGGATCTTCTGGCGTGTTTATTTTTGCTCTTATCCTTCCTCTCTTACAACAGGTAAATCTGGATGAGTACAACATTTTATGCTTTGTTACAACCAAAATGTATTGTATGTATGGAAATAAGGGTTGACAGGCTCTCTCAGAATTTATATGCACACAAGTAGCAGTTTACCGTGAATTCATTGCGGATGGACTGTGAGCTGCCTATGTACCAGTGTAATTGATTTAGTCTAAAAAATGTAGTCGCTTTGGGGATGTGTACATTTATCTGTATAAACTCTTTATCCATTTAACAAAAGAGGCCAAAATCTCCGATAAACACACACGCACAATTTAACAAAATTTATGACCTAAAAAAGGGACTAAATGGTTTCAACTCTCTTGCCAAAACAATCCTTGATGTACTAGTTCATTCAGCTACTTTGGAGAGATAAAAACTCCCATGGAGAGTAAATCAGCGATTTAAGGTCCAATTTATCTCCATTTTTGTAAGCATTGGGATTCTCGCATTCTATGGTGAGCTCAGACAACAATATCTGTATCTATCCTTTGTGTCCTCCTGTGTACGAGCCACCTTTGATATACTTTTCTTCCGGGCACCAGTCAGGGTTAGTGACTAAGCGAGAGCAAAAAATACTTTGGATTTCCAGAGACTCGAATATTATTATGAGAAGCTGAGCTGACATTGTGAGTTTCACTAGTAGACTAAAAGGTCGTCATTTCTATGAGGCAAAAGTGAGTTTGTGATTTTAAAAGGGGAACTTATTTTGGGTTGACTGCACTTGGCAGCAAGTCTCATGTATCGTAACCCCATGGGGAGCTGTGCAATCAGATGTACTTCCTTCGCAAAACTCTTTGCCACCACCATCCCATACTATATATAACTGGTGCGATATTCCAGGCGCACTCATTTTGCCATAAACTTTGGATTATAATCCCTTCAGGTTCAGGAGTTCAGTCACTTTTCATACCCGGATCTATTAAATGCCCATTTACCCTATTTATCAACAGGTTCACAAAAAAATATGCAAAGGGGAAAACTTTCAATCAAATTCCCTCATTTAGGTTTCTTTCATAAAATTTGAGAGCTCAAACTTTTTTGTGGAAACACTTGAACATTTTTTCTAGCACGTGTATAGGACCCGGGTAAGACATTTAAGCTTGGGATTCCATTTATTGCACAACATGTACTCCTTTTCAATATAGAGAAAAAACAAGGGACACAAGTAAACTGGATTCTACAGGGATAAACTATTGCTCCTAAATTGCTCTCCAGGAGTAACTAACTGCACCGTGGGATTGAATTTATGAAGGACTTTCTCTCGCCCAATATATACGGTCCGGACCGGACCAGTAAACTTGTATTTAGTTGCTTTAGTTACTTACTTAGTTTTGTATGGTTGGGACAACTTGGCACAACCATCTGAATAGATGAGAAAAAGGAACCCTTGCGGGCTGGAATTTACTTCTACCGAGACTATTAAGACCACCACTTTTGCTTCCTGCAGAGTCAACCCAAATATAACACACGACAACGACACACACACACACACATACACATACATACAGACTGGTTTGTCCGATTCCCAGTCACTTTTCATTTTCTCTATCTTTCGTAGTCATTCGTTTTGTCAATTCTACAAGGAGCATTGCGTATGTCGAACGGGAAAAAAAATCTTTTTCAACTGTGTACAATGGTGCTCCACAAATGAGTTCAACACTTTATTCAGGTCTTGTTGAATTGAAATAGAAAAGTGGCAAAACAAGTTACTTGAGATATACAGTCAGTCAGTAGTCACAACTACTGACTAACAAAGTACATACAAATATCTCTGTATATACAGTTTTATGTTTGTGCTGCTCCTAGGTCTAGGTCCAATATATTATATATTTAGCATTGCATAAAAAAATGGAGCCGTGGATTTGAGTTTACTTGCTGACAATACAGTCAGTCGGCTCGCTATGTGTTATGATGAAATGCAAATATTAGAAATGATGACCAAGGGATGAGAGTAATGAAAAAAGTTTGGACCAACTCCCTTTCGGAAATGATTCATCAAAGTTAGTTAGTTAACAAACGAAAGGTGTATTCATTGAACCGGCAAGAAAGCTGAATGAACTATATATAGTGGCTCCTTTTACCCGTATGGAGTATGTGTTTGGCTGCTCGAGTTAGACACACGACTACAGACACATAATATATTTGGTACATACAAAAGAATAAGAGTTCCATCCTTTCTGTTTTTTTTACTCGTCCTTCCTTTTCTTGACTGGCAATTGAGCGGGCAAGGGGAATTTTTACTGCGTACCTTTTGACTGAACCTGAAAAAGGAAGGAAGTTCACTTACTTGGAGACCTCCACTTTTTTCTTCAAACGAAAGCTTGGGTCGTCAGTTTTATCCATCAAAAATGTATTTATTGGCAACACAAGGAACTGCCAACTGCCAATAGACAAGGGATGGATGAACATAGATAAAATTCTCTGGTGGTTTCTTGAGGCTTTGAAATCTTGCTCCTTCTTATTATTATTATAATCTATAAAATGCACAGATATAAGATATTTATGTACATACTTTGTAGTTGGGAATTCCAATAGCTGTAGGCCATGTTTAGTATTAGAGAGAGGAGAGAGAATTGTACGCCACTATTTACCTGCAATGTATTACTTCCTTCTACTTTATCTATTAGAGTGTTTTTCTTCCTCTTTTTAATGTAGAATTGGGTATTTGCTGGAGGACAATGGTTATGAGTTTAGCTTGTAATGAATTTTGGGAGCGGAAATACTATAGGCTGGCTTGTGTGCACAAGGGGAATTGATGGGATGCTTTTGGACCTGGGCATACGGCTTTTTGTGTACAAAATGTTGTATGTTTGCAAAGGTTTGTTGTGTGATCCTACTTCCTGGAATTTTATCACAAGGAGGGAAAAAAGGAGAAAGTTGAAATGGAATCCTGTTTGCATACACTGATGGATAGACAGACAGGGATGGTGGGGGACTTTTCCCGTTTTTCCTACTCTATTGAATTGATGATGGCAAAACTCCCATCATCGTGTTCAGGCATCAAAGGCAAGAAATTCTAGTCTCCTCTGCTCTCCTCCTTTCCCAATAATATATCTTTTTTCACTCACTTGGATCTGATCTGGAGTGAGAACTCGTTTGACGGCCATTTTTGTTCGGGGCTATGAAAGCAAAAGGGATCCATCTTATCTGCCACCAGTCTAGTCTGTACTGTAATTCTTGGGTGTAAACTGTAATTCCTTATTTACTAAGGAACACCATTTTTTATGTACCAGCATGATAAACGGGAAGTGGATTTTGCACCGCCGCTCACCTGCGTTCTTGTCCACAAAATGTGTCTTTCGTCTTGTCACCCGCCAGCATTGAATTTTTTGGTCCCCCCTAATCATACTGACATACGTAACATGTGAAGTATATTTTTGACCGATTTCCCCTAATTATGTGTGTGGCTATCACCATCATATGTATCATCATGTTAAATCGCATACTTTAGTACTCAAAACCGTTTTATCTCCAATCGAAGCTTCTTCCCATTCCCAATATCCATTCCTTAAAGCTTATGCTATAATCTGATTGAGTAGCATCCACTTGACATAACTCCACTTTTGTTATTCCGATGGCTCACTCTGTGTATTCACCTTGTTGACATTCTCAAATTCACGAATCTAATATACTCACAGAGTTGAATATCAAATCCTGCTCACAATAGGCCCACAATGGAAGTCAAATCCATGGGCTTAACTGTGGTTGTACACAATTTTAACTGTGCATGAAAACAGCAACAGTTACGATACATTGTGTTGGTATGTGAAAGGCATTATAACTATAACTATAGGGCCCAGTGGAATCAATGTACTATAAGCAATACGTATAAATAATATGCAAATGTACATGACTGTGGAAGATGAGATGAAGAGATTTGAGGAGGAAGGAAGGCAAGAGTTGTTCATGCATGGCAAAAACGGGGATTTGAAACTAACTGTGAGTTCTGGAAGCAAGTTAGTTAGTTAGCTCTCATCTAATATTATCACTGTGGTTTCCAACTTGTCACTTATACGGACGGATCGACTAACTAACTTCATGGTGGATGCATACCAAGAAGATGAGTAGATGATGAGAAGGAATGGAGCAAGTGTGAAAGATAAGATGATTAGATGCTCAAAGAGTAACTGACGAACTCTCTGGCGTCTCTGATCTGGATTGATACCCGCAATAGGTTCACCACATGAATTTAACCAGCATTTAAAACTAATTTCATTTCTGGTGCGATTGTGCAGACAAAAAAACAGCCATAGGTTCATCTGTTGCGTTAATTCCAATATAGATGACAAATGGAAGTAAAATTCCAAGATTAAAATTTTGTATGATTTTCACTGTGAAAATGACATTGGCTTCCAAAGTTTAAAAACCTTAAATCAGTGCTTCTAGTAGCCCGGAAGTTTTGGGTTATTTAGCATTGCTGTATCAATCGCATAGTTTTGTGGATTTAATTTGAAACTCTATTGTGTAATGTGTGTGTATAGTTATAGTTAGGCTATAGTATTGGTAAAAAATTTTGTGCATTTTGTGTCGGGTAGGCATTGAGCTGGGTTGGAAGTTGGAAAGATAAACGCCTTGTGCAGTTCAAGGAGAAAGAAAGAGTTTTTAGTTTATAGTTAGCAAGATGGAAGTATGGATGGATGTATACATATAGTTTGTGTTGAGCGATTGAGTGAGTGAAAATATGAGCCCGTTGATTGGGAATTCATATTTGAACAAGTTTCTTTTCCTTTCATGTGGATTTCTATGCAAGAGCTGTTTTGGAATCGGAAAACTTTTGCTGGAACACACAGAAAGTCGGTTTTTCATATACCGTGTGTTGTGGTGGTATATTAGTGCGGTGGCCACTGTAGTAGAATCCAGTGCGTATAGCATGACTATTTTATTTGCTTTCTTTTGAGCAACTTTTTCTCCCCTCAACTTTTGGTGCCATAAAATTTTAGAAACAAATATTTGCTCATTCCCCACGCATCATGAATAAATAGTCAAGTACACGTTTTTGTGTGTTTCTCTCCTTTGGTAGCTCGCCTACAGAAATTAATGAGGTCGCCAAGTTTACGATATACGCCTAGTTCGCTACATTTTCCCCTTTCCCTCTCTCTCTCTGCTTACGAAAAGACGCACCATGAAAGAGTCGGCTTAAAAAATTCAGTCAGACTTGATAAAACAGTCGGAAAAAATACTTTCGTATTTATAATTCTATGGGTGGGGCACACATTCATTAAAATATTATCACAACAACTTTGTATTCATCATATAGATAGGTATATATAATACACAGCAATTCTATTGATATATGCACAATATTTATGTATCTATACACCCAGCAGCAGCAGATTCCCTTTTTTAACCAACTTTACTCTTATACCTTTTTTTACAAGTTTTTGTGAATGAGTAGTTTAGTTGGCTGCTAACTAACTAACTAACTAACCAACAAAGAAACTTTTTTTATTCAAACCTGTGTGCATCCGGATACGAACAAGTGAACAAAGTGTGTACTTTAAATGGTCTCGGTGAAGTATTATTTCCCCTCACTTTCTCTCTCCCCTGGATGTAATGTATATGGCTGCAATGGATCGTATTGCGTACTATATTGAGTGTGTGTGTATATTCACTACTGTCCTCCCAAAATCTGGTAGCTGTCATCTTCATTCCACTCTGCAGAGCCAATATGAACTTGAGAGACCAAAGTGAGCAATTCTACTCACTGACTGAGTGCCAGCAACCAACCTTTGCCCCTCTACACACGCTCATTTATTTAGCATTGAGCACAAGTGTAACCAACACTAATAGCATACATTATTAAACTTTCAAGACTGGACAAGGCAGGTACAGTCCCCAATTTCTGAAATATTGTCCCGCCCTATTTTATTGTTCCTGGAATTTCAAATCTATGGATTTACGCACAGCGGACCACAGCGTCTATTTACAATTGACTAAAGTATATTGTAATTACTCATTTTGAAGGTGATCATGTGAAGTATATATACACAGGACGCAGCATATCTTTTGGGCAGACATTGTAGAAGAGGTTTGGTTACATATTTAGTTAGTTAGTTAGTTAGTTGAACCGGCCCTAAATGCACAGTTTATGCATGGGGACCAGTGAAAGGGAGCAAGAAAGAACGTTAACTTCATTATATGCTCACACACCATTTCCTTGGCCCTTATTTTCCATGAAACCAATAAAACTGTCCGATCTAATTGATTGAGTGGATGAGCACAATAATAATAATGTCCTTTGCAATTCCATGGAGTGGCAGTCGTCTCCATCACCATACCACGTGTAGTTAAAACCTTCATCCTCTCTCTTTTAATGTATGCATTATGGAATTCTCTTTTCCTGGCTCAATTTCAGGTGACACAGTCTGTCCGTCCGTCCAAAAATGTTCGTGTTCACAATGGTCTGGTCAAACTTATTATTGGGAAATAAAGCCCAGTTCTGGCTGTAAATATGAAATATAGGAAATATTAGCTTCCCATTTATGAATGTTGAATTGATTTGAGGATTCAAATAAATAGCTTATGGTGAATAGCACAATCTGCTAGAATTGTACTGTGCTGAGATTTTTATATTGTCATAACTCAAAGATTTGGTACAATGTATGTAAACTGACTGAGCTATAGGTAGAGTGGATTGCATAGGAAGGAACCACAGATATTGGAGGATAGAGTGAAATCCTAATTTGAAGACAGGAATGGGATTTAATGTTCCATGGAATCTGTACGTAATGATGTTGTCATCATCATTAGGACCACACGGGTGGAATAATAGTGTGCACTTTATTGGGTGTAAGATGATACAGGAGGTGTCTCAGGAATGCGAATGAAATGGCTGAATATTATTATTACTCTCCTGTCTGCCTACCTACCTCCACAGTGCATTGCATGCATGGGCTCAACAGATCAGCTGCCCTGGTTGAACTAATTGGGATGCGCTCCTGCATGGATCCTCTTATCTCCTCCATTCGGTCCATATGCTCACGATAAATTCCAACTCTCGCAGTCAGTCAGTTTGTGAATTATGAGTTCTCCCTATATCTCCATCGTTAGTTAGTTAAATAGTGAGACTCATGCATTATACGCATTGTAAGTTTCGGAACATAAGCTTATAGGGAGCTAAAAGCTACCCATGGCTAAATATGCGTTTTCCGTAGTAATCACAGAAATGGAAACTGTGGCTTTTGAGCATATTTAGTTAGTTAGTTAGTTAGTCCGTATCTAACATTTGGAATGCAACAGCTGTGTATTTTGCAGGGAATTTCAGACTGAACTTGAACCATGTTTCATTGTTGTTTGCAGATCAATACGAAATGAAGAAAAAAGTGGGAACTATGTGATGGCGTCCATATTTTTTGCATTGCTCGCCATGCTTTCCAAGGAGCATGGGATCACAGTGCTGGGAATCAACTCTGTGTGGGATATTTTATTGCATAGAAAATATTTTTATGCGTAAGTTCGTTTGCTAGTCGATCTTGGTTCCGAGTTGAAGATTTAGTTGGATAGTGACTGCAAGTGACTAAAGTGATTTTTGTTTATGGCCATGCTTTCAGATATGTTTGTAAAAGCCGTGATAACTACCAGATACAGCAAATGTTCTATAGATTGCGTACAATCACTGTGACGGTAATTAACTTTGACTATTGTTTGTGCTTGAAAAAGCAGATGGGAGTTGGAGAGAGTGGCTCCTTTGAATTGGTAATAAATCTTGTATTCCTTCATTCTTAGGGTGTGAGCTTTCTTTTTGTACGACTGATAATGTTACAAGGTTCACTTCCACATTTTTCGGATCAAGACAATCCTGCCTCCTTCTCATCTTGTTTTTATACCAGGTATGTATACTAGACGCCCGCACTAACTCACTAGCCATGTCCATTTTTCCTAGCTGAATCCTGTATAAAATATCTTTAAAAAAGCAGTTACCAGGGACCATACCTACTTTATAGGAAATAGATTTTAATTAAGTCTTGGTAATGATAATGTTACCGGGAAATTTATTGCGTGCTTACTGTCATTTGAAATGTCGGTCGATGGATGAAAAATGAACTTTTTTTTGGCTCGCGTGCTTGATGAAATTATAACGTTTAGCGTTTTACGAAATCCTGTAATGAAGTCTATATACTTGTGTTAGAATTAGAAAGTTTCGATGCCGTGAAGACAATTATAGTTACATTTTTAAGCCATGGGGGAATCCAAATGCAGTTAGTTAGTTAAAAACAGTGAATTTTGTGTTTTTCTGGCAATAAATGAATGGTTTGGCAGCATTGGTCAGTGGAACACACAGAAATGAAGATTGCCAAAAACTTGTTCGCCCGTATAATTGTGATATGAGTTTGTGTGCTCGGTTGGACTTGTAGTTAGACATTTCCAATGTGCTCTCGTCTATATAATCCTATTGTAGTTCCCTTGAATTGTTTGTTGACAAATTTTTGCCGGGTCACACAGGAGAATCGATTATGGCTCTAGCCGTCGTATATAATTTGAATTTCATCAATAATAATAATACTATGAGGACAGGGGGATCCACTTGATGAGATTTTCCAAGGCCTTGTATATAAAATATGATGATGGGATGGATGAATATTTTTTTCTTCCTCTGTATAATATTATGGGCGATTATGGAACTTTTCCAGAGTGAGGACCTTTGCCTTCCTGCCAGCATTCAACTTTTGGCTTCTGCTCTCACCCATTTCGTTAAACTATGATTGGCAAATGGGCTCTGTCCCATTGATTACTACATGGACTGATGCTCGCAACATGGCTTCTCTCGCCTTCTACTCCTTTCTATCTGCCGCCTTTTTCTACCCCCTCTACAAGGTAAGTCACACTCTGTATTCTACGCATATTTTCCCCAATCACTCACATATTAATTCCTCTCAAACCGGTATAATGTATTAAAACCATTAAAACTTAAATTTTCAAAGCGCGGGGGGCCTGCTAACTCAAACCACTCAAAACACTACAAATAAAACTTTCCCATGTGACGTGTATTGCTTTTAAAGCGCTGTTGTAGCCGAAAACATAATTTTGGGCTTGAAGCTGCTGCCTGCTGCATATTTACACTGTCACTATTCACTTCACAGTTGTGTGTCATTTTGGACACGCTGCATAGGTATATTGTGTTTTTGAGAAAGCGGACAACGTTCCGTAAAAGTGTTTTCCTCAATTTCATTCGTTCCTCATGGGTTTCCCTTGCAATGACCCAACTGACCCAACTTTTAGCTAATACCAGATCCTTGAGTTTACTTGGCAACTAATTGGTGTAAATTGGACCAAAGCATTCCAACTCATTCATCTCACTTTGGACAGAAGAATGTATCCCATGGGAGGAAATTTTAAAATTCATGTCTAACTCAATTTTCTCACTCGCTCTTGTTTCTAGTCCTCTTGAATTCTCCTTGTGGAGCAGACAACAAAGTTCACCTAATGATTTCATAGCACACAGAAACTACGTGACTTTCTTTCATCTGTTGTAGCCCACAAGTGAAAGTACAAGAAAAATAGATCTGGGAATAGTTAGTTACTCCTTTTTCTTACGTAGTACAACTCAGTCAGTAAAAGAAGGCCATTCTGGTTCCTCTTTCACGTTCATTTCAACTATTATTAACTGCCGTAAATTTACAATGTAACAAACGCCCTACTGTACTAAATATCCTAATCATATCACTTTGTCAACTATACTACCTATTCATAATTACAGCTATAATCTAGTTTGTGTAAATGCATGCAAATTTTGGAATAATCTACCGCCGTGTTTGACCAGTGTACACAGCTTACCTATTTTTAAGAAATTTAAAAAAAAAATCATCTTGAATCAGTAATTTTAGTTATTATGTTTGTCTTAATGCATATATTATCTTATCAGTGTGTAAACTTACTCAATTATAATTAATTTAAGTATATTTTACCTAAGTTTTCAATTACTTTTTACTTTGTACCGTCAATTGAAAAACCTGTATGTATAGGAAATTGATGATGAATAAATAATAATAATAATAATAATAATAATAACAATTACTATGCATTACTTGGAATACAACATTCCCAGCTACTCAGCCCATTTCGGAATTCATCAGTTCTATAGCTTAGATGTCCACAAGTTAGCTGAAAAAGAAATCCCATCATTTGAGTTACACTCGCAGTTTCAATATTCACTGACCAAGAGTCCACACGGAGTCTAAACTGTACATTTACGGGGACTGAATGAAGACGAAGAATAAGCAATTCCCTCTCTCGCCTCTTGAACATACAAACATTTGGAGCACGTTTCTGGTATGTGCGTCTCCTGTGCTATTATGTTTTTGTGATCGATGAGACCACGAGCCACAGTCAAGTCACTAAATACGCTTGGTGGTGGATCTTTCTTTCGTGAAAACTGGAGGAAGTATGTTACATGCACACACACACACCACACATCTATAGTTAGTATCATAAGCAAATAGATTGTGAAAACATATCCGGTGTGCATTTGAGAAGACGGGCTCTGGTCTCTACGTGCAGTTGAGGAGAAAATGTAGCCGTAAACTTTCCCTTTGTAGCCATGGGTTTATGGGAAGCTGGGATAATTTATATCATAATGCCGCGTTTGAGAGTTGAATTCCAGTATTGGGAGCACTTTGATAACACGGTGTGCTGATTTGTATTTGAACTTTTTTGATTCCAGAGGAAGATACGACGAGAAGTTGCAATTGGGTTCATATTTCTCATCATACCTTTCATTCCTGCCACCAATCTATTGTTCCGTGTGGGCTTTGTTGTGGCCGAGCGCATTCTATATATCCCAAGGTATGTAATGTACTACAAATTTTCTATTATCTTTCCTTTCCTCTAGTTAATTGTTAGTAACCGGATACCCCGGCTTGCTCCCTCCAAAATCCGGCTACCATTCTGACTAGAGTTGCAAGTATTATGAAGGAATTAGTATGACTTTCTTGCATTTACTCTAGATTTCCTTACTAGAGAACTAAAAATGGAGCATTTCTTGCTCAAAGTGTTGTACACGATCCTGGAACATGGGATACTCGACTAACTATTATTCTCTCACAGTCAGTCTCACAGTAAAACTTGTTGACTCGATCTTTTCAACACAGATATTACACTCCATGTATTTTATGTTGCCAATAATAATCCAAGAAATAACTCAGAACAAGTTAACGGAAACTACATCCAATACTGTAGCTACTAACTAACTAATTAGTCTAGTTAGTTTTATAGTTACTATGTGCTTGCTACAAACAGTACACTTTGGCACGTAAAAAGTGGCCACGAGCTGTTGTAAAAGGTGACAACAAAGAGGGACTATGTAGTAGTAGCACTTGAGCCAGCAATATTATCATCTCATAGTATACATATGACATTTAAGAAGGAATCTTTTGATAATGGAAATCCCAAAGTGCACTTGGTACATGTACGGAAAGAATTCACCTGAAAACATTCACACACAGGGTTATGTACTTACTATAGGCTATAAGGTATTAGATAGTGTTGAGCCTAGGGAACGAATACTTAAGATGGTCCCATATAACATGGAGGATGAACATGGTTTATAGCTTTTGGAATGCAATGCCTTAGTAATTGTTTTCTCACTGGATTCTGGAGACCGGGGAAGGAAGGAAAATGATCATAAAAGAGAAACCAAATGGTCTATGTCACGCAGCGAGGGGAGAACTTGAATAACCCATGTATGTATGTACATTACATGCATACATCTATGCTAACTGACTATAGTTAGTTAGTTAGTTAGTTACTAGCAGTGTGTGCTCGATAGAATGAGAGAAAAAATATGGATTGCCTCATAAATTCTCCATTCTTTTCTCTAGTGAAAATGGCACACACCATATAGAACTAAAACTGACATGCACGCATCTTTTTTTGCCATAGTCTAATAATCCGCCATTCATTTCAACACACTTGTCAAGTGAGCATTAAGGAGACTACACGCACAAACATATGTGTGCAAAAATTGACTGACTGACTGGTGAGTAGGAATAATAGGCCGCTGTATAATTTTTTAGTGCCACACACATGTCTAGTATTACTTATTTAGTTTGTTATTTATGCACTTTTCTTGGAGGGATGGTAAAAGTGGAAACAAGTGTTTCCGTCTTAATAAATATTATTAGCACACTTGGATGGAGAAAGTTTCATAAAAGTTTATGTCAGCTCGTTGGTTATTATCTAGAATGAAATAAATAGTTATTTTGGTTGACTGGAAGGAACCAAGTATTCCCTATTTGACTTGTTGGGAATGGGCTAATTCTTATTGTCCAATTGACATATTATTATTATGGAAGGGGAAATAAGGTCAGGATTTAT
>Ga0210040_10000377_pt1 | contig 75331 bp, 64 predicted proteins | sample CryGeyCG12114_NA_FD_185462 | JGI IMG/M metagenome (GOLD analysis project Ga0210040, IMG submission 185462) | Groundwater microbial communities from aquifer - Crystal Geyser CG19_WC_8/21/14_NA (SPAdes) (version 2) | ecosystem: Environmental > Aquatic > Deep subsurface > Groundwater | place: USA...
ACGGCTTGTCCGGAGGGGGTACGAATCAATGCTCGATTACTACAAGAAAGTAGCTCCACAGCTTAACGAACCGCTGTATGCGAGACCCGCATGTACAGTGGTGTGAGAGGCGCACCCCGTCAGCTAATCCTGGCGGGGCCGTCTACTCAATTAGGTGCTTTTATTATTTATAAGTTCCTATCCAAGGGGAGTCTACATTTAGGTAAGCAGTTGTAATTTCAACCGAAATTTTTTCATCATAACTAAAATCTCCAAAGTTGCTTATCTCGCACATATGTTCATGTGCAGGGCCTGATTCTTCGGCTAATAAATATCCGAACGGTTGAAAGTTAATCTCAGACCATTTTTGTACTCCTAGATGTCCTGCATACACAACAGAATATCCAAGCATTCGCTTATATGATGATAAAGTCGAATATAGAAAAACCTTATACCTATCTGGAATATTCTTTTCTTCTTTATTCAGAATAAAATTAACTAACTCTTTTTGAGCACGAAGATGTCCAGATTTATCTGCTGACATAAACATGGTCAATATTTGTTTGATAACATTTAATGGTTTGATATGATATTCGCCTCTAATTGTATACTGAAGTTTGTCTAAGGTTTTAATTATTTTCATTCCTTGATGAGCAAATTCTCCAAAATCTCTAGCATACCAATCTCCAGTATTATTATTACACGTTTCACAAAGCGTGTAGCCTCCAAATCCTTTATTGCTTTTTAACTTCTTCCCAAATAAAAAGCTACCCTTGTCAATCAAATGTTCATGGTTCTGCATGAATATAGGTCTATTATTAAATGCAGATTGTGGGGGTACATGTTCAAAAGACAATTTTTTAAATTCACCGAAAAGTGCACATTCCCCTTCCTGAACTTTATTATTTTTCATTTTTATAATTGCCCCTAACGGTGTGGTGTATGGTGCGTTTACATCCCGAAGGGTGAAAAAGCACTATAAATTGTGTTGTGCTTCCGTTATTTTATTTTTCAAATCTGTTGGGATGTTTACCCATTCTGTGTCATCTGATAGAATAAACTCGCAGTTATATTCTTCTTTTGCAACATTCACTATATGATTATACCAGTCCAAATAACTCCACTCCCTTGGCTTTAGCGAGTAAAGAGTCTTACTTTCTGAATTCCAGTGAACCTCTGTTGCTGTCCTATAAATAAGAGTAAATTTTGTTCGTTCTGGTTTTAGATGCAGTTTGCCAGCATCGTCAATTTCAATTTTTATGATTTTGTCCTTTACTACCTGCGTATCCATTCAACTCGTTTCCTTTAGTTTTTAGATAGTATTCACAAGCCTCTGATTCATTATTAAACTCTATTATAGAATGTTTCTTGCCTCTTTCTTTAAAGTATATTTCCCAAATTGCTGAATACTTGCCCTTTTTAATGGTCATTGACAATTTTTCATTGTCATCTGTACTTCCATAAAGTCTGTGCAAATAAATTTTATTGTCAACAACTCCTATTTTCTTCAATTCTGATAAATTCATAATGATAATGCAGCACAACTACCAAATATACGAAAACATAGGGTTATCTGCACTATGTAAGAAAGTCATCTTACGTCATTTCCCCCTTATACTTAGGTTTTTATAGCTATTTTTAGTCCGTTCGTCATAGCATTCTACTTCAACAATATAGCAGATTCTTTGCAATTCACATCCTCTTTTGCTTTGTTTTAGCTCCGTCAACCTTTATCTATAGCAGCCTCGTTTTCGTTAAACGGCCACTCGCTGCTTAGCTTTGCTTTCAGGAAATATATGATTATTCCGGCTGAAATAACTGCCAGCCCGGAAATGACCATAGTAGTCCCGGTAGAAACAAGAATGCCTATCCACATAAGTATAGCGATGTAAACCGGCCACGGAAACAGGGGCATCCGGAACGGAAAGTCCTGCTTGCTCCTTTTCTTCCGGAGCAGCAGCAAGCCGATGGCCTGACCGATGAACTGGATGAGGATGCGCATGGCCAGGATGGCGCTGATAACATCACTCAGCTTAAACAACATACTGAACACAAACGCCAAACCTCCCAAAAACAACAACGAAACATACGGGAAATGCTTGGTGGGATGCAGCCGGGCAAATACTTTAAAGAAAGCGCCGTCCTGCGCGGCGGCGTAAGGGATGCGGCTGTAACCAAGTGTGGCAGAGAACACAGAGGCAAATGCTACCCAAAGTATAAAACAGGTGGCAACTTTGGCCGCCGTGCTCCCGAACAATTGCTGAATAAACACGCTGACCACAAACTCGCTCTCTTTTGCCTGCTGCCACGGCACCACGCTCACCACACTTATGTTCATCATCAGGTATAACACGGCAATACCGGCAATGGAAAAAAACATACTTCTGGGGATGTTCTTCGAAGGGTTCTTGATTTCAGAGCCTAAATGGCAAACATTATAGTAGCCCAGATAACTGTACACCGTTTTAACGCTGGCAAACCCGATAGCCGTTATCAATGCATAATCAACGGTAAGGCCGTCGTTCATCTGCCGGATGGGTTGCAGGAAATTGCCGTGCGCGATGCCGCCGCCAATTATCCATAGTAACGTAACGATAACGCCGCTCCACAGCAACACACTTATTTTGCCGATGGCTTCAATGCGGCGGTACAGCAGCACTACAATTAAGATCACCACAGCGCCACTCACTAATTTAGATGCAAGCGTAGTGAGCGGAACGAGGTAGGAAAAGTAAGAAGCAAAGCCGATGGCAGCAGACGCTATAACAAGCGGCGCCTGTATCATGGTTTGCCATACAAACAGGAAACTCATCAGCTTGCCGGCGCCCTGCTCACCGTATGCTTCTCTCAGAAAATTATAGCTGCCACCTGCCCTCGGAAATGCCGCCCCAAGCTCGCTCCAGATCATGGCATCCACAAACGATAAAAACGCACCTGCCAGCCAGGCATACAAAAAGTATGGCCCGTTCATCATACCGATGACCATGGGCAAAGTAATGAAAGGGCCGATACCAACCATATCAATCATGTTTATGGCCGTTGCCTGCCCCAGACCGAGGCGTCTTTCTAAAGTTGTTTCCGGCATATGGGTTTTGTTTTAGCTAATATATGAGCAGCAACGCTAAGATTGCACAAGTATAAGCTAAAATCTACAGAACTTCTCTCCCACCAGCTTTTCCGACACTTCCCAAAGTTTGACCGCATTCTCCGGCGTAGCAAAGGCATGTTTTACAGGCTTTGGTTTCTTTTTGGCGAAGTATTGTCCATTATACTTATCGGCGGCAGGATGAGAGGCCAGGTAAATGCTTGTTTCGGCGCCTTTCTCCGAAGAAATGGCGAAAGGCGACATCAGCTTAAAGATAAAATGCAGCCAGCCGCCCGCACTTACCGAAAAGTTGCTGGCAACCATACCCGGATGCACCGCATTGACGACCAAGTGCGTATATCCCTGCTCCTGAGCCCGCCGCGCCAGCTCCCGCGTAAACATAATATTGAACAACTTGGAATTGCCATAAGCCCGTATCGCATTATACTTGTGCGCTAGGTTCAGGTCGTTAAAATCCGGCCTGGCCGCCCGGTAAGCCTCCGAAGCAACATTGATGATGCGCGGCTCCGGGCTTTGCAGCAGCTTAGGGAACAGCAGGGCCGTCAGCAGAAAGTGCGCCAAGTGGTTTACGGCCAGCGTCTGCTCATACCCGTCCGCCGACACCTGCCGCTCACGGCCCAGCAGCAGCCCCGCATTGTTTACCAGCACGTCCAGGCGTGGGTAGCGGCTGTTAAATGTTGCGGCAACACCGCGCACCTCCTCCAGCGACGATAAATCTGCCAGCAACACATCTACTTTATCATTCCCGCTAATGCGTTTAATTTCTTGTTGCACCTGTGTTGCTTTTGCCTCATTGCGTGCCAGTAACACCACATGCGCACCCTGGCGTGCCAGTTCGCGGGCTGTTACCTCGCCTATACCTGAAGTTGCACCTGTTACGAGGCATATTTTTTTCTCCATCATACTTATACTTATTTAATCCGTTTGCGGAGTCCTTGCATAATTAAAATCTTCACGCGTGAAACCCACCCCTAACCCATCCCAATAGGGGAACTTCCACAACAGTAATTTAAATTCCCCTATTGGGATGGGTTAGGGGTGGGTTATTCCACCAATCTGCAACTTACTTCTCATTTTAAAGCCGAATGCGTTACTGCCGTTGGTCTGGTATATTGCCAGGCCCACCATATTAGCAGAAACTGCAGCGGAATGCGGGCTATGGTTAACCACAAACCGGACGTATTGTTCTGCCAGTAATCCAGCGTCATCGGAATATGAATAAGCAGCAGAAATACCACCAGCATCGCCACAATCAGCCACGCGGCCAGCAGCCTTGTCCGGCAAAACAACAGCAGCAATCCAAGCATCATCTCAGCAATGCCACTTAAATACAGCAGCAACTGATGCGCCGGAAGCCAGTCAGGCATAATTTTGAGGTAAAATCCCGGATCTGTAAAATGGATGATGCCGGCTGCCACGTAGAGCAGCGCCATCAGGTATAAAGCTAGTCTTTTCATAGTATGGGTAGCCGGTACAGCGGCTTTGGCGTTGGCTTGTAACATATTGGGCTTACGGAATAATCAACCAAAGCTTTATCTCAGTCATACAACACCTCCTGTTTCAGCCAAAATCTAGTACCTTTGCACCCATGAACAAACAAGTACAGGTGCACGGGGCACTGTTTCTGGTGGCGCTGATTTATGGGGCCAACTATAGTATCGCCAAAGAGGTAATGCCGTTTTATGTGGGACCCTATGGGTTGATTGTGATGCGGGTGGTATCGGCAGCTATCTTTTTCGGTATTCTTTCACGGCTGGTGGTGAAGGAAAAAATCGTGGGCCGTGCCGATAATGTGCGTTCCATACTTTGCGGCATCACAGGCATTGCTATCAACCAGCTTTGCTTTTTTGGCGGTCTCAACCTCACAGCGCCAATTAATGCGGCCCTGCTGATGGTAATAACGCCCGTTATTGTACTCATTTTCTCGGCTATACTGCTGAAAGAGCGCGTAGGCAAACGCAAAGTAGCCGGAATTATACTGGCCTGCGCCGGCGCTTTCCTGCTGATTTATACTTCTCGCAGCGAAGGCACGGCTGGCAACATATGGGGTGATTTGCTGATCATACTGAATGCCACGGCTTATGGCATGTACCTGGTGCTGGTGAAACCGCTTATGCAAAAGTATAATGCTATTACGGTGGTAAGCCGTGCTTTCGCGGTAGGCGCAGTCATTGTTATTCCGTTTGGCTGGTCGCAGCTTATGGTGCCCGATTACAATAGCTTTCCTATGTCTATCTGGCTTGCCATTGTGTTTATGGTGGTAGCCGTTACCATTATTGCTTACCTGTTTAACACTTGGGCGTTGCGTTATGCCAATGCTTCGGTGGTAGGCGCTTACATTTACCTGCAGCCTGTGCTGGCCATACTTATTGCCGTGGTCTTTGGCAAAGACGTATTTACGCTCCAAAAGGGCCTATATGCTTTGGTTATTTTTGCTGGCGTATACCTGGTGAGCCGCACACGGCATGCCATACCTGCGGAAGCATAAAAAAGTTACGATGCCCGGGGGGGGGGTAGCTTTGTAGTTAGTGGTGAGACGCTCACAGGAGCTGCGCACACTGCGAGGTCATACTGACTGGTACATCAATCCTGCTCATCCTTTCATGCTGCAAATCCTGCTTCTGACAAACAAAAAGTCCTGCCGATGTACATCGGCAGGACTTCTGATTTATACTTTTAGCAGATATGCTCCGCTTTTCTATTTAGCTTAAACTGTTCTGGGGCTGCTGGTTCTACTGCCGAAGCTGCGACGATTATCTCCGCTGCGTTGGCCACCATTACCGTTGCGGCTGCTTGCCGACCGGTTTCCACCGGAAGGGCGACCGCCTCCACCTCCTCTTCGCTGCTGCTTTTGCTCCTTTATGGTGCTGGCGGCTTCAGCAAAATCTTTGGCTGTAAGCGGATACGGGTGGTTATCTATCACCGGCACCGATTTTGAAATCAGTTTCTGGATGCTGGCCAGGTATGGTGTTTCCTCTGCGTCGCAAAACGAAAGCGCTACACCGCTTGCGCCGGCACGACCGGTACGGCCAATGCGATGCACGTATGTTTCCGGTTCGTTCGGCAGTTCAAAATTAATCACATGGCTCAGATCGTCCACGTCAATGCCGCGTGCGGCGATATCCGTGGCCACCAGTACGCGTGTCTGACTTTTCTTGAAATTATCGAGGGCGCGCACACGGGCGTTCTGCGATTTGTTACCGTGTATAGCCTCTGCCTGTACACCAGCTTTGCTCATATCTTTGGCCACGCGGTCGGCGCCATGCTTGGTGCGGGTAAACACCAATGCGCGGTCAATAGATCCGTCTTTCAGCAGGTGTAAAAGCAGGTTCTTCTTATCGTTCTTCTTCACATAATATACCGCCTGCGTAATTGTATTTACAGTAGACGATATCGGTGTTACTTCAACCTGCGACGGGTTCACCAAAATGGTGTTGGCCAGTTTCAGGATTTCTGGTGCCATGGTAGCTGAGAAAAACAGCGATTGCTTTTTCTCGGGCAGCACCTTCAGCACTTTACGCACATCGTTCAAAAAACCCATGTCCAGCATGCGGTCAGCTTCGTCCAGCACAAACATTTCTACGCTGTTCAGGTGCACATATTTCTGCGCCATCAGGTCCAGCAAACGGCCGGGTGTAGCTACCAGAATATCAATACCTGCACGCAGCGCGTCGGTTTGCGCACGTTGCGGCACGCCTCCGAATATAACGGTGTTCTTCAGGCCGGTGTGCTTGCCATAAGCAGTCAGGCTTTCGCCGATCTGTAGGGCCAGCTCACGTGTTGGTGTCAGAATCAGGGCTTTTATTCTGCGCGGTGCTCTGTCCTGCTGCTGCACTTTGTTCTCAGACAGCAACTGCAGGATGGGAATAGAGAAAGCAGCCGTTTTACCGGTGCCGGTCTGGGCGCATCCTAACAAGTCTTTTCTCTGAAGTATAAGCGGAATTGATTTTTCCTGGATGGGTGTTGGGGTAGTGTATCCTTCTGTTTTAAGAGCTTTTAGGATTGGCTCAATCAAATTAAGATTCTCGAATGTCATTAAATGGTTTTTAAAAAAACCGCGCAGCACCTTGTGTACTGCTTTCGCGGGAATTGGCCGGAATCTGAAATATTGCCTGAGCAAGTGGGCCATTCCCGACCTGTTGTTGTTTCATCAACCTTAGAAATCTGATTATAGTTCTAAAAGATGATAAAGAATAAGGGGCAAAGGTACAAGTATAAATTATTACATCCTAATACTGCTATTTTTGTGGGTTTAAGGCACTTACCCAATCTTCAGCGAGGTCATGGAAATGGAACCCAGTTGCAGTTGGTCGTTAAGCAGGTGTACCGTGTCCTGCTCTTCCTTAAGCCCCAAAGTATAAAGCAGCGGCAGGTAATGTTCTGGTGTCGGGATGGCCAGGGCAGCGGATTTGCCAAGGGAACTATAGTTGATGAGCGGCTGGTGGTTATTCTGCTCTATGTGCTGCTTTACCTGCTCGTTTAGTTCCAGCGCCCAGTCGAAAGCTTGTGCCAGGTTTTGCCAGTTCAGCAGGCGCAGGTTATGGATAATGTTGCCGCTGCCGATGATGAGCACGCCCTTGCTGCGCAGCGCCAAAAGCTCTTGTGCCAGCTCATAGTGCCATCGGGCCGGCTTGCGCCTGTCGAGGCTGAGTTGCAGCACGGGCACATCCGCAGCCGGGTACAAATGTTTGATAACGCTCCAGGTGCCGTGATCCAGTCCCCATTCATGGTCCAGTTGCAGCTCGGTTTTGTGGATGAGCAGCTGCATTTCTTCCGCCAGCTGTGCATCGCCTTTAGCGGCATACTGCACGTTAAATAGCGCCTGCGGGAATCCGTAAAAATCGTGGATGGTGCGTGGATGGTGCGTGGCTGCTCCATGGCGGTTACATAGTTACCATTTGTCTCCCAGTGCGCCGACACCACCAGTATAGCTTTGGGTTTTGGAAGTCCTTCGGCCATACTTGCTCAGCCTTGGGTAAATTCATTTTCCTCGATGGCGTTCATCGGGCTGCCATGCCCGGCAAACAGCACCGGCATTTTATGAGGCTGCTGCGGCAATTGCTGCAACGCTTTCAGATGATTCATACTTATACTTTACTTAGTAAGAAGACACAAGTATCAAGACATTAGACACAAGACTTTTCTGTTCTTAATGGATTAACAGCCAGAAATTTCAAACCTACCTGAAGCTTTTAAGAAAATATTTGTCCATTCTGTCATTCCGAAAGGATCTTGTGCGTGATTAGTAGAGAATAAACAAAATCCTTTCAGGATTACAGAATTCATGAAGGCATGATAATCAATAATTTATATTATAATAATTCATACTTATACTTTCTGCGCTTTCTCTTCCTTCACGATGTGCTGCACAATCTTTACGGCATGCTCGCGGGAGTTCTCGATAAACCATACATGGGTGTTCATACCGCCGCAGATAACGCCGGCCAGGTATACGTTGGGCAGGTTGGTTTCCATGGTATCGGGGTCGTACTGCGGATGGCGTTTCTCGTCAGGCGTGAGCGCCACACCCAACTGTTCCAAAAAGCTGAAGTCTGGCTGATAACCCGTCATAGCTAGCACAAAATCATTCTCCAGTGTTATGTTGCCATCTGGCGTCAGGATATCCACTTCGCGCTCCCGGATTTCGGTGAGGCCGGATGCAAAATAGCATTTAATCTCGCCTGCCTTGATGCGGTTTTCCAGGTCCGGCTTGGTCCAGTACTTTATACTTCCTAGCTCCGGCTGGCGCACTACCAGGGTTACGTCAGCGCCTTTGCGCCAGGTTTCGAGTGCGGCGTCGGCGGCAGAGTTATTGGCCCCCACCACCACTACTTTCTGGCGGTAATAATAATGCGGATCAAAGTAATAATGGCGCACTTTCTCCAGATGTTCGCCCGGAACATGAAGCAGGTTTGGCTTGCCGTAAAACCCAACGGATATCACAATGTTCCGGGCCAGGTAACGGCCTTTGCTGGTGGTAACGCGGTATATATCGCCTTCCGGCTCCATGCCCCATACTTCCTCAAACAGATTGATATTCAACTTCCTGGTGTCGGCCACACGGCGGTAATATTCCATGGCTTCCGAGCGGTTAGGCTTCGGGTGGATAGAGGCAAACGGGATGCCGCCAATCTCCAGTTTGTCGGCAGTGGAGAAGAAAGTCATGTTGAGCGGATAGTTATAGAGCGAGTTCACCAAACAGCCTTTCTCAACTATAAGGTAGCTCATACCCGCCTGTTGCGCCTCAAGGCCGCAGGCAAGCCCGATGGGGCCGGCACCAATAATCAGTATATCGTAGGTGGTATTCAATAGCGAAGTGTTTATTTTTATACCCGTAGTATAGGTTTACTTTATAACAGCAAGGGCGGCGGCAAAGTTTAATGTACCTACATTAAACTTTGCCGTACATTTCCGGCGCTCTCAACTTATACTTCCAGTTTTAGTACATACATGCCACGGTATTCGGGTTTCATCTGCTCGAAATCTAAGGTATAAGTGCCCATCTTTCTGAATCCATTTTGCTCGTAGAAATTCACAGAGCGGCTGCTGTCCATCGCTTTCAGCCAGATGATGTGCTTGTGGTGCTGTGCTGCAAAGGCTTTAATAAACCGCACCACCTCTCGACCTATCCCTCTGCCGGACGCAGCCTTGGTGAGGTAAATGCGCTCCAGTTCCAGCGCTTCCGTGGCAGTATACTTATCCAGCGGCTGGTTGATGTTGAGTTTCAGGAAACCAACTAACGCTTCGTTGCTGTAAATCAGGAAAAAAGCAGCGTTTGGATTGGCAAGTTCCTGTTGCAGCACCTTTTCGCTAAAACTCTTCTCCAGGTACCAGGCACCGCCATCGTACCACAAGTATAAGTAATGGTCGCCGTACGCATTAATGGCAATATCCTGTAGGGTGTATAAGTCTTTGGAGGTACAGGGAGTAATTTGTATGTTATTCATCTCATTTGCATGCTGTCGCAGGTGCAGCGCCTGTGTTATTTTGATGTATGACTTAAGTATAGTTAAGATGGAAATCAACAGTTTTACTTGCCGTTTAACCAGTTCCTTTTTCTTACTTAAAAAACAGCAGGTTCTTTAATTTATAACTGCTTTACCGGCCTTCAAACAAAACGGCAGAAAGTTTCCTCCCCGCCGTTTCTTTAAAAATCTTATTATACTTGCTTTATACTTAGCCGATGGCCTCATTCATACTTGGCAGCCGGCCGAAGCGATGTAACGTAGCAATATGCGAATGGACTGCTTGCGCGAAGGTATCGTTTTCCATGTAAGGGATATTGAACTCGGCAGCGGTTTCACGCACAATTTCAGAGATAGCCGGATAATGCACGTGGCACACGCGCGGGAACAGGTGATGCTCAATCTGGTAGTTGAGGCCGCCTACATACCAGGAAATAAATTTGTTGTTGCGCGAAAAATTAACCGTGGTGCTGAGCTGATGTATAGCCCAGTCGTTTTCGATGATGCCGTGGTCGTTAGGCCGCGGGTGGCTGGTGCCCTCAACGGTATGCGCCAACTGAAACACCACTGTCAGAATAATGCCTGCCACAAAGTGCATCAGCAGAAAGCCAAGCAGCACCTGCAGAAACGGAATATCGAAAAAGAATGTCGGTACCACCAGCATCACAAATAAATAAACTACTTTCATCAGCACCAGCTTTAGCAGCCAGTTGCGGTTTTGCGCTTCGTTATTCGCGTTTACGCCATTTTTCTTAAACAGGAAAAACTGCACAAAATCTTTTGCCAGCACCCAGTACAGCGTCAGCAACCCATAAAACATAAAAGCATATATCCATTGCAGCCGATGAAATAACTTGACTTTGCTGTGTGGCGAAAAGCGTAGCACCAGCCGGTCCTGTATGTCTTCGTCCATTTCCACTACATTGGTATAAGTATGATGCAGGATGTTGTGCTGCAGCTTCCAGTTAAAGGCAGAACCGCCTACCAGATTCAGGGTATAGCCCATCAGCAGGTTCACATTTTTGTTGCGGGAGTAAGCCCCGTGGTTAGCGTCGTGCATCACGCTCATTCCGATGCCGGCTACGCCCAGGCCCATTACAAACCACAGTAGCAGGCTCACGCCCATAGCTGGTTGTAAGGCTAACAGCAGTATAAAAGGTACTATGTAGCAAAGCAGCAGCACCACGCTCTTAACTATCATTGCCGCGTTGGCAGTTCTCGAGATATTGTTTTCTTCGAAATAACGGTCTACTCTTTTGCGCAGTGTGGGGAAAAACAGGCTTTTATCTTTATTAACGAATTTTATTTTGCTTTTAGGCCTCATCGGGTGTGCTTGATTTTGTGAAAAGATATTGAACCACACGTAGAGTTAATATCTCAGGAGTGAATTTCAAGTACGCTACTTATTTATGTAAAGGAAAACGGATGCCTTTAAGTTCAGCTATGCCTGCTATCAGTATTTATACGCATTTATTGTTACGCATCTTCTGTGCGAATAACAGGAATTTCCTAATAATTACGCTGGCTATACAGCTGCATTGCATACAATAATAGATAAATTAAGTACGGCACAATGCAAACAGAGCTGCAATGCTCCGTATAATGCCTTCCATGTGCCTAGTACCTGTAAGGTATAACACAGAAACGGCGGAAAGATTGCCCTACCGCCGTTTCTGTGTTTGCAAAGTATAATTTTACAAGTGAATTACTTCGTCGTATGCTGCAGCCGCCGCTTCCATAATCGCCTCGCTCATAGTTGGGTGCGGGTGCACTGATTTGATAATTTCATGGCCTGTGGTTTCAAGTTTGCGTGCTACTACCACTTCGGCAATCATCTCAGTTACGTTGTTCCCAATCATGTGCGCGCCCAGAAACTCGCCATACTTGGCATCGAAGATAACTTTTACGAAACCTTCTTTCGCGCCGGCAGCACTCGCCTTGCCGGATGCAGAGAACGGAAATTTGCCTACTTTAATGTCCAGCCCCTGCTCTCTCGCGGCTTTCTCGGTGAGGCCCACAGAAGCTATTTCAGGTGTGCAGTACGTACAGCCCGGGATGTTGCCATAGTTGAGCGGCTCCGGATGAAGCCCTGCAATGTTTTCTACACAAATAATACCTTCTGCCGAAGCCACATGCGCCAGCGCCGGGCCGGGCACAATGTCGCCGATAGCGTAAATGCCATCCACATTGGTTTTGTAAAATTCATCTATCACTACACGGCCTCTGTCTGTTTTGATACCCAGCTCTTCCAGCCCGATGTTTTCCAGGTTCGTCTGTATGCCTACGGCCGAAAGCACCACTTCCGCTTCCAGCGTTTCCTCGCCTTTGGCTGTTTTCACTTTCACCTTGCAAATATCGCCGCTGGTATCCACCGCTTCCACTGTAGAATCCGTCATAATATTGATACCGGCCTTTCGGAAAGATTTGGAAAGCTGCCGCGATATTTCCTCGTCCTCTACCGGCACCACGTTCGGCAGGTATTCCACAATAGTTACCTTGGTGCCCATCGCATTGTAGAAATAAGCAAACTCCACCCCAATCGCGCCGGAGCCTACCACTACCATACTTTCAGGCTTTTTATCCAGCGCCATGGCCTGGCGGTAACCGATAATTTTTTTGCCGTCGATGGGCAGGTTTGGTAACTCCCGTGAGCGGGCGCCTGTTGCCACAATGATGTTGGTTGCCTCCACAGTATCCTTTTTGCCGTCGGCATCGGTTACTTCAATTTTGCCTTTTGCTACCAGCTTACCTGTTCCGAAAATAGCATCGATCTTATTCTTGCGGAACAGGAACTGAATGCCTTTGCTCATGCCGTCGGCCACGCCGCGACTGCGCTTGATCACTGCACCGAAATCTGCCGAAGCATCGCTTACATTGATGCCATAATCTGCTGCATGGTTAATATACTCGAAAACGTTTGCGCTCTTTAGCAGTGCCTTGGTTGGGATACAACCCCAGTTCAGGCAAATGCCGCCCAGCGACTCACGCTCGATTACGCCTACTTTCATACCCAGCTGCGCTGCACGGATGGCTGCTACATAGCCGCCCGGACCGCTACCAAGCACTACTAAATCATATTTTGATGCCATAGTCTCTTTTTTATAGTTGATGCACGAAATTAATCTATTCTGCTAACACCGCCAAACGATGCAGAAGCGCCTCCTTTATACTTTTCAGGGAACTGGCACAGACGCTCACATGCCTTCTAGACATTATTGAAGTCTGTATAGCCAAAGCTTTCGCAATTAGTAAGTATAAGTATAATCTCTACCCTGGCGCATGTGTCCGCCGTCATACTTCCTTTAAACAGAAAAAGACGCTGTAGTGGCGCCCTTTTCTGTTTAAATCTGCATCATGTCAGTATATAAAAACTTACCCTTCAGTTGGTTCTTTTTCTTTTTTGGTTGCCAGCAGCGGCTGCTCCATATTGAGTTCTACGGTTCCCATTTTTTGGGCTATATCGCGTTTTACAGCATTAAAGGCAGTCATGTTTTTCCTGCTGATGGGGTCGCCGGAAGGCAGCTTTACACGCAGAGCATCTACCTGTTTGCCGTTTTTCCAGAAGCGATAACACAGGTGCGGGCCGGTGGCAAGGCCGGTGCTGCCCACGTAGCCAATTGTTTGCCCCTGCTTTACGTGCACCCCGCGCCGGATGCCTTTCGCAAATTTAGACATGTGCAGGTATTGCGTAGTATAGGTTTTGTTATGTTTGATTTTTACGAAGTAGCCGTTGCCACTGGTGTAGCGAGCGTCCAGCACCACGCCATCCCCCACTGTACGGATAGGCGTGCCGGTGCGGGCTGCAAAATCGGTGCCCAGGTGGGCTTTGTATCGCTTTTGCACCGGATGGAACCGGCTTTTAGAATAGCGGGAACTGATGCGGCTATACTCCAGCGGCTCGCGCAGAAACGCTTTTTTCAGGCTTTTGCCGTTCTGGTCGTAATACCCGTTGCTGTTACCATCTTTAAAAGCAATGGCATAAATAGAGTCGCCTTCATGCTCAAAATAGGCTGCTTTCAACTGACCATAGCCGATGGTGCTGCCGTTCACTACTTTTTCATCATAAATGAGCTTAAATTTATCGCCGGGCTGGATGCGGTTCAGGTCGAGGCGCCAGGCGTAAATGTCGGCAAACCTGTTTACCAGTTGCGGCGAGCCGCCCGCTTCCACCACCGACTCAAATAAAGAACTTTTGATCTCGCCACCCAGCACACGCTCCAGCACTTCAACTGTACGCTTCTCGCTGGTTACTGCCAGATCACCGCGCAGGTCGTATATGACATACTCTACTTCGTTTGGCTCATAAATAAAATATTGTGCCGTTTGGGCCGAATCGTGCGCGTGTAAGATTGTATAGTCGCGGTTAGCGGCAATACGGCGGACATTAAATACTTCTTTTGATTTTTGGGCAAGCGCGTATACGGTGGCAGGAGAAATATTGTAAGCAGAGAGTATTTCGGAGAGACTTTCGCCACGTTCTACATTACCTTCCACAACCTCCAGCGAATCAGTATGAATGCCGTAGATGATGGGGGCCAGCCGTGGCTTTGCAGGCAACGCAACGGCCACTTCTTCAGGCGCTGCTGCCTGCTTTTGCGACGCTAAAATCTTGTTGATGTCAAGGTTTAGCGTTTGGGCAGCTGTGATAAAAATAAACAGCGAGAGCGTGATGAGGATGGCAAATCCGGTAATGCGTATCAACATGTGGCAATGGTGCTTCTGGTTAACAATAAGCACGAAAATATGGCGAAACTGATAGAAATAAAAATCAAATGTCACACAATATTCAGATTGCAAATCTGTTACAGCTTTTTTTTAAAGCCTTAATGTAGCATTCGCACTGTTTAAACAGTTTAAAATACACTTTATGCTACCTCACTTAACCGGTGTCTTTTCATTCAGAAAATATTTTTAACTTTGGCCTCTATGAAAGCATTAGAAGGAAAAGTAGCTCTGGTAACCGGGGCATCCAAAGGAATAGGCCGCGCCATCGCACAGAGATTTGTGGAGATGGGCGCACAGGTAGCCTTCACATACCTGTCGAGTGTAGAAAAAGGTCAGCAACTGGAGCAGGAACTGTCGGCTAACGGCGGCCGCGCAAAAGGTTACCGCTCCGACGCCTCTGACTTTGCGCAGGCAGAGCAATTGGTAGAAGACGTGGTAAAGGAATTCAGCAAACTGGACATTGTGGTTAACAATGCCGGTATTACGCGCGACGGGCTGCTGATGCGCATGAACGAAGAGCAGTGGGACGCAGTAATCAACACCAACCTGAAATCGGTATTTAATGTAACTAAAGCGGCCAGCAAGCACATGATGCGTGCTAAGACTGGCTCCTTTATCAATATTACCTCTGTGGTAGGCATCAAAGGCAACGCAGGCCAGGCCAACTATGCGGCTTCCAAGGCGGGCATTATCGGCTTCACCAAGTCTATTGCGCTGGAACTGGGCTCACGCAATATCCGGAGCAACGCCATCGCGCCGGGCTTTATTGAAACAGAGATGACCGGCGAGCTGGACCAGAAAGTAGTAGACGAGTGGCGCAAAGCTATTCCGCTGCGTCGCGGCGGCTCACCAGAGGATGTGGCCAACGCGGCCGTATTCCTCGCCTCCGACCAATCGGCCTATATTTCCGGCCAGGTGCTGCAGGTAGACGGCGGTATGCTTACTTAATAGAGTTACGAATTCAGAGTTAACTCAGAACTCGGAATTCAGAACTCAGAACTCATAAAAAGGCCAATGCTGCAGCTTTTGCGTTAGTAGCATTGGCCTTTTTAGTTTATCTTTAAGACTAAGTATGCCCTTGCTGTGAAAGCCTGCGCTCACCTTTACCAGGTGAAAAAGCTTTTTCATTCGTAATTCGTAATTTTTAATTCGTAATTAATTGAACTCCTTCCGACTTATAACGACTTCCTCACCGTGGCTTATACTGGTTTGCCTGGCTGCAGGCCTGCTGTACGCGTGGCTGCTGTATAGCAAGCGAACGCCGTGGTCCAGGAGCTTAAACTACCTGCTGGCGGCATTGCGGTTTGTGGTAGTGAGTATACTTTCTTTTCTGCTGCTGGGGCCGCTGGTGCGCTATATCCAGAACACGACCGTAAAGCCGGCCATTGTTTTTGCAGTAGATAATTCGCAGTCGGTAAAGTTGTTTTCAGACACAGTGCAGTTGCAGCAGGCAGCGCAGGGGCTGCAGCAAATGCGGGAGCAACTGGAGCAGGAAGGTTATACAACTGCTGTCAGAACGCTGGATACGAAACAGTCGCCGCCAGGTATAAACCAGGTAAGGTATACTTCGGAAACTACTAACTTGAGCGAACTGCTGCAGGACGTGCAGAATACTTACACCGAACAAAACCTGGTGGGCGTGGTGCTCTTGTCGGATGGCATCGTGAACCAGGGTATGTCGCCGGCTTATGCCAACTATAACTTCAGCATTTACCCGGTGGCCGTGGGCGATACCGTACCGAAACAGGATATACTGGTTGCTTCGCTCCGCTACAACAAGGTAAACTACAGTGGCAGCCGCTTTCCGCTGGAGGTCGAACTCCAGCACGAAGGCTTTGGGGGCCGGCAGGCAACTGTACTGCTCAAAGAAAATGGCAAGATTATCGCCAGCAAAAATGTAAGGCTACAGGCAAACCAGCCTATACAGCAGGTGCCGTTTCAGGTGATGGCCAGTGGCTTGGGCAAGCGACATTACGAGGTGCAGGTGCAGCCGCTGTCCGGCGAGTTTACCACACTTAACAACACCAAACACGCGTACATTGATGTGGTAAAAGGCAAGATAAAAGTGCTTGTGGCCGCCGCTGCACCACACCCGGATATTGCAGCCATCCGCACCGCCATCGCCTCGAATGAAAACTACGAAACCACGCTTTTTATACCCGGCCTTACGCCGCTGCAGCAGCAGGACTACGATGTGGCGGTGCTGCACCAACTACCAGGTCGTGTAGCCGGTGCCGAAGCAGTGCTTAACCTGGTGCGCCAGCAAAACCTGCCTGTGCTATACATCCTTGGCCCGCAAAGCGACCTGAACGATTATAACAGCCTCCGGGCCGGCCTTAATATCAGCAGCAGCGGCCAGACGGACCAGGTGCTGCCCGCCAGCAACCAAAATTTTACGGCCTTTAACTGGCCTGAAGCTGCTGCTGAACGTATGGCAGAATACCCGCCGGGACAGGTACCTTTTGGTGATGTGCGGCTGGCCCCGAATACTGAGGTTATACTTTACCAGCAGGTAGGCCGCGTAAAAACCAACAAGCCGCTACTCACTATCCAAACCTCAGGCGACAAACGCAGCGCGACACTTCTGGCTTCCGGCACCTGGCAGTGGCGCCTGCAGGAGGACGCTAATCACCAGAATGCCGAAGTATACGACAAACTTTTCACCAACCTGGTGCAGCTCCTGAGCGCGCCACGCAACAAAAAGCGCCTGAACGTATACCCGGTGCAGAACGAATACACCAGCTCCGACGAAATCCGTTTTAATGCCGAGGCTTACAATGAAGCGCTGGAGCCGGTTTACGGCCAGAACATCAGCCTAAAAATAAGCGGGGAAAGCGGCAACACCAAGAACTTTACTTTTGCCAATGGCGAAAACCAGACGGGCGTAAACATCGGCACACTACCCGGTGGCCGCTACACTTATACAGCTTCGGCAAGTATAAACGGGCAGCCGCAGCAGGACAAAGGTGAGTTTGTAGTGGAGGAACTGCAGCTGGAAGCGCTTAATGCGGTAGCCGACCACAACCTGCTTTACCAGCTGGCCAGCAACACGGGTTCTAAATTATACTTTCCGGCCCAGTTGCAGCAACTACAGCAGGACATTCTCAACAGCAAGCACAAAGCCGTTATCTATAGCCAGGAAGAACTGACAGACCTTGTAGACATGAAATGGCTCTTCTTTCTTATCTTAGGATTGGTATGTATAGAGTGGTTTGTACGCAAGTATAACGGGAGTTACTGATTGTTAAATTGTTCATTGGCTAAATTGTTGAATGGTTAGTTGGCTGGTTTAAACGGCAGTTTGCTGTTGAACAAATCGATGTTGCACAGATATCTATAGTTTACACTGATGGCTTTATTCACTACACAACCAACTATTTTAGAAACAGCCCGCTTATACGTAAGTGAACTAAGCCCTGAAATTTATCTGCAACTTGTAAATGAAGGCAGTGATAAAGAGATCATGGCGTACCTAGGACTATCTGCCAGAGAAGAGATTAAGATAGAAAAAGAGAAAGTAGCCAAAGGCATCACTTCCTACTTTGTAACCTTCAAAAACTTCAGACTACTGGATAAAGTTACCGGTAACGTAATCGGGCGCTGCGACTTCCATACCTGGATACAAAAGCATCGCAGAGCAGAGATTGGTTATCATTTAATTGATGACAGCTATAAAAACAAAGGCCTGATGACTGAAGCGCTGGGCGCCGTACTTGTTTTTGGCTTTGAAAACATGAACCTGCACCGGATTGAAGCCTTAATCGCCGAACATAATGAGCCATCGCGGAGGCTATTAGAGCACTACGGATTTTCACGTGAAGGCATATTACGGCAACACTATTATATAAATGATGTTAATGAGGATTCAATTATGTTCTCCCTCACGCGTTCTGACTATGAACTGCTAAAAGAGCACTGGTCTTTAGTGGCCGGGCAAGTATAAACCGGTGCGCGTTCCTAATCTTTTATTCTTACTCATACCTTGAAATACTTTATTCTGAACAAACCTTACCAGGTGCTCACGCAGTTTACCGACGAGGAAGGCCGCGCCACCCTGAAAGACTATGTGCCGGTGCCAGACGTTTATCCTGTTGGCCGTCTCGACTATGATAGCGAAGGCCTCGTGCTGCTCACCGACGACAAGACACTGCAGCATCGCCTCTCTGATCCTAGGTTTAAAATAGAGAAAACGTATTGGGTGCAGGTAGAGCATGTTGCCACAGAGGAGGCATTGGAGGAACTGCGACGCGGCGTAAGTATAAAAGGTATAAAAACGGCTCCTGCCAAAGTGCGGCAGCTGGGAGAAGCGCCGCAAGTATGGGAACGCTCTACGCCTATCCGTTTCCGTAAAAATATACCTACTTCGTGGCTCGAAATCAGGATTTCGCAGGGAATGAATCGGCAGGTGCGCCGCATGACGGCCGCTGTCGGCTACCCTACGCTGCGCCTCATCCGGCCAGGTATAGGCCCTCTTACTTTAGGCGATTTGCAGCCCGGCGCCTACCGTGAACTGACGGCAGCGGAAGTAACAGAGCTAAAAGCTTTATTCAGCAACTTCATAAAAACTTATGGCAACAGGCGGAAAGGGTTTTAAACAGATATGACATTTCAGGGGAAAAGAAACTGGCAGAGCAGCGTATAAACCCTAAACAGCTCCTAAACAAAAGTATAGCACAGCCAGGTGCAACTGATTAATGCTTATCCTTTTTTACCTAACTAATTCCTGCAGGTGACAAAACAACAATCTCCGTTGGAAACAGAGCCATCAAGATGTTCACAACTGTTTATGCGAACAGTGACACAAAACTCTACACTTCTTCATGACGGGCCGAGTGTACTCAACTGTGCCTCAAAAAGTGCTGCTATCAGGTTTCAACAATATTTGTCTTCAGTCCTGCCATGCCTCCCGCCTGAGTTATGCCCAGAATAAGGACTGTGATGTTGCGGCGCCCCACCCGGTATACCTGTATCTCCTGCAGGTGCAACTCCAGAAACCCCTGCAGCTGCTGAAAACGCAAAGCAGCCTGCTTTGTTACTGCTTCTGTATCTGGCACCTCCCTGGTCATGTTCCTGAAAAAGTGCGGCAGCGTATCGGTCTCTATTTTTTCCTGCGCAGGCTTTCCTGCCCAGGCAGTGAGTTCTGCAGCTGCGGTTGCCCCGCCTCCGGAAACAGCAGGATAATGCACTACTTCAAACGGAGAGTCTGTTTCGCTCTGGTACAGCAGCCCCTGTGTATGCTGGCGAAGTCCTTCCAGCAGTGCTGCTGTGGCAGCGGAAGCGTCTATGTTGCGCATAAATGTAGGGGCTAAAAATTATAACAAACGAGCCAAAACTATTGTACAGGCCCCTGATCCGTACGACTCTCAATCACCTGCTGTACCTGCTTAGGTACAGCAGAAAGTAAATCATACCCAGTGGCACTTTCTATAGCATCTACAGTGGTGCGGTAGGAGCTCCAGTTGGCGCTAACAGTGTTGTTGTTTGGTGTATCAATTACTATTACGCGCGTGCCGGTATTGATGCGCTCCAGGTCATTGTCCCCTTCCGGCAGCACTACCAGCACTTTCCAAATCCGGGCAGGCACTGTCACATTTCCATTGTCAATGGTAGTGGCGCTGCCGCTGCTGCCGGTGCCGCCCTTGCCATAGCTACCCATTACCACATACACTTCCATCCCCTGCGCTACCAGCTCCCGCGTATACTCTTCCAGGTTGGCCCAAGTCTGCTGGTTGTTTTCAGGAGCCTGCGGAATCATGTTGGTCATCAGGAAAGTCGCTGCATTGTCCTGTATTGAACTAGTGCGGTCGGCCGAAGGCGTGTTGTGGCCACGGTCGAAGCCGCTGCCTTTATACGAGCCCGCACTCACTTGGTACCAGCCTTCGGGCAAGGCCGGATCAGGCCGAAAATTATCCTGCCTTTCTGCTGTGCCCAGCCAGTCCGGGCTCACGTGCCAGCTCACCCAGTTGGGTGTGCCCCTGTCACGGCTATAGGAGAGTGCATACTGCGGTTTAAGCATCAGGTAATTGTTGGCGTTGCTTTCCTCGATAGTGGCTCCGCTGGGGTTACCCAGCAGCAGATGTTCCTGATCCAGAAAAAGTGCCTGCTGCGTTACTACCTGCGAACTCTGGCAACCAGAGAGAATAAGAAAGAAAAACAGGACGTATTTGTAGCTGTGCTTAAGCATAAATTTTAAGTATAAACAGGAAATGGAGCGCTACACAGCTGTCTGCTGCCGGCAAGCTTTGCTGTAAGAACGAATGGCAAACGGGAACAGTGTAGCTTGTGAGGATATTAAGCAAAACTTTTCGAACAAAGCAGTATAGCGCTACACCTTTACTCCTCTGTCATAATTTTCACTTCTCCACCATTACGGAACAGGTTATGCGATACAAAATAACCTTCTAGATTCTTGCCGTCTACAAGTATAGCGTGCATAGCCCTGCCTTTTTCCGGTTTGCTGATTACCAGTTCTTTGCCATTGTCCTGCTTCCAGCGCACCTCCTCAAAAAGCGGCACCGTTACGATATAGGCATCATCGGCCGGCGAGAAAGGGTATAGCCCGAGGGCGCTGAATACGTACCAGGATGACATCTCCCCCGCATCGTCCATGCCGCTCAGCGCCAGTTCATGCTCCCCGATACCATACATATTCTCTAAAATATTATCTATTATTTTTTGGGATTTCTCCGGCTTGCCGATGAAGTGGTAGGAGAATGGCGCCTCATGATCCGGCTGGTTGCCGTGGCAGTACTGGCCAATAAAACTCGACACGTTGCGGGCAATGTAGTTCGGGTTCCAGGGCACTGTAAACAGGGAGTCCAACTTCGACTCAAATGCCTTGTCGCCTCCGTAAAGGGCTACCAGGCCCTGCATGTCGTGCGGGGCGAAGAAGGATACCTGCCAGGCGTTGGCCTCCCGGTACATGTACTCGTAGTAGGGGTACTGCGGGTTGAAGTTCTTTATCCATTCGCCGTTCGCCAGCCGGCCCCGCATGAACCTTGTTTTGGGGTCGAACATGTTTTTGTAGTTCTGCGACCGTTGCATCAGCACCCTATAGTTGGCTGTGTCGCCAAGCGCCTTGGCCAGCTGCGCCACCGAATAGTCGTCGTAAGCATACTCCAGTGTTTTCGAAACGCCTGCTTTTGCTTTTGTTTCCACATGCGGGTGGGCCACATCCGGATCTGAGATATATCCCTTCTCGATATACTCTGCAATGTATTGGCGGGAGCCGCCCTCTACATTGGCATTATGCAGTAAAAGCTTGTAAGCGCCCTCTACGTCGAAGCCATCTATGCCTCTCAGGTAAGAGCCTGCTATGAAGGGTGCGGCATGATCGCCATGAAAAAAGTTTGGTATAAAACCTGTCTTATCGCCCATATCCTTCAGCGATTTAATTACGTCTGTGGTTACCTGCGGAGAAATAATGCCCAGCAGCACCAGTTTGTTGCGGTAAGTATCCCAGAGCGAAGGAACGGTATAGTAATTAAAGTCTGCCTGCACCGTTTCTCCCTTTGCATCTGTATATTCTCCGTTCACATCGCTGCGCAGGGCGGGCCAGAGAAATGCTCTGTACAGAGAAGTATAAAACAGCTGCTTCTGCTTTTCAGTGCCGCCTTTCACGTCTATCTTCGAGAGCAGGCTTTCCCAAGTTTGGTTTGCCTCACTTCGTATGGTGCTGAAAGATTTATCTCCGATCTCGCGCTCCAGGTTCTGCTTTGCATTCTCCGCACTCACAAAAGAGAGTCCTATTTTCATCTCTACCGGGCTGCTGCCGCCGTCTTTGATATGCACAATTGCCAGACCGTCTTTGGCGTTCTCTGCTCTTTTCTCCAGGCTGCTTATTTCCCTGTTCAGCGTGGCGTAGAAATAAATTTTGTCGCCGCCCATATCCTGAAAGCCCTGCACGGCTGCGTTGCCCACCTGCTCTATGCTCCAGTTGCGTACTCTGTTATTTGCTTTGGAGAGATCGAATACGATGCTGCGATCAGTGTTGCCGGCGTAATTGTACTGGTGAAAGCCGCACCTGAGCGTAGAGGTGAGATTAACCTGTATTTGATAGTCCTGTAGCATCACGCCATAAAATCCGGGCGCAACGGTTTCTTTATCGTGGGTGAAACGGGAACTGAATTCCTTCTGCCCCGCTGTATTGCCTGATACCGGAAGCACGGGTATGTTGCACAGGTTCCAGTGCCCCTTGTTGGTATGCGTAAAAGCATGAATCACGGTATCTTCATACTCATAGCCCGCACCCGAACCAAACTCTGTTATCGGACTCAGCTGCACCATGGCGTTGGGAAGCGAACTGCCCGGGTATACCAGCCCCGCCCATACCCGCCAGTCTTTGGGGGGAGTATAACCGATTACTTTTGGGTCGAGGAGCGGCGCTGTACCGATAAGGGTGTTTACATACCGCGTGTGGCTGCCCTGACTTATGCTGTTCTCTAAACTGTCGCTGCTGGCAGGCTGATTTGTTTTAGCACAGGAGAATACTGATAACACCAATAATATACTTAGAATGCTCTTTAGCTTTCTCATCAGCTTAGTTTTCAATTATAATATTTAAAAATCTTTATAAGCAGCATACAGTCATGCTTGTAGTTATACTTGTTTGCAGGGATACTTACATGAACCTCACCAAGCATAAAAGCTGCCGTGGGAAGATAGAACTTCAGATAAACACCTCTTTGACAATTAAATCATTTATAGAAAAATATCTTACCTACACTAGTAACAAGCAGAACTATACTTTAAACACCAGCCAGAATGCCTAAGCCAGAAGCTTCGGATTTTCCTGGTAGGTTTTCCAGAGAAACTCTCCGAAAAGCGTGTTGGCCCAGGCAAACCAGGAGCGGGAGAAGTTCTTTGGGTCATCTTTATGGAAAGATTCGTGCATGAATCCTGTGCCGGCGTGGGTGCCCTTGAGCATTGCTATGCTCTTTTTGATCTCCTGCGCGTCAGTGCTGGTCAGCCCTCTCATGGTTATAGCCATCGGCCAAATCATGTCCTGCCCTACGTGTGGCCCTCCTATGCCCGCTGCCGCACTACCCTCGAAGAAGAAGGGGTTGTCGTTTGAGAGCACATATTTCCTGGTGTTCTGGTATACCTGGTCTGTAGCGCTTACGGCTCCCAGGTACGGCAGCGACAGCAGGCTCGGCACATTGGCATCGTCCATAAAATAGTGGTTGCCGAAGCCGTCCACTTCAAAGGCGTAAATTCTTCCGTGCTTCGGATGCTCGGCAATGGCATGCGCCTGCAGCGCTTTCTCCACCTCCGCCGCCAGGGTTAACAGGTCATTTGCAGTTCCCTTATCACTGGCTATTTTATCCATCATCTCCGCCGCCTGCCTTAAACTTACCACGGCAAAAAAATTGGAAGGTATCAGGAACGAATATACTGTAGCATCGTCGCTTGGCCTGAAAGCGGAACAAATCAGTCCTACCGGTTTCACCGGATAACCGTAGCCACTCATAGGCCGCGTGTCTGTGGCGTTGGTTGTTTCCCGCTGAAAGTGGTAGGGCCCGCGGCTCTCTTTGTGCTGCTGTTCTCTGAAAGTGCGGAGCGTGGTTTTAACCGCCTGCTGCCACTGCGCATCGAAAGGTTTGGTGTCGCCCGTGGCCTGCCAGTAATGGTAAGCCAGCCTGATAGGATAGCACAGGGAGTCTATCTCCCACTTGCGCTCGTGCACGCCTGGCTTCATGTCTGTATGGTCTGTGCTCCACTCCCCTACTTTATTTGGATCATTATAAAAAGCATTTGCATAGGAGTCTTTGAGGATATAAGAGCTTTGGCGATTGATAACCCCTGCCACCAATTGCTGCAGCGGTTTATCTTTTTTCAGGAATATGAGGTATGGCCATACCTGGGCCGAACTGTCGCGCAACCACATGGCATCAATATCGCCTGTGATGACATAAGTATCCGGCTTTCCGTCTTTTAGCTGGTACGTAACGGTGGTATCCAATGTACTCGGAAAGCAATTCTCAAAAAGCCAGGCAAGTTCTTTGTCCTTCACGTTCTTTTTAAACTCTTTTATAGCCGCCTCAACAGATTTGCTCTGGAAGTTGCGCTTTGCGGCAGGTACACGCACCACAGGAAATTCCGGCGATGCGGCAAAGGCTAATGGACTGATGAAGGTTCCGGCACCCAACAGTACCGAGCTTTGTATAAATGTTCTCCTATTCATCTGGTTTTATTGTTAATAATTTAAATATACTTTTATTCCTGCCATGCCTCTGCAGGCCAGGAATAAAAGTTCTTCTCGTGATTTCAAAACTCTCCGCCTTCTTTTAACCTGGCAGCAGCTTCCATAAGCATTACACCACTTAGTTGTGTTGATAAATCCGTTGTAGAGGTAGGCTTCTTTTTCCAGTCAGGGCTACACATCATAGATGACCTGCTTAGCCCATTAGTAAAGAAGGTTTCGGCATTAAATTTTAAGAAATTCGTAAAACTGCTCCGTTCATTTTCTTCCAAATCGGGTTGTTGTACCAGTAAGGTAAAATATCTCACCAAAATACCTTTAAAAAGCCCGCCGTCGCCCTGGCCTTCGCTTTTAAGCAACCCTGCAGATGTAACTTTCGGACTTGTCATAATTGATTTTGATGTTTTTACAGCATCATCCAGATATGTTTTGTCTTTTGTGAGTTCATATAATTCTGTGGCAGCACCTATATAAGTACCTTGGTTATATGTAAAAATCCAGTCTTTGTTAATAACGGTTTCACCATTTTTCAAGGCAATATTATCCCATACCAAACCTGTTGCCGGATCTACAAGTGTATTTCTCAGCCAGCCATATATCTTTTTAGCCCACTCTAAATCTTCAGGATTCTTATCAATGTCATATAATCGGGCCGCCAGTATAGCTGCTGGCCCGTTTGAGCAGGCATTCTTTTCATTTGGAGTATCAATTCTCCACATTATACCGCCGCCATTTACTTCGCTCCAGCCTTTCTTCACTTCATCCCAAAGCTCTTGAGCGACTTCTTTATACACTATATCATTTGTGGCGCCATAGGCCCTTAGGCAAGCAATGCCCAGCCATTCCATATCATCGTTAAATTCATTTTGATATCTGTTGCTGTTTCTGGCTTTTATACCTTGCAGCAACGCTTTCATTTTTGGAACATAAGCTTCATCTTTTGTTCTTAAATACCCATCTACCAGAACGTCCAGCATGTGCGCATTCCACCAGTAGTTAAAATTATTATTGCCCGTATGGTTTTGCTTAAATGTTCCATCTGAGGATAAAAAGATAGTATAGGTGGCATCCTGCATAGAATCTGCTGTTGCGCTCCACGTATATTCCACCTCCTTTTTATCCTCTGGTTTATTTTTTATTTCTCCCAAATCGTCTTTCGAGCAGGAACTGGTTAAAACCACCAGGGCAATGGCAGTTATGCTTATGTATTCAAGAACTCTGTTGCTCATATTATATTAGAGATACAGTAGCCGGACAAAGAAATATAAACGAAAGAGAAAAGCACTAGCTCTCAGCATCATTAATGCTTTAAGTTGTTCCTCTTTCGTCACATTTTCTTTTTTCCGGTTACTAAAATATATTGTTTATCTGAGAAAGGTATAACAGTATCTTTCTTCAACTTAGATAAATCGTTTTAGCACAAGTATAAAATCCACGTTTTCGAGTTGATGTTTTTAAATATTGAAGCCTATAGCATACTTTATAAACTAGTAGTCAAGGCGCCCAGATAACTTTTCCTAAAGTATGAAAAGTTATCTCACTTCCCAATTTAAGTTTTATCTTTTATAACAAACCTGAATCAGGAGCTAAGTAGCACAAGAAAAGAAGCACACAAGTTTTAAATAACTCGGACTCGCTATGAAATATAGGTTATTACTGCTGAGAGAATTGTTAGAGATTGGCTGGTATACTCTGAGGCAGAATCACAACCATATCAACATAAGCAGCTTTTTAGAGAATAAGCCCCTATGGAGGCAATGGGGAGAACGATTTTCCCTATTGCCTCCATAGGGGCTTATCATAGATATATTCAACAAATCTTTTCCAGCGCTACTTAGCCTTTACAATGCGGGCTACCCATCCGCCTCCTTTGGCCATGTTTACTGTTACAGCAGCATCTTTATTTACAGGTACAGTTTCCGTCTTTAAGTCCTGCGCATTTCTGTCGGCATTTATACCATCTTTCCATACTTGCATGCTGTAGTCTCCCGCTCCCAGAAAGGATAAGTTAAGCTTTAATTCCCTGGCAGACCAGTCCGTCATGCCGCCCACATACCAATCGCCGTTTCTGGCCTGTCTGGCCATCAGTACGTAATCTCCTACCTGCGCCTGAAGCGGAACAGTTTGCGCCCACTCCGCTGGCACCTGTTCGAGAAACTCCATACTTTCAGGCTCTTTGTAATAATGGGTAGGATTATCCGCCAGCATCTGCAGGGGACTTTCATATACTACATACATCGCCAGTTGGTGGCAGCGCGTGCCCAGGCTCATAGGTTTATTGCCAACAGGTTTCCAATTATCTTTCTGTGCATTCAGCATAGCACCAGGTGTATAATCCATAGGGCCTGCAGCCATCCGGATAAAAGGTATGGTTACATTGTGCTCCGGATCTATTCTCTTGTTATTATCACCTTTGCTTTGCTCCAGCCCATATACTCCCTCAGAGGTTATCACGTTCGGGTATGTCCGGTACAAACCTGTTGGCTTGTAGGCGCCATGGAAATCGACCAGCATCTTCCGCTTGGCAGCGGCTTCTGCCACCCGCACATAATAATTCACCATCTCCTGATCATCGCGCTGCATAAAGTCTACCTTTATGCCTTTGATGTTCCATTTGGCAAATTGGTCTAGTACCTGCTCCAGATTCATATCAAGAGCAAGCCAGTTGGCCCACAGAAGCAATTTCACATCCTTTTGGCGCGCATAAGCCGAAAGCTCTTCCATGTTGATGTCCGGGTTCACTTTCAACAAATCTCTGGTATCGCTCCATCCCTCATCCAGGAGCACATACTCCAGCCCATACTTGGCGGCAAAGTCGATGTAATATTTATAGGTTTCGGTATTGATGCCTGCCCGAAAGTCTACATTGTAAATGTTGTTGGCATTCCACCAATCCCACTGCACTTTGCCTGGCTTTACCCAACTATAATCGCCTCTGGCAGGGCTGGCCAGCTGGTAAACGAGCTGGTTCGTCAGTAAGTCAGTATCTTCTCGGGCCACCATCAGTATCCGCCACGGAAGCGACTGCGGCCCGTTGATATTTGCAATAAAATTCTCCCGCTCCGTTACCGGCTTATTTCTGTCGCCATGTATTTCGGTTGCTTTCGGATAATGGGGAAATACAGCCTTGATTTTCCCTTTATCGCTGCCCCTGATCCACATGCCGGCGTAATTAAGCAAATCAGATTCTGTAAGAAGTATTTTCGTACCCTGCACATCAAAGAGCGCAGGCAGGCTTGCCAGTTGCTCCGGACCTATGCTATCGAGCGGCAATTGTTGGTACAGGCGCTCGTTGTGCGAGAAAAAGCTTTCTTCCAAAGGATACCAGGCTTTGCTGTCTCTACCGAAGTCGAAGCTGGCTTTCTCGTTAAGCACTTTGCTGTTTCCCTTTTTATTGATAAGCCAGCGCCAGGCAATACCGTTGTTATAAGCCCGCCACTCGAGCGATAAGCCATTCCTGAAGTCAAGGTGCAGCTCGTTATACTTATCCGTAATATCCTTGCCTTTCTGCCACACCACCGGGTGCAGTACCTGATCTACCGATTGGCTTTTTGCCTTTGACACTTTCCAGCTTTTCCCTTTCAGAAAATCTGTGCTGAGGGCAATAGCTGAAGAGCTTACCAGTTGCTTTCCGTCTGCTATCACTTCGTAGTAAATGCTGTCTGAAGCAGACACCTGTACTTCAATCTTTTTATCAGGTGAAAGCAGTTTATACTGCCGGGCGTGTACAGCAAAAGCCAGGCACAGAAGAAGTATACTTGTAAAGAGCTTCTTTATCATGTTTTTATCTGTTATAGATAAGAAAAAATTAAATGTATAACCAGAAAGGTTAAGTTACATCATAAAATCTCAAATTTAAAGGTTTTGGTTACTGCAGCTTATAACTGTTCTTTATAGTCTGGTTATATTTGCTATACATCTGGTTGGCCACAATAACGGCGTTACCCGCTGTTGTATCAGGATAGGATTCGTTGCTGTTCACCCATTGCCATTCCCATTTCTTAATTTCCTCATCAAAGGTTTTCTGATCTATCTCCTGTCCTTGCTTCATCTGGCTGCTCACATAGCTAAAATACTGCTGCCAGCGTTTTTTATAGTATCCGTTTAGCAGCCCGGCCCACTGCCTATTGGCATACTCCCGCAGTTTGCTGTCTTCGTCGCCCCAAAGCGTAATCAGGTTGCGGGCATTCTTCTCGTAAAGCTTTTTTTCTGATTCCGTAGTGCCCCAGCTTTTGGCGGAATTCAGCCATCTGCCCAACAAGAAATCTTCCTGCGTAGCCAGCAACTTGTCCATATCCTCAATTAATGTGATAAACGCATCACTGTGCTTCTGAAAGGCAGCCAGATCTTTATCTTTATAGTCCTGTGCAAATTGCTGCTGCATAGTGCTTGCGTAATTAGCCATCACCTGGCGTGTAAGGTCAACTAAATCGAACTGATACCCTTCGCTGTTCTTCAAATCGTTTGAAGCCGTCATTAAGTTATCCCAGGCAGATACCAGTTCCTGCGGCTCGTAAGTAAACTTAGTGGTTACGCCACCTGTGTTTCTGCTAAAAGTCGGCCTGCCCGCTACTATAGATTCCGGTCCTCCGGAGGTAACACTATCAGCATAAACAGTGCGTCTTAATATTTCCCAGGCTTTGTTGGCACTGGCATTTTCTTTACCATAACGCCGCCTGGCATAGCCTTTGAGCCAGGAGTTCAGGTCAATGGGAGTATCTCTCCAGGCGTTCTCCATCATCAGCTCATACATCACTGGGTTTTGTTCAATGGCTTCCGGCGTTAAACCGATACCTACCATTTTACCGTTATCCGGATGATGCAGCGCTTTTGCAGGCTCGGCAGCCACTCTGTCCATCAGGCCATACATGTTCACGTTGCCGCCGAAGTTGAGCAGCATGTTCCAGATCCACGGCTTACCGTAGTAAGCATTTGTCTTCTGCCACATCGGGTTTTTTTCACTCCACAGATCAAGTATAATCATCTTATCGTCCGGCACGGCATTGAGCATTGCCTGAATTTGTGTGGGTTTCCAGAAATCTCTGGAGAAATGAAACAGCCAGCCCTGCATAATCCAGGTAGCTTCGGGGTCGGCGGCCATAGACTGATATACTTTCCGGCTTACGTTACTGAGAAAAGTTGAATCGTCGGATGGCGGCTTGTTCTCATTGAAGGTGTCGGAAGTATAAAGGTGGTTTGTACCATAGGTCTTGATTTCTTCCTCTATAAACTTCTTCCCTATCTCCACGAACATCGGATCGTCGGGATCTAAAAGGTATACATCCGGAAACCCGACCCAATTTGTTTTCTTCAGATTTGCGCCCGGGAATTTATCTTTAAAAGCAGGCGGCACATGCCCGGTGAAAGCTGGAAGTATAGGCGTCATTCCCAGGCCTCTTTCCCGTTCCAGTATCTGCTTCTGCAATGCTTCGTGGCTATCCATCCAGCTCAAAGGCAAAGGACCGCCCCAGCCGTCGAGATTGCCCATCCAGAACCAGCTGAAGTAAGCAGGGCCGCTGAAGAAGCTCTCCAGATCTTTGTCAGTCAGGCCCATACTTTTGTACAATCGCCTGTGGATGGCATTTTGCCCGGTAAGTGAAAGCGGCATGTTGATGCCGTTCATCGCCATCCAATCTATTTCCCATTGCCAGCGATCCCAGTCCCACCAGCTCATGGTATAGTTGTAGGTGCAGTAGTTCAGGTAGTAGCGGTATTTGTACGGGCTAACGTTTCTAACTTTTTGCGGCACTACCGGCAGCTGATCCGAAAGGTTTAGATTGACGCCGTTCCATGTAATGCTGCTGTGGGTATAGTATTTCAGATAATGATTAAGGGCACTGGCAACAGAAATACCATTATTACCTCTCAGAATGATTTTCCCATCTTTGCTCTCCACTTCATATACATCGTTTTCACCTTCCTTGGGTATAAATTCTACTACAAAATATGCTGCCTGCTTCGGCACAACTCTCTTTATCAGGTTATAAACCGGCTGTTTATCCGCTTCAGTTTGATGTGGAGTAGTTTTGTTTGCAGCGCTTGCGGCTGTTGGTGTAGCTTTATGCTGTTGCACGGCACATGAAAATGTCATCAGCAGTATCAGCATCAAGAATATGTATGCGGAACAGCGCATGCTATACTTTATAGTAGACTTCATGTTTGTAGTAGTTTCTGGGTAGCCTTTCCGGTAGCAAAACAACTGCTAAAGGTTGTTCATGCTGCCATACTTACCCACCAGCTCCTTCGCTTTTGCCACCGGATCTTCGAAAGGCGTTATATCGCTCACCCCGGGCTTCTTAATCCAGGCCTCCTCCCAGGCATCAATGTCAGCATTAGGTTCAAACAAATGCTGCCTGATGCGCGGGATGTAGTAATCTCTGATGAGTCCGCTCCATAGCCTCGCAGCATAGTCTTCATTTACGCCTCCCCAGGTGGTAATTAAACGCTTTGCATTCGATTCGTAATAGTCTTTCTCTTCAGTAGTTTTACCATGCAAGCGGGCAAAATTTACCCACGGCTGCAGGCGGTCGTTCGGGTGCGATGCCAGCAAACGATCAATATCCTGTAGTATGCTGATGGCCTTTTCGCCGGCTGCTTTTGTAACTGCTGTATTGTTGGCAGCTTTGGCATCTAAGGCTTGTTTATAATAGGCATCGGCCTTAATGCCTAAGTATAACATGGCCATTTCTATGGCATCGTTGCGGTAAAGCTCGCTTTCCTTCAGTTCTTCCGAACTAGCTAAAAAGTTCTCTACCCCCTTCAAAAAAAGCGGATCATAATTTATACCTCCTTTTCTTCGGGCATCCGGCACCACCGTTTGCCACACAAATCTTGGGTAAGGCGAGAAACTATTGTATACGGATTTTCGGAGCTGCTCCCAAGCGGTTTTCATTTCCGCCGGATAAGCGCCATAGCGGGCTTCGCTATACTTCTCCATCCATTTGTCCAGGTCTATTTTTTCGTGTGCCCAGCCCATATCGGCCAGCAGTTCGTATACCACCTCGTTGTTCTCGATACCCTCCGGGGCGGAGCCAAAGCCAACCAGGCTTTTACTGTAAGGTGAATTCAGCGCATCGATGGCGCCCGAGGCATACATGGAAAGCATGCCGGTATAAGGTGTTTTTCCGCCAAAGTTAGGCACATAACTATACACCCACTGCTTGCCATAGTAACCTTCATGCTCTTTCCACACCAGCGGAATATGCCATACCAGTTCCGGGTATTCGTTGGCCAGATCAAGTATAATCATCTTGTCGTCGGGCACTCTGGAGAGCAGCGCGTTCAGGCTTTTTTTATCCCAGAATTCGTGCAGCCATCCAAAAGTCCAGCCTTGCGTTACCCAAACAGCATCGGGGTTCCCGGCCACAATAGATTTGTAGACAGATTCTCCATAACTTGCCAGCAGCTCATACTTCATTTCCGGATTATCTTTCGGTACGGGCACTTCCATTTCGTTGAAGCTGTCGGAAAGGTATAGCTTGTTTTTGCCAAACTCTTTCTCCCACTCCTCTACAAACATCTTCCCAATCTTTTCGAAATAAGGCGAGTTTGGCGTAAGTACGTAGGCATTGTACTCTTCAGGAAAACCGCCCCATTTCAGTGCTTTCACCTCAAGTTCGGGATGTTGCTTTTTAAAACCCTCCGGTACAAAACCTGCAAAAGCTGGTGCTACCGGCTCAAAACCCAGCTCACGCATCCGATCCAGAATCTGATGCTGTAGTTGCAGCTGATCTTCATGCCAGCCATCAGGTATAGGCCCGTCCCATTTATTTATGTTGCCCATGCGGTGCCAGGGCAAATGCGCCGGGCCAGTAAAAAACTCCCTAATCTCTTTGTTACTCAACCCAAGCTTTTCCCAAACCCGTTCTGCTATGGCCTCGCTGCCCACCACTGCCAGCGGCATGTTTATACCGTGCAAAGCCATCCAGTCGATTTCCTTTTGCCAGCGCTCCCAATCCCAGTAGGGCGTAGTATAGCCGAAGGTAACAACGTTTAAAAAATAGCGGTATTTGTAAGGAGAAGTAACGCGTTCCTTCGGATAGTCGGGCCACTGTGCCGGCAGGTTCAGGTTCTCGCCGCTCCAGCTTACCATGCTGTGCGTTCCTTTTTTTAGATACTGATAAAAGCCAAAGGTCAACGCTACGGCACTGCTACCTCTTACCGTCAGCTTGCCATTACTGGCTTCAATCTCGTAAGTATCCAGGCTGTCTTGGGCAGGTATAAGTTCTAAGTTGATGTCGTTTGCCCTGTCTCCGATCAGTCGTTGCATCACACCCCTTGCCGCCGAAATGGCCGGGCTTTGCTCTACAGCAGAAGCGTTTTCTGTTTGATCTTTCGATGAATTTGTACAGGAAAACATACAAAAGCACATCAAAACTGATAAGTAGATATAGTTTGTGCGCATAAGCTTAAATCTAATTTTTATACCATTCACGAGTGCCATGGCCGTTACTAATAACTGAGTGTTGCGATCACAGGCAGGTGGTCTGAAGGATAGCTTTCCGGAATCACCTTCTGCGCAACTACTTTAAAGGGTGAATCTTTGGTAAAGGCAATAAAATCGATGGTGCGGGTAGGGTTATTTACCGGAATTGTAGGTCCGCAGTCGTTGATGCAAGTGCGGGTAAAAGCTTTATCCAGCTCAGCTATAGCACTGCTTTCCGGGGTAGAATTAAAATCGCCCGCTATAATAAATGGCAGCGTTTCTTTGGCAGCGATGTCGTTTATAGTTCTTACCTGCTGATCGCGGTTTTCAGCATTGCGCACATCCAAGTGCGTGCTGCCGAAACGTATGGTTTTACCGTCGGGCAGGGTCACTTTTGCAGTTGTTAGCACCCGGTCTTCTGCTACCGGATCGGCATCTTCTGGCAGATGAATTACTGTAGTTTCAGATAAAGGGTATTTAGAAAGTATAGCTACTCCATAGTAACCACCGTCATGGTCGATGGCTCTGCCGAAATATGCTTTCATACCGACTTTTCCGCCAATGGCTTCCGCCTGGTTTACAGGGCCGGAACGTCCTGTATTAACATCTACCTCCTGCAGGGCCACTATATCCGGGTTCTCGTTTCTGATAACATTGGCAATGGCATCCAGCTCTATCTCTCCTGTTTTGCCTTTGCTCGGCGGATTAGCATGGTGTATATTATAAGTCATCACGCGGAGTTGGTTTTTTTCTGTAGCAGCAGATGCCTTACTTACTGCTTTCTCAGAACAAGACGATATAAATGCGAAAACACCAAGTATAAAAGCGCAATAGAATGTTGTCTTTTTCATCTTAAGTATAGTTTATAATGTTCCTTTACAATAATTATCTTGCCTGCCATCATAGCTAAAGTCACTACATCATCGGCATCGTATACTTTGGGTACTATTTTGCGGAGGTCTTATAGTTTGCCGGGAGCTTGAAAGCGGGAGCAACGGACACGGAAGAAGTATTTTAAGGATAGGTTTCATCAGTTTTACTTTCCGATATTCATCACAGCCACCACAGCCCTGTGATTAGAGGCATACTGCTCATTAACACTTTGTGGCTGGCTACGCTAAACTTATCCTGGGGATGTTTGTAAGCTATAAAATCGATAGCTTTGGTTGGGTTTGCAGCAGGAATGGCAGGAGCGCAGATTTGGCAGGTCCTTTTGAAAATTTTATCCAGCAAATTAATCACATCAGAATCGGATGTCGCATTAAAGTCACCTGCTATCACAAAAGGCAATTTCTTTATTGATGCGATATCGGTTATTCCTTCTGCTTCATCAACAGGTTGATTATGGAGCAGGATCAAATGACACTTTTGCACTTATGATATAAACCGCTGAAACGGCGACTTATATCATAAGTGCAAAAGTGTCATTTGATATTATTCCCACCCTGGGTTTTGGCCTAGATTAGGATTTTGCTGCAATTGAGTAAATGGAACAGGCCACAGATAATTTTTATTCTCATCAAATCGCCTTCCTGTATTAATAATCAGGTAGCCATCCTCGTCTGTTGGGAAACTTTCAACATACTGCTGGCTCCAGCTAGGGATAAGGCTTTTCTTTACTCCTTTTACATCCTCCGCTAAAAGTTCGCCTTGCTTCCAGCGAAGAATATCAAAGTAGCGCTGCCCTTCACGAGCCAATTCCACTCGTCGCTCCCTACGGATTTCAGTGCGAAGGTCCAGGCCGTTTGCTGCGAGTGTAGCTATGTCCATGTGTACCATTCCAACCCTGTCTCTCAATTTATTTATAGTTAAATCAATATCATCTTGCGTAAGAGTTCCTTGTTCTAAACGAGCTTCTGCATAAGTTAACAAGACTTCTGCATAACGAAGAAGATGAATATCATTGTCGTCTTTGTTATAGGTGCCAACCGCAGGAATGTCAACATATTTTGTAAAATAGTACCCTGTACCGGTCACGGTTCCTTTTTTATCGGCATTGAACTTCGGCATATTGAAAATCACGTTCGGTTTATCGTCCTGATCGCCATCATCTTTCCCTCCCCACTCAGCGCCCGGAGCCAGAATCGTCTGCGTCATGCGCGGATCCCTGTTCTTGAAAATATCTTCGTAGGATGCTTCGCTGTACAAGGGAGAAACCTCAACAGGCAAGCCGTCGCTGGCCAGGTAAGCATCCACCAGTGATTTAGTAGGATTGAAGCGCGCTGTCTGGTCAGGTACCTGAGTTTCACGGCTCATGTTATGCATCGAAACATTCTCCAGGAAAACTCTTGCAAGTATGGTCTCGTTGTTTCTTCCATTGGCAAGCTTGCCTGCATCTGTAAACAACTCATTGTAGCTTGTAGCAGGATTGCCGTTTGAATATAGTTGGTACACCCCAAGATCCATTACTGCTTTCGCAGCAGCTTCCGCTACATCATAACGGCCATGAAATAGCGCTATTCTTGCTTTCCAGCCTAGTGCGGCTCCTTTGGTTATCCTTCCCAAATCTTCACCACCATAGGATACTGGCAAACCTTGGGCGGCCTCTTCCAGCTCATTCAATATAAAATCAACTACTTCCTCACGCGGTGTTCTCTCTCCGTAAATCTCCGGGTCACCTATATTCAATGTTTTTGTTATAAGCGGAACATCTCCAAAGAAGGAGACAAGATAACTATAAAGAAAGGCTCTCATAAACCTTACCTCTCCTACATATTGGTTTAAGGTTTCCTGATCTACAACTCCCTCTGCATTGGTGTAGTTTTCCAGAAAGTGATTACAACGGCGTATTCCACTATATTGATTAACCCACTCACTATTAAGCGTACCTGCCGTAAAGTCGAAGTTACCGCTGGAAATAGCCTGATAATCAGATCTTGGAGGATAAATGGTGTTATCTCCTAGGTTTTCCATATCAGCAAAATTTTTGGCTTTCAGATAGGCATAGGTGCCATTCACTGCGAGTTCCAGTTGCTCCTGCGTTTTCCAGAAAGTGATATCTGTGATGGCATCAAGTGGCTCACGATCTAAAAAGTCATCTTTACAGCTACTAAGAGAAGTTCCTAAGAAAAGAGGAATTGCTACTACTGCAAACCTCAGAGAAGCCTTGCGTACTGATGCAAAGCGAAAGCCTGATTTATTATCTTTTTTCATGATTATTTCTTGTAATAAATGATAGAAGTAATGTAGAAGCACCAAAACCAACTTAAAACTTTTTCGCTGCTCCAGGCATTGGCTCTTTACTCTGTCAAGCATGTATAAATTTATATTACTCCTCTAAACAAAATATTATTTAAACCTCAGATTAACTCCGAAAATGGCTGTTTTTACCTGCGGGTATTGCCCGCCATTAGTTGTTGCGCCACCTAAGCCGGCAGTCTCTGGATCGTAAGCATAGAAGTAATTTGTTTTTGTAAATAAATTCTCAGCAGAAATATAGAATCTGAGCTGATCTATCCGAAGCTTGCTGGTTAACTTATTTGGAAGTGTATACCCTAACTGCACATTTTTAAGGCGTAAATAGGAAGCGTCCTGCAGCCAGTAATCAGACAAGCGTGCCGTTGAGTTGCGTGAATCTGAATAGGTAAACCGAGGATACCACGCATCTGTGTTATCAGGTGTCCAACGATCGCGATGTACTTCCTGGGGGAAAGCGCCATTTGTATAGAAAGTATGTATACCCGGGCCGGATATATAACCATTGGATTTGCCAACTCCCTGGATGAAGAAAGAGAAATCGAAGCCTTTATAGGCAATGTCTCCCCTTAGTCCATAGGTATAGCGAGGAAATGCATCACCAATCACTTCACGGTCTTTATCTGCTGTGATTTTTCCATCTCCATCTAAATCTCTGAATTTTATATCCCCTGGACCTACCTTACCAGCATCAGCATCAAATATTGGAAAATTAGGTATACCGTCTTCATTAAAGTCTTCTACCTGGGCCAAGCCATCTGTTCTATATCCATAGTAGGCATCAATCGGGTAACCTAGCTGCCGGATTCTATCGGCTATTGTGGCTGGCGCTCCTCCAAGACTTACTACTTCGTTTCGCACATCCGACAAATTAGCAGAAATCCCATATTGAAAACTATTTCTACTCTCACGCCAGCCTAAGCTGATTTCCCATCCTTTGTTTGAAACCTCGCCTGCATTTTGGTCAGGTACTTCTAGCCCCAAAATATCAGGCTGTGGTACTTTCAACTGAATAGCTTTGGTTCTTCTGTCAAACAAATCAGCTGAGAAAGTTAATCTGTTATTCAACATACCTAAGTCAATACCTATGTTCGCCATATTTGCCGTCTCCCATTCTAGAAATGGATTTGCAAGAACCTGTTGTGCCAAGCCAGTTGTCAGAATATTGCCAATAGGCATCGTTGATACAGGCACAACTGCCGGAACATAAGGATACCACTCGGCATAAGCACCTTGGTCAGACCCATACTGCCCCCCTAAATTACCATAGGATGCTCTGATCTTTCCTTCGCTCAACCAAGACATGGCAGAACTATTTGCAAAAAAATTCTCCTGGGTAAATCTCCAACCTACTGAGGCAGAAGGGAAAAAACCATAACGCCTGGAAGGAAGATATCTTGAAGAACCATCATATCTGGCATTTACCTCTAGCAGATATTTATCATTGAAATCATAGTTTACTCTGCCGAAATAAGAACGTAAAGCCCACTGATAAGCATCCCCTGATGCCCGCGGATCTATAGTACCCAGGTTAAAGATAGGCACCTCATCACTTACAAACCCCATTTCAGAGGCAGCCCAGGAATCGTATCTGTATTCTTCCTGCTGATAACCCAGCAGTACTTTTATACCATGGTTACCTAAATTTGCCTCATAGTTCAGTTGCCCTAAAAGTAAATTCTTCCTGCTTTTATAGTCGCGGTTTTCTAACTGGTTGGCGGTTCGGTTGGTATACCAGAATTCACCAGTTTCCGGATAGAAATAATCTATTTTGCGCGAAAATGTAGAACGCAACTGGTTGATAGCATTTAAGCCATATTGTGCTCTAACACTTAAATTCTTGAGAATATGAACAGTACCGGCAATATTCCCATAAAAGTCCTGAGAGGTGAAGTTATTGTAACCGCCATCCGTGGCTATAGCAACCGGGTTGCTCGATCCTCCTCCATATCCCCAGGTACCATTACTAAAACGAACAGGGTCAATTGGTGACATTGTTAAGGTTGTATAAATCGGTCCTGTGTTGTGATCAGTACCGCCGGCAGGCTGGTTTTGCTCTCTATCTATATAATTAAGGTTAATATCCAAGTCCAATAGGCCCAGAAGCTTCTGGGAATTCAGACGCAGCCTGGCATTATTCCTGTTTGCCCAATATTGTTCCCCAACTACAAGCCCTTCTTGGTTTAAATGGCCATAGGAGGCATAATAGCTCAAGTCAGAAGTTCCGCCATTCAGGCTTATGTTATGGTTTTGCTGAGGTGCATAGTCTTTAAGAAGTGCATCAGCCCAGTTTGTATTTGCAAAATAATCAGGGTCGGAGCCCTCTCTTGCAATTTGAATTTGCTCATCTGTATAGGTAGTTGGAAGATCAACATTCCTTTGAGATTCATTTAGCATTTCCATATACTCAGCTGAACCTACCATTTTAGGCAATGCTGTTGGCGTCTGGATTCCTATATAACCATTATAACTTAGCGTGGGCGCCTGATTTATCTTGCCACTTTTTGTAGTTATTAGTATAACTCCATTAGCAGCCCTGGATCCGTAGATAGACGCTGATGCGGCATCTTTAAGCACAGAAACATTCGCTATATCATCTGGGTTGATAGAATTTATGTCTACATCCGGTATCCCATCTACAATGATAAAAGGATTAGAGTTGTTTAGGGTACCAATACCACGTATGCTGAGAGATGCACCAGATGCACCAGGAAAACCGGAAGCATTTACAGCTGTTAAACCAGGTGCCAGCCCCTGCAGAGCAGATGCGGCATTTGTTACAGGCCTGTTTTCAATGGCTTCGGCATCGATTGTTTCAACTGCGCCTGTTAAATTAACTTTTTTCTGCGTGCCATATCCCACTACCACCACCTCATCCATTAACTCAGCGTCTTCTGCAAGCGATATTGTGAAGGTATCCTGGTTACCCACGGCCACCTCCTGGTCTTTAAAGCCTATATACGAAAACACAAGCACAGGCTGTGTTACACCAGTCACATCAAGTGTGAACCGGCCATCTGTATCGGTTATAGTACCAGCGCCAGTTCCCTTCAAAGAAACGGAGACCCCCGGAAGAGGCTGTCCGCTGGCATCTTTTACCACACCCGATACCGGAGTATTTTGCTTAGCACTATAACGTAAGCGAACATCTGCCGGATTGCTGGTCGCCTTTTCCACCCCTGTGGCAAAGCCCTGTAGTGGTGCAACGCCTAGAAATGCCAGCAACAGAAGAGAACATCTTTGATGAGATCTTCTGTTGCTGCTTTTTGAATGTAAGTTTCGATTCATAACAACATGAGCTTTTAGTGGTTATCCTGTTCTTGTTTAAACATCATTTATCAAGCGCACTACACCCACAATTAAACAGTTCTCTGATCCTGCGGGTATAGCTTGCCAACTTTAGCCAGCGCACATAGTTTCCTATCTGCTTATAGTTGCCATAACTATGGTCAGGCCCTCAAGCCTGATTATTCAGATGATTCTTTCATTGTTTTTTTAAGCAATGCTTCTCTATCCTACTATACTTTGTATGGCTACTATATTTTTTACAACATCTATCTCAGGCGGCAACTATTTTCTCATCTGTAAATTCATAAATGAATCTTACATTAATGAATCTCCTCTGCTTATACTATTTGTGGTTTTTGCGCTTTCTTATACCTTGCTGCACTTTACAAAACCACTTTCTTCTCTCAAAATCTGTTACGTCCTTCTCTAGCTTTATATAAACCCAATAGCAGTTATTAATAAGAGGTGAAATACCTCAAAACCATCCAGATATATAGCATGTTGCACGATGGCAGTTTGCTGAGAGGCCTTAAATACCTTTCCTATATATTGCTTTACTAACCTTGGTTCAAGAAGCTAAACTATTTTAATATATCCTATTCTTTTCTTATTTTTTTTAATAAGTCAAAGTTATTGAATTATATATTGACTAAAATAAAATTAGTTTTATCATACTGTAAAGAAACAAAAGTATTAATTAACATTAATTTAATGAACCTAACTACGATTATCATAAGTCAAAAATTAATTATTAGGTTTATCGCACAAGCCAATTCTAGAAAAGCTTAATAAATCTTAGAAAGCACCAGATAGCTGTTAAAAATTAGAGTAGAGTTGTAGCAATACCTGGTTTATATTAATTTTACTACAAATTATATCAACTGCTATTTCAAGGATAAGTCAATTGACAATTTAAAGTATAAACTGTATTTCCCCGCCTCTGTGTTAGGATTTACCGCACAATAATTTACTTTGCTGTACTTTACCTTAGCGGGTATACTTCAGTAGCTTTATCTGAGTGTTCACCTTAAACATCTTTCAATGAAAAAGACAATATCATACTTATTCCTTCTCGTGCTGCTGTCCAGCAGCCTGACTTATGCCCAGGTCAAGAATCCAGTTGTGGAAAGCATCATCAAAGAAGCTAATGAAAACTCGCAACTAGAAGTTTTGGGGCATGAGTTAATGGATGATATCGGCCCGCGCCTGGTAGGAACGCCACAAATGCAGCAAGCGCACGATTGGGCTGTAAACAAGTATAAAGGCTGGGGCATTACGGCCAGAAACGAAAAATGGGGTGAGTGGCGCGGCTGGGAAAGAGGCACTACGCATGTTGACTTAGTGCATCCGAGGGTAAGAACGCTGGAGGCAACGCAACTGGCCTGGAGCCCTGCCACACCACGCAAAGGTGTAACAGCCGAATTAATTATTCTTCCGGATGTACAGGACTCTGTTGCCTTTCAGCGATGGCTGCCTTCTGTTAAAGGTAAGCTGGTGATGATTTCTATGAGCCAGCCTACGGGCAGGCCAGATTACAACTGGGAGAAGTTTGCGACAAAACCTTCTTTTGAGAAAATGAAACAAGCGCGCGAGGCACAGGAACTGGCATGGCGCGACAGAATCAGCAAAACAGGCAACACTTCCCGCACGCTGCCGCAGGCACTGGAAAAAGCCGGGGCAGCAGGTATTGTTGCGTCTAACTGGTCAAAAGGCTTTGGTGCAAATAAAATCTTCGGAGCCTACACCAAAAAAATCCCAACTATAGATGTATCCCTGGAAGACTATGGCATGTTGTACCGCATGGTGGAGCATGGCGATAAGCCAAAAATTAAAATACAGGCAGAATCTAAGAACCTGGGCAATGTGCCAACTTTTAATACCATTGCTGAGATAAGAGGCACCGAAAAGCCTGAAGAATATGTGATGTTGTCGGCTCATTTTGACTCGTGGGACGGGGCTACCGGAGCGACAGACAACGGTACAGGCACTATCATGATGATGGAAGCGATGCGCATTCTGAAAAAAGTATACCCAAATCCGAAAAGAACAATTCTGGTGGGCCACTGGGGCAGTGAAGAACAGGGACTGAACGGCTCCCGCTCTTTTGTAGAAGATCACCCGGAGGTAGTAAAAAACTTACAGGCTCTTTTTAACCAGGACAATGGCACCGGCCGGGTGGTCAACATCTCAGGCCAGGGCTTTTTACATGCTTATGATTACCTGGGCCGTTGGCTGAGTGCCGTACCGCAGGAGATTACCAGTGAAATAGAAACGAGCTTCCCGGGTACTCCCGGTGGTGGCGGTTCTGATTACGCCTCTTTTGTAGCAGCGGGCGCACCGGCATTTTCGTTGAGTGCCTTAAGCTGGGACTATGGCACGTATACCTGGCACACCAACAGAGACACCTACGACAAGATAGTGTTCGATGATGTGCGCAGCAATGCTATTCTGGCTGCTATACTTGTTTATATGGCCTGCGAAGATCCGCAAACAACATCCCGCGAGAAAAGCGTACTGCCACTAAACATAAGAACCGGCGAGCAGATGACGTGGCCGGTACCACGACCAGCTACCCGAAAGGGCGGACAAGATTAATGAAAATAGAACGGGTTATATAGATAGTGACAGAACTTATCGCGAAAACTTCAGCAAAGAATACCAATTTAGTTCCCCTCATTTTTTCAAGGAGGCGTTAGGGGTGGTTTTTTATAATTTGCTTTTTAATAAGTTCTGTCGCTTGATATAAATAAAATTAGCCTAGCAAAGGCTTTTCTCCTGTACTAGGACGAGCGGCCTGTAAGATTTTTGTTTCCAACGTTTAATAATTTACCGCAGCAGGCTATCTATAGCAGACAACCTGCTGCGGTATTTTGCTGCCATTATTTCTCTTGCCACTAAAAGCATCTGTCAACAATTTTAGCAATGCATTAATATTTAAAATTGACATAGCTGCAACAGCAAATTTAGCTCTAAATGCACTTTTGAGGTAATAAGATCGCTTTTCAACAGGCATAGAGGCGAACGAAAGCCAGATTTTGTAAGTTGACTTAATAGATTGACAGATGTATAGTTATAATATATAAAACTGATCAGCTGCGCGGATGATAATCTTTGATAACCTGCTTGAGGTAATCGCGGTCTAAGTGCGTATAAATTTCTGTGGTGGTGATGGATTCGTGGCCCAGCATTTCCTGGACGGCACGCAGGTCGGCGCCGCCTTCTATTAAATGTGTGGCAAAAGAGTGGCGGAAAGTATGAGGACTTACCGTTTTCTGGATGCCAGCTTTCGCCACCAGATCTTTGATAATAAGAAACACCATAACACGCGACATCTTAGCGCCACGGCGGTTAAGGAAAACAAAATCTTCGTTGCCTTTTTTGATGGTGAGGTGGCAGCGCACGCCTTCTTTGTACAGGATAATGTGTTTTAGCGCGTCGTGGCCAATTGGCACCAGCCGCTCTTTGTCACCTTTACCTGCCACTTTCAGGAAACCAGCGTCTTCGTAGAGGTTACTCAGGCGCAAATCCAGCAACTCCGATACGCGCAGGCCCGAACTGTAAAGTGTTTCCAGCATGGCGCGGTTGCGCGTGCCCTCGGGCGTAGATAAATCAATAGCAGCCAGCAGCTGTTCTATCTCATGGAAGTGGAGCGTATCGGGCAGTTTGCGGTTCAGTTTCGGCGCTTCTATGGTATCGGTCGGGTCGGTCTGCATCATGTCTTCCATAATCAGAAACTTGTAAAAAGCGCGGATGCCGGAAAGCGTGCGGGCCTGCGAGTGCGGCGTCATACCCAGTTCATTTATCCATTCCAGAAACTCCCGAAGTATAGCAGGCGTCATCTGCTCTGGCGCCACCTGCAGGTGCTTCATACCCAGAAAATCATGCAGCTTGCCGATATCGCGCAGATAAGCTTCCACCGAGTTGCCAGACAGCGACTTTTCGAGCCGCAGGTATTGTTCGAATTGCTTGATGCAGATGGGCCAGTTCATGGGGAATTACGATAAAGGACAGTTAGACAAAGGACAAAAGAACAAGTTTAAGACTCCCTCATCTGAAAGTCTTTTATCTTTTGTCAAACTTTCTTTTGTCAAGAAATAAAGCAAAGGTAGTTAATCCTTACCTTTGCCTACTCGGAAATTTGCTAAACACGCAACACCGTTATACTATGAAAATACTTATTCTGAATGGGCCGAACCTGAACCTGCTTGGCACGCGCGAGAAATCAGTGTATGGCAGCCGTTCTTTCGAAGATTATTATGAAGAATTACAGAAGGATTTTCCTAATCTGGAACTCTCTTACTTTCAGTCGAACACAGAAGGAACACTGATTGACAAGCTGCACGAAGTAGGTTTCAGTTACAAAGGCATTGTGTTTAACGGTGGCGCCTATACGCATACATCGGTGGCTATTTCGGATGCCATCAAAGCCATTGATACGCCGGTGGTGGAGGTGCACATTTCCAATATTTATGCGCGGGAGGCTTTCCGGCATAAAAGTATGATTGCAGCTTATTGCACCGGCAGCATCGCAGGTTTCGGGCTGGAAAGTTACCGCCTTGCCCTGCAATATTTTGAGCGCATGAAACCAAAGAAAATCGGCTTCGGCGTAAAAAACACGTAACCTCTGGAGTTTATACTACGTCAACTAAAACTTACCACCTTTATATAGACTCTGTTCTATATAATGACTAATTACCTTATGCTTAACTTTTATCCCGGCCCGTCGAAAGTATACCCTGAAGTGCGCAACTACCTGACAGATGCGTTTGATGAAGGTATCCTGAACACGCCGCACCGGGGAGAGCAGTTTGTGCAGCTTTCGCGGGCTGTAGTTTCCTTAATGAAGCGCAGGCTCAACATTCCGCAGGATTATCACATTTTCTTTACCACCTCGGCCACCGAATGCTGGGAAATCATCATCCAAAGCCTCACCAAACACAGAAGCTCCCATATTTTCAATGGCTCTTTTGGCGACAAATGGTACGAATATGCCAAAAAAATACGCCCAAAGTCGGAGGGTTTTTTGTTTGAGATAAATGAGCCGATGCCGCTGGATCAGCTAGCCATTAGTGCCGACACGGAGCTTATCTGCCTCACCCAAAACGAAACCTCCAACGGCACCCAGGTATCACCCACTACCATCCTGAATCTCCATAACCGCTTCCGCGATACGCTGGTTGCCATAGATGCCACTTCGTCGATGGCGGGGCTTAACCTGAAAATGATTAAGGCCGACATTTGGTTTGCATCGGTGCAGAAATGCTTTGGCCTGCCTCCTGGCCTGGGAATACTGGTATGTTCGCCGCGCACTATTTTCAGAGCCAAGCAAATGGCAGAGCGTGGGCACTACAACAGCCTGGTGCCCATGTACGAGAAAATGCTGAACTACCAGACCACACACACGCCCAACGAATTAGGCATTTACCTGCTCAAGCGCGTGCTGGAGGACAGGCCCTTTATCAAAACCATAGATGAGGCGCTAACGGAGCGGGCGCAGGAGCTGTATACTTTTTTCGAGCAGTTTACCGATTTTAAACTGCTCGTAGAAAATGAGGAAGTGCGTTCTAAAACAGTACTGGCCGTGCAGACAAGCGAGCGGCTTATAGATGATATTAAGAAGCGGGCGCTGCATCATAACATCCGGCTGGGCAACGGCTATGGCCAGTGGGCCCGCACCACCTTCCGCATCGCTAATTTTCCGGCCATTCAACATGAGGAGTTTGAAGAGCTCAAGCGCTTCTTCCTGCATTATTTTGCCTGAGCCTGCCAGCTTAAATTCAATGTAAATAACAAAATGATGCGTACACTGCTGTTATAAAACTCATCCCCTCCCCTGTTCAGCATACCTAACTCTAATTCAGAATTCGTAATTCTGAATTCGTAATTAACTCCCCTATGTTCAGTTTCAAAGAGATAGCTTCTGTTACCCTTATCCTTTTTGCCGTTATCGATATTATTGGTTCTATTCCCATCATCATCGACCTGCGCAAGCGCGAGGGCAAGATAGAATCCGAAAAAGCCACTATCGTATCAGGTGTGCTGATGATTGCTTTCCTGTTTCTGGGCCAGTCCATTCTGAAGCTCTTTGGTCTTGATTTTCAGTCGTTTGCGATGGCAGGCGCTATCATTATTTTCCTGATTGGCCTGGAGATGATTCTGGGCAAAAACTTTTTTCATACCGATCCTGAAAGCAAGACCGGCTCTATCGTTCCGCTGGCGTTTCCGCTGATTGTGGGCGCCGGCACCATGACTACCTTGCTCTCGCTACGCGCGGCTTACTCGCTGCCCAACGTGCTGGTAGGCATTGTGCTGAACCTGGTGTTTGTGTATATTGTCTTGAAAGCTTCTAGCTGGCTGGAGCAAAAACTGGGCAAAGGCGGCGCCGACGTACTGCGCAAGGTGTTTGGCGTTATCCTGCTGGCCATCGCCATCAAACTGTTTAAGACAAATTTGTAAATTTGAAGATGTGCAGATTTGAAATGTGGAGATGCTCTAATAATAAAAGTACATTTCTGCTCAAAGAGTTGCCCAATTGCACAGTTTGCCATAATATTCCTGCTTCAGCCCTTGCTGGTGTTATCACTAACAATCCATACTTCAGCGATCGTTTACTTGCAGGTGATAACACCAGCAAGAGCCTTGATTAATGCACATAAAATTAATTCCAAATCTCCTCATCTTCAAATCTGATATATGATAGAGCTATTTACAGACGGATCATCGCGCGGAAACCCCGGGCCGGGCGGCTATGGCGTGATACTGCGCTGGAAACAGCATGTGAAAGAGATAAGCGAAGGATTTCGGAAAACCACCAACAACCGCATGGAGTTGCTGGCCGTGATTGTGGGGCTGGAAGCTGTAACCAAGCCAGGCATACCAATTACAATCTATTCCGACTCAAAGTATGTGGTAGATGCCGTGGAGAAACGCTGGGTATTTGGCTGGCAGAAAAAAGGCTTTGCCGGTAAAGCCAATGCCGATTTGTGGCAGCGCTTTTTGCGCATTTACCTCAAGCACAACGTTAAATTTGTCTGGATACGCGGCCACGCCGGTCACCCTGAAAACGAGCGTTGCGACGAACTGGCTGTAGCCAGCGCCCTATCCGCTAACCTGCTCATCGACGAAGGCTTCGAATCAGGCGCTTTCAGTAATAAATAATTTTGAATAACTGAATTTTGAATAATTGAAAGGAGAGAAACCAATTGTATTGGAAACCTCTCTTGAATTTCATTCTATCATTCGGTTATTTAATCATCCAAGATTAAATATGCCCAACTCTTACTTTCAGTTTAAGCAGTTCCGGATAGAGCAGGATAAGTGCGCCATGAAGGTATGCACTGATTCCTGCGTGTTTGGCGCTTATACTGGAGTGGCGCAGGCAAAGCACATACTGGACATAGGTACGGGCACAGGTTTGCTGTCGCTGATGATCGCACAGCGAAGTATGGCAAATATAGATGCCGTAGAAATAAACCCTGCGGCACAGCAGCAAGCGCAGGAGAACTTTGCCGCCAGCCCCTGGGCCGACCGGCTGCACCTGCACCCGGCGAGCTTACAGGATTTTGCAAAGTATAACCGGCAAGTGTATGATATTATACTCTCTAATCCGCCGTTTTTTCTGTCTTCGCTACAATCGCCTGATGCGGCCAAGAACACTGCCAAGCATACCGGGGAGCTTTTATTTGATGCTATACTTGCTTTTGCGCAAGTGCACCTGTTGCCGGAAGGCAGGTTATACCTGCTGCTGCCTCCTGCCGAAGCAACTCACTTTGCGATGCTGGCTCAGGCGCGCAATTTATGCTTAGCTGATACATTGGAAGTTTACACGCGCACAGGCGGCAAGTGCATCCGCCATATCCAAACCTATACTTTCGCTCCGTATAAAACTCCCTTTACCAGACAATTATATATCCGTGCGGCTGATGCGATAACTTATACTCCAGAATTTGTGGAGTTGCTGCGTCCATATTACTTAGCTTTCTGAAGGGTGTTACTGCTCCAACCACCCCTAACCCCCTGCTTTTCTAAGGAGGGGAATTAAGACACAAGTATAAAAAATTTCTTGAACGTCTCCCTGCTTCAAGTTTTCAACTTGGAGTACAAATGGGGCCACTTTCCAACTGGCGGTGTTGTTCAGAATGACTTTCGTCAGTTGGAAACTGGCCCTAAGATAAGCTCCGAGTTGAAAAATTGAAGCAGATAAAAACTTATGCACTAATTATAACCTTAAAAAAGGAACAGTGAGAGTTGGCTGAATAGCGACTGGCTTCGTCTCACACTTTATGAGTTTTCAATCCGGCACGTACTACCCGGCCTGTACTGTTTCTTTCTCCACAAAATCGATTCCGTACTGCTTTAGCTCTTCCAGTACCGGCTCATACATTTCCGGGTATATCGGGATGACTACGCCGCGCTGCGTAATTTTGCCTTGCAGCAGCAATTTGGCTAGTATGGCCACGGGCAAGCCAACAGTTTTGGCCATGGCCGTATGCACTTCATCATCGCCGGTTGCTACCAGCGTAGACGTTACCCCGCGTGTTTCTCCCTCCATCTCATAAGTAAACAGGTGCTGCATCACAATCATATCTTTGTCGCCGGGGGCCAACGTCCATTTTTCTTTCAGTATTTTCTCCAGCACCTGGGCAGGTGTGGCATTAATCAGTTCTACCGGCTTGTCCTCGAACAAATCCAGCCAGGCCAGCTTTCGCATCACCTCGCCCTCTGCCGGTATGTTTAAGTATTCGCTGATACGCCCGGCTATACTTTGCTTTTCAGATGTGGCAGGCGGTAGAAAAGCTGCTACAAAGCTACGGTAAGTCATCGTTTCCGAATTTTCCAAAGTATAGCTGTCGTCCGTGAGGCCTAGTTGCACAAAGGCATCCCATGCTTCGCAGTAGCCTTGCCGCCGCAGCGTGCCGCGCAGCATCGTCGGGATATTGAGCAGCCCATAGGGTTCACGGTAGCTGAGTGAATCGCGGTTAGCATACCCATCAAACGTGCCATAATCCTCTACATATAGCTCATCAACGCGCCGGAATAATTGGTGGTATGGAATATATTTGTACTCACCGTTTTTGATATACCTGGCTGTGCCCTGCCCAGCCAGCGCCACGTTGCGCGGGTTCCAGGTAAACTTGTAGCCCCAGGGATTATTATCATATTCAGGCGCTACCAGGCCGCCGGTGTAGGATTTAAAAGAGGTAAGGCGGCCACCTGCCAGCTTGATGCGGCTAATCACCGCCATAGCCGACATGTGATCAATGCCTGGGTCCAATCCACATTCCATTAGCATCGTCAGGTTTTTTTGCTGTGCCTCCTGGTGCAGCGCCAGGAAAGCCGGTGTTACATAACTTGCCGTAATCAGGTTTCTCTCCTGCTTTAAACACTCCCGCGCCACCTCAATATGGAAAATTGCCGGCAGCAGCGAAATCACCAAATCCGCCTGGCTCACCTCCGCAGTTCGTTGTGGCTCGTTGTGCACATCAAAAGGTATGGCTTTGGCAAAAGGCAGCGGTGCTACAAGCGTTTGCAGATGCGCTACAGTAATATCGCCAATCGTAATGTGCCAGTCTTCGGCAGGGGCATGGTCGAGCAGGTATTTTATCAACGACGACGCGGAGCGCCCGGCGCCCAGCAGCAGGATGTATTTCATAGTTTGGTAATCGGTTCGGGTTTAATTTAAGCATAACAGACAGCAAGGCAAACTATACCCGTGGTTTTATCAGAATATTACTTTAAATTTATAGCCCTTTTCTAATCTTTATACTTATTCCATACTAAATGGCAAGTGAGCTGCAAATAACGATATGTCTGGATGTGCTGGAGCCGGAAGAATTGAATACGCAGGAGCGGCAAGCGATGGATTTGGCACAAGAAGCTGCTAACGATGCTTATGCCCCTTACTCTAACTTTTTGGTGGGCGCTGCCCTGCTCCTGGAAAATGGCATACTGTTTAAAGGCAGCAACCAGGAAAATGCCGCTTATCCATCCGGGTTGTGTGCTGAACGTACTGCCTTGTTTGGATTGAGTGCCAATTATCCAAACCAAAAAATAAACCTGCTCGCTGTAACCGCCCGCCGCCGCCATAATATTACTTTTTTGCCAGCTATGCCCTGCGGGGCCTGTCGCCAAGTGATGGCCGAGTATGAGTATAAGCAGCAGGCGCCGATCCAAGTGCTGCTGCAAGCGCCGGACGGGAAATTTTATCGCTTCAAATCTGTAGCCGACCTGTTGCCTTTCCAGTTCACCAAAGACCACCTCTGAGGGAGTTCTGAGTTACGAATTCTGAGTTCCGAGTTAAACCTTTCCTGTTTTAGATGATTGAACACAGCCTTACCGTGCCGCGCACGGCCCGCTACTATACTTTGGGCACGGCCTCCGGCCATATTAAAAACTTATGGATAGTTTGCCACGGATACGGCCAGTTGGCGCGTTATTTTCTGCGCCATTTTCGTGTACTGGATGATGAGAAAACTATGGTTGTAGCCCCGGAAGCTTTGTCACGGTTTTACCTGGATGGCTTTTCGGGGAGAGTGGGCGCTACCTGGATGACGAAAGAAGACCGCCTGTCGGAGATTGAAGACCAGGCTGGATATCTTAATCTGCTGCTAAAGGAACAGCTCAGACAGTTACCCGAAGATGTGCAGGTAACGGTACTTGGTTTTTCACAGGGTGGGGCCACTGTTTGTCGCTGGCTGGCAACTGTGCAGCCGCGGGTGCACCAGCTTATACTTTGGGCCGCCTCTTTTCCTGAAGACATCAACTTTGAAACAGGAAAAGCTGCATTTCAGAATTTGCCTGTTGCAGTAGTGTATGGCACGCAGGATGCCCTTATTACTACGGAAGCGCTACACCGCAAACAACAGCTGATGGCGCAACTAAACATTACACCACAGGTTTATACTTTTGCAGGCGGCCACACGCTCGATCCGGAAATCTTGTTAATGTTGAATGAGTAAGGTTTATTTGTTAAATTGTTTAATGGCTGAACTGTTGAATTAAAGCTAATGAGTGACTTAGCAGAAGATGGTATCTGCCTTTTTAAGTTTGTAGCTCCTGCTTGTAAGCCTTGCTCTTCCTGGGAAATTAGTTTCTACCTGCTTACCTGCACAGCCATTTAACCATTCAGCAATTCAACAGTTAACTCCTCTCCCACATGCCGGCCATTACCACCTCCAGCAGGTGCTGATCAGGATCACGGAAGTAAAATGACAGAAAACCGCCGCCCCAGTCAAACTCCTGTTCCAGCGCGATGCCTTGTTGCTGTACTTCCTCTTTTCGCTTTTGATAAGCCTCTTTCTCCACTTCAAAAGCCAGGTGCAGTTGCCCTGAACCATAGTGTGGCGGCAACCTGGAAGTCTGTTTTGAGGCCTTCGCAATAAAGCAAAGCAGCACCGACGCCCCTGCCCTGAAAAACACATGCCGGCCCGCTACCTCGCCAATAACCTCCAGCCCCAACCTGCCGTGATAAAAGGTTTTCGTCTGCTCTAAATCGCTCACATACAGGCATGTCTCCTTTATTTTAGTAAATTCCATAAGTTTATACTTCTGATGCCTGAACTTGTTTTCCGCTGACACTATACTTTCCTCATTTTGAGTAAACGTCAGCAGGCGGTTTCCGTTAAACATAAAGTTATGCTTGAACGATTTTGACCCACGCACTCCCTCTTATGAAGCTTTTGATAACAGTATCAATCATTTTCCTGGCGGCTATTGGCCTGCTGTTTTACTTTACGCGCAACAAATCTGATGCCGGCAATACAGCCGTTGCCAGTTTCGCAACCTCTGGTAAGGCCGAAGAAAAATTTGTGAAAATCGCCTCACTTCCTAAAGAAGTAAAGGAAAGTTCAGCTATCGTTTCGCTTCCGCAAATGGGCCAGTACCTTACCCTCAACGATGCCGGAAATAAGCCTGATCTTTATCAACTCGATGATAAAGGGGAGATTATCAAAACAATTGAACTTAAAATTAAAAATGAAGACTGGGAAGATCTGACACGGGATACACAAGGCAATATTTATATCGCTGATACAGGAAACAACAAGTATAAACGAGATAAGCTAACCATTTACAAACTACGGTTAGATGCACCGGACAAGATCCAGCAGATAAACTTTACGTACGGGGATCAGAAGCGGTATGCCTCCAAAAGTAACTCGAGCTTTGATGCAGAGGCTATTTTCTGGTACAAAGGCAACTTATATATGGTAACCAAAGACATAGATGGTGAAACGATGGCAAAAGTATACCGCCTGCCCGATCAGCCGGGCCAGTACACTGCCAAACACCTTGGCAGCGCTGCAACGTCTGATAAGATAACAAGTGCTGCTATTAGTCCGGATGCCGATATGGTGGCACTGCTAAGCGATGGCAAATTATACCTGTACCGCAATGTGCATAATCCAGCATCTTTTTTTAAAGGCAAACATGAGGAAATCGATTTACCGGGTGCAGGACAATCAGAAGCTGTGGATTTTATAGATGAAAATACGCTCATTATCACCAGTGAGGGTGCCAGCATGTTTAAATATACTATCAACTAAGTAAACAGACACCAAGTATCAGGATATTAGATAGCAGACCTTCTTGTTTATTTATACTTGATGCACAATGTTTTCTGATGAAATATTTAAAATGTATAGTTTATTTAGCCTGCTTAGTTAAAGTATAAATCAGTATAAGAAAGCAGTGGGACAACAGATAAAAGATTTAAAGTATAAAGCCAATGCGATCCACGGTTTTATACCTTCATCTTAATTCCTGTTTTTGTTGCCATTACTCTACCAGTTTATCTAATAAAAAAGCCCTGCAGCAGCTAAACTTCAGGGCTTTTCTGTTATATTTTATTGTTTTATACTTTGCGTTTCTTCTTAGCTTCGGTTGTATCATTAGCCGCTGTGGCCTTATCGGGCAGGTGACCGCCGGGCAAGGCCGGAGTAGGCTTTAACCATACTTTGATGAGTATAGCAATGCCTGCCAGCACCAGCGGAATGCTGAGAATCTGGCCCATGTTCAGCGCCAGCTGATCTTCAAAAGCTTCCTGATTTTCCTTCAGAAACTCTACCAGGAAACGGAAAGTAAACAGCGCCGTAACAAAAATACCGAACAGCAAGCCGCGCGGGAGTGCACTTTTATACTTTGCCCAAAGCCAGTAAAGCAGCACAAACAGCATAAAAACGCTAAGAGACTCGTATAGTTGCGTAGGGTGACGTGGCACATGCGAGAACTCGCGGCTGCGCTCAAATATAAAGCCCCATGGCAAATTGGTAGGATGCCCGAAAATCTCAGAATTCATCAGGTTGCCCAACCGGATCAGGGCGCCGCCGAGCGCCACCACAATCACAATACGATCCAGAACCCACACATAATCAAATTTATACTTGCGGCTGAAAAGCCAGAGCGCCAGCAGGATGCCAATAGTTGCGCCGTGGCTGGCCAGGCCTCCTTCCCAAATCTTTAAAATATCCAGCGGGTGGCTAAGGTAGTAATCAGGCGCATAAAACAAAGTATGGCCCAGGCGGGCACCTATCACGGTTCCGATGATCATGTACAACGTTATTACGTCCACATCGCCTTCGGTACGGCCTTCGGCCACATAAATTTTGGTGAGGATGCGTTGGCCTATCACAAAGCCAAGGGCGAATAAAAGCCCGTACCAACGTATACTGAGCGGGCCAATATGGAAGATCTCGGGATCGACGTTCCAGGTAATGTAATTAAGGATGCTATTCATAAAGATGATGCTTGTCCCGCCAAAGTTACGATAAATAGGCTACCGAAAAAACGGGACAGACAGATGTTGTGGAATGGCTGAAAGTATAAGTATCGGGTTTGACGCTTTTGCGAATCAACCACCCCTAACCCCTCCTTAAATAAGGGGGGGGAACATACTATCTCCGAGCGAACTGTGCTACTTTTAGCAGACTTCGTGTTATAAAGAGTTGTTCAGCCATAAAGGGAAAAGTAAAGTCAGCAAGAAAATTCCCCTCCTTTTTCAAGGAGGGGTTAGGGGTGGTTATACCCGCCTCCTGCCGGTATCGCTCTATACTTCTTTATTCAACTCAGCAAGCTCTTCCCGAAAGCCGCCGCTCAGTATCGGGAAGCGTAACCAGCTGCGTGGGTCCAGGTTGTAGTCGTCCAGGTGGAAGGATGGGGCATAACGCTCACGCTTCCATTGGTTGCGGGCCCACAACGAATAAAATTTTGTTACCCAGCCCTGCAGCACGTCCGGCGCAGCTACTTCTTGTGTCAGAAGCCGGGCGTATACCTGTTGCGGCGAGAGGCGGTCGTAAAAAGCCATGCGCTCAATCTGGTTTAGCACCTCATAAGGCATCAGATCTTTCTCGTCCGTCTGCGCCTCCTTTGCCGGCCGCAGTTCTGCGCTTGGCTGCAGGTTATTCACATATTGCAACCCATCATAACCCAACTGCTGCTGCATCCATATCAGAAACTGGCGTACAAATGCCTTGTCAATGCCGGCAATGGGAGATATACTTCCGGCGGTGTCGCCATCCATCGTGGCATAGCCCACAGCCGACTCACTGCGGTTAGAGGTAGCCAGCAGCAGCGCATTGTTGATGTTAGCCAGCATCCAGATACCGGGCGCTCGCACGCGGGCCTGTATGTTTTGCAGCGTTACATCATCGTGCTCCCATGTCAGCGGGCGTTCCAGGGCATCTTCTATCTTGGCAACATATCCTTGTACCTCGCTGTCGATCGTCCAGCTATAAAATACTGCTCCGATAGAATCAGCCAGTGCTTTGGCAGAATTGTAGGTGTTATCAGAAGAGTTGATGGTGCCTTGATAAGCGCAGGTTAACAGGCGGTTTACCAATTCCTTTTGTGCCTGTTCTTTCGGAAGCGTGTCGAAGCGGGCTGCATCTTTTAATCCAAACATACCGGCTTTGGCTACAAAGTTCAACACGCCCAGGCTCTCAACGCCGCGGCGCACCATCTCGGCCACGGCCACAGCACAAAGCGAAGAATCTGCACCACCACTCAGCGACAGCACGAATCCGCGGCTGCGACTCTTTCGCATATAATCGAACAGGCCCAGGCTCAGGGCGGCAATCAACTCTTTGTTCTCATCAATTGGCGGCAGGTATTCAATAACCTCAGTTAGCTCTGGATTATCGGAGAAACATACTTCCGCCACCTCCATGTCTACATTTTTAAAGCAGAGCAGGTCATTCCTCCGGATAAGTTTACCGTTCTGGGCTATCAGCACTTCGCCATCATAAATCACGCGGCCCGCCTCGTTGCCCAGCAGGTTGGCATACAGGTAAGCACACTGATATTTTTTAGAGGCATCTACCACCAGCCTATGCCGCACATCAGTTTTACTAAGCGCAAAGTGGCTGGCGCTGGGGTTAAGTATAAGTTGCACGCCTTTGGGCATGTGCCGCTCGGCCGGGCGGTTGGGCCGCCAGGCATCCTCGCATATCTCAAAGGCATACTTTATGCCGCGTTCTTCATACACAATATCGCCGATGCGGTACGTTTGCCCTATCATCTGGAATTCTACTACCTGGTTGGCAGGCCAGGGCTTAAACCAGCGCGTTTCGTAGTGCAGGCCATCATTGGCCAGAAACTGCTTTGCGGTAAAACCTGTTATTTTTTTATTTTTGATAACACAGGCGGTGTTGTATACCATGCCATCCACAATTACAGGCAAACCAACCGCTACCGTAATGTTATCGCACCATTCCTTTACCTGCAGCAACTTTTGAAAAGCCTCCTCCGAAAGCCACGGGCTCAGGAACAAATCTTCGCAGCCATACCCTGTGATGCACAGTTCTGGTAGCAGCAAAATATCTACCTTGTTGGCAATAGCCTCTGTAATGGCGTCTTTTATATTTTGAAGGTTGCCGTCCCAGTCGATAGGTGTCTGGTTTAGAGCGGCACCGGCTAAGGTGAGTCTGGTTTCTTCCATGAGGATATTTAACGCAACTATGCCAGGCAAGTTAAGCGCAGGAATCTAATTTTAAAGAATCGAATAACTGAATTTAGATGCCCAAAGGATTGGATTCAGAATGAGGCCATGAAAATGAAATTGTGAAATCGGAAAGTACCTCTGGAATTCTATCATTCAATTATTCAAGAATCAGTTATTCAAAACTTAACTTCAGCTGATTTTCAGGATCTCCAGGCTTTTTTCGGCAGCGGCCTGGTCAGCTTTTTTCTTGGAGAGACCTTTGCCCACAGCAACAGGTTTTTCGCCGATGTATACTTCGGAGGTGAACTCAGTGGTATTTCCCTGCTGCTTGCGCTTTACAATCTCGAAGCGGATGTCCAGGTTCTGGCTTTGCGCCCACTCAATCAGCTTGCTCTTAAAATTAGAGACGGTGTTTACCAGCTGGTGCATGTCCACGTAGGGTTTCACGAGCTTGTTAAGTATAAACCGCCGGGTGGTGTCGTAGCCTTTATCTAAGTATATGGCGCCTACCAAAGCTTCCAGAGCATTGCCGTTTACCGATTTGTGGCGCATACTTGGGTTGGAGGTATCAACGCGCACCAGCAGGTTAAGCCCTATTTTGAGGGCAATGTGGTTCAGCGACTCGCGGTTTACAATCCGCGAACGAATTTCCGTAAGGAAACCTTCGTCTTCGTAAGGGAATTTCTTGAATAAATACTCTGCCACCACGGCTCCCAGCACAGCATCACCCAGAAACTCTAGGCGCTCGTTTGTTTCATGTTTGTTGGCAGCCGATTGCCGCACAAACGAAGTATGGGTTAAGGCAAACTTGTACAGGCGAAGGTTATCAGGCGTGGTGCCGGTTATACCGGCGATGGCGCGCACTAATTCTTTATCCAGGTTAAATACGCTGCGGTAAAGGCGCCGAACCGGTTTTAAAGGGCCAAACACTAATCGCTCAGTTGACGGAATAAAACAGAAGTATTGTGGCCGCCAAACCCAAACGTGTTGCTCAGGGCAATGTTCACTTCCTGCTTCTGTGCCTTGTTGAAGGTAAAGTTGAGCCTTGAGTCAAAGCGCGCATCGTCGGTGAAGTGGTTGATGGTAGGTGGCACCAGATTATTCTGAATAGCCAGAATAGAAGCGATAGCCTCGATAGCACCGGCGGCACCCAACAAATGGCCTGTCATCGATTTTGTAGAGCTGATGTTCAGTTTGTATGCATGCTCCCCAAATACCGTCTGGATGGCTTTCGTTTCACTTACATCACCAAGCGGCGTAGAAGTACCGTGCACGTTGATGTAGTTTACATCTTCAGGCCTGATATTAGCATCCCGCAATACATTCCGCATGACATTTAGGGCACCCAGTCCTTCCGGGTGCGGTGCGGTGATGTGGTAAGCATCTGCAGACATGCCGCCGCCGATAATTTCGGCGTAAATTTTAGCACCGCGCGCTTTGGCATGTTCATACTCTTCCAGAATAAGCGCACCAGCTCCTTCGCCCAGTACAAAACCGTCGCGGTCAGCGTCAAACGGTCGCGAAGCGGTTTCCGGCGAATCATTGCGCTCCGACAGGGCTTTCAATGCATTAAAGCCGCCTACACCTGCCTCTGTTACAGCAGCCTCTGAACCTCCTGACACGATTACATCAGCAAATCCCAGCCGGATATAATTGAAGGAGTCGATAAGGGCGTTAGTAGCAGAAGCGCAGGCTGAAACCGTAACGAAATTAGGTCCCCGGAAGCCATACTTGATAGATATATGGCCGGCGCTGATATCTGCAATCATCTTTGGGATGAAGAACGGATTAAAGCGCGGTGTGCCGTCGCCGTTGGCAAAGTTCACGCACTCTTCCTGAAACGTACGCAACCCGCCAATACCGGACCCCCAGATAACGCCTATGCGGTCCGGGTCCAGGTTATCTTCCAGCAGCCTGGCGTCTTTCACAGCCTCTTCGGCCACCACCATAGCAAATTGCGTAAAAAGGTCCATTTTGCGGGCCTCTTTACGGTCAAAGTAATTTTCTGCCTCATACCCTTTTATTTCGCAGGCAAACTGGGTTTTAAATTTACCCGCATCAAAGCGTGTTATAGGTGCAGCGCCACTCACGCCATTGATAAGACCGTTCCAGTACTCTGAAACAGTATTTCCAACCGGCGTGAGTGCACCAAGCCCAGTAACCACGACTCTCTTAAGCTCCATAAGCTGTTAGTAGAGGGATAGATAGTAGAAAATCTAAATCTTTAATAATTGAAATAAAGAAGGGAAATTATTTCGCGTGCTCTTCCAGATAGCTTACTGCCTGGCCCACGGTTGAGATATTTTCAGCTTGATCATCCGGAATAGATACATTAAACTCTTTCTCGAACTCCATGATAAGTTCAACAGTATCCAATGAATCAGCGCCAAGGTCGTTTGTGAAGCTAGCTTCAGGAGTAACTTCTGCCTCTTCAACACCAAGCTTATCAATAATGATAGCTCTTACTTTTTCTGCGATTTCTGACATTTTTCTTTTAGTTTATTAAAACACTGTGCAAAGAAATATATTTCAGCAGACAATATCAAAAAAAATTACACTATTCGTCTATTTGTAAATTTTTTATACTTTGCCTGCTGTTTTACGTCCATAGCTTCTTACTTTTGGAACCTTGAACAAAACCCTCTAAAACAAGGTGCTTGGATATTGAGTACAATTACGAGGCTGCTTGTTGATAGTTGAGGCTTTGATTGCCGAATTGTTAAATTGTTGATTGTTAAAAGATGAATTAACAATTAATTATTCTGTAACCGGCGCGCTGTTATACCTTTGCGCAGGCAACAGCTAAGCAAGTTGCCCCGCTTGTCGCAGACGCATTAAATTAAATATTATTATTTGCACAAATTATCGCGCAGATTAAATTTAAAGAGAACCTGATATTCTAAACATGGATATATCTTTTAACAGAACCAAGATTCTGGCCACTGTTGGCCCCGCCAGTAACTCCCCCGAACGCCTGAAGGCGCTTGTAAAAGAAGGCGTTAATGCATTTCGTCTAAATTTCTCGCATGGCGAGCATTCAGAACACCTGCAGGTAATTGAACATGTGCGCGAGTTAAACCGCCAGCATCATACCAGCATTTGCCTGGTACAAGACCTGCAGGGGCCTAAAATTAGGTTGGGTGATGTAGTGGGCGGCGGCGTAGAAATTAAACAGGGCCAGCGCCTTCAACTGGTTTGTGATGGATCAGTGAGCACGCAGGACAGGTTATCGACCATTTATACCGAGTTGGCCAAAGATGTGAGCCCGGGCGATGCCATACTTATTGATGATGGTAAAATAGAGCTGCGGGTTATCCATACTGACAAAAACCTTACTGTAGAAGCAGAGGTAATTTATGGTGGCATTGTGAAGCCGCGCAAAGGCATCAACCTGCCCGACTCTAAAGTATCTGCGCCTTCCTTAACGGAAAAAGATATTGAAGATCTGCACTTCGGCCTTGATAACGATGTAGAATGGGTGGCCTTGTCGTTTGTGCGTCGCGTAGAGGATATACGCGAAATTAAGCGCATCATTGCTGAGCGCGGTAAAGATACCCGTGTTATCGCTAAAATAGAGAAACCTGAAGCCATCGTTAACATCGATGAGATTATACAAGCCTCGGACGCGTTAATGGTAGCACGTGGCGACCTGGGCGTGGAAGTAGGTATGGAGCAGGTGCCCATGATCCAGAAGATGCTGGTAGAGAAGAGCAATAAAGCCGGAAAGCCCGTAATTGTTGCCACCCAGATGATGGAGAGCATGATTGTGAACCCGCGCCCTACACGCGCCGAAACCAACGATGTGGCAAACGCCGTAATGGATGGCGCCGATGCGCTGATGCTGAGTGCCGAAACGGCCGTAGGTGCTTACCCGATTGAAACTATTCGAAGTATGAGCCTCACCATTAAAACAGTAGAGACGCATGCACCTGATATCTTCAACAAATCATTTGTACTGAACCCGCATTCCGACACTTTTTTCAGCGACAGTCTGGTGGCTAATTCCTGCTACCTTGCCCGCGATACCAATGCCCGTGCAATTATCGGGATGACTAAATCCGGTTACACCGCTTTTCAGTTAGCCAAGCACCGTCCGAAATCAGATATCTTTATCTTCACTGAAAACGAGCGGCTGCTAACAACCTTAAACCTAGTTTGGGGCGTACGCGGCTTTTTCTACAACAAGTTTGTCTCGACAGATGCCACTATTACCGACATCAAAGAAACGCTGTTAGAGGCTGGCTTCATCAGCAAAGGCGATGTGTTTATCAATACAGCAAGTATGCCGATGAACGAGCAGAAGCGCACCAACATGATTAAGCTGAGTATTGCGTAAATAAAAAAAAGTGTTAAAACAAAGTCAGGGCCTGAAGTATAAATTTATACTTCAGGCCCTGACTTTGTTTTGATTACATATACTTAAGCCGCTATGTTTGCTGCTGTTTATACTTGTGGTTACTTGCGTCTTTAGTTCTATACTTATCAGCAAAGCTTTCTCCCCTGCTTTTAGAATTACGGTTAAAACACAAGTATAAAGTAACGCTTCTATAAAATATACCTGCTTCGAGTTAAAAACTTGGAGCAGGTATACTTTTGCGTTTTAATTATTGTTTTTTAATGGAAGGCGTAAAGCTTCACTTTCAGAAACATCTGCAAACACAAAAAGTCTTGTACAGCTATACAAGGCTTCAGGGATGATTCCGGCAAAAATTAAGCTGCTACAGCAAGGCCGTTTACGAACTTGGCAAGCTTGGATTTGTGGTTGGCAGCGTTGTTTTTGTGGATGATGTTTTTCTTAGCCAGGCGGTCAAGCATAGAAGATACTGTCTTGTAAAGTTCCTGCGCCTCAACCTGATCAGTGGTGGTCTTCAGTTTCTTGATAAACGTACGAGTCGTTTTCGCCTGATACCTGTTACGAAGACGTTTAGCGTTATTCGCTCTGATTCTCTTTAATGCCGACTTATGGTTAGCCATGTTATTGTATAGTAATGATAAACCTTTTATTCTTTTCCTGAATGAGCTTGCAAAGGTAAAGGCTTTCTGCTTAATTTCCAAAGTATGGTTCTGATAAAGTGTATGGAAATATTTTGAAATCAATTCCCCGCTAAGCGCTTCCGGGTTACAGGCCCCTGCCATAAACACCAGTGTCAGCCCCGATTCTACTGCTTTGAATTTTAATACTGATTTCCTGGTTCTGTTTATATTTGTTTCAAGTACATTTTAGGCGTAAACAGGCAAAAATAATCTGCTTGGGATAGATTAACCTATAGATAGATCTTCCGCAAAATGAACGCCGCTTTATACTGTTAACCTTTATGCCATTAGTCCCCACTCAATATAAACCCCCTTTTTACCTGTTCAACAGCCACCTGCAGACCATTATTCCAAGCCTTTTCAGGCAGGTGCAGGGGGTGCAGTATGAGCGGGAGCGCCTGGTTATGCCCGACGATGACTTTCTAGATGTGGATTGGTCCCGGATAGGCTCTGATAAGCTGCTGGTGCTCTCTCACGGGCTAGAGGGCGACTCGGAACGGCCTTACATACAAGGCATGGTGAAGGCCTTTAACCAGCATGGTGTAGACGCTATGGCCTGGAACTACCGCAGTTGCAGCGGCGAACCCAACAAACTGCTCCGCTCCTACCACCTGGGTGCCTCCGACGACCTGGATTTTGTAGTGCGCCATGCCTTGCAGAGCGGACGCTACCGTACCGTATACTTGGTTGGCTTTAGTGCCGGCGGCAACATTACTTTAAAGTATCTGGGCGAAAATCCGGCACAAGTGCCTGCACAGGTAAAACGGGCAGCAGTATTTTCGGTGCCGGTAGATTTAAAAGGCTCTGCACAAAAAATACCCAGGGTATACACGCAACGCTTCCTGAAAAGCCTGGGCCGAAAACTGGAACAGAAGCGCCTTGTTTATCCCAATGAGATAGATCTTAGCACATATAGCCTGCTGCGCTCTTTCCCAGAGTTTGATGACAGGTACACAGCCCCGCTGCACGGGTTTAAGAATGCGGAAGACTACTATGCCCGAGCCAGTTCCAAGCAGTTTCAGAAAAATATCAGGATTCCGACGCTGCTGGTAAACGCTAAAAACGACCCGTTTCTATCAGAGGCATGTTACCCGGTGCAGGAAGCGCAGGAGAACCCGTTCTTTTACCTGGAGATGCCCCAAGAAGGCGGCCATGTAGGTTTTACAAAGGATTTCCGGAAGGATGTATACTACTCCGAGGTGCGCGCTGTACGGTTTCTGCTGAAGGAGAGCGTCTGAAATTTTGATAGAAACTTATACTTATTTCATCGGTACATATACCACTTTCTTCGTTTCAAAAAAATCCTCGTCAAAATAATCTTTCAGGTTATATACCTGCGTAATGAGGCCGGATTCGGCAATTTCTTCTATTAAGTCGCCGCCTTTCAGGTAGTACAAACCTTTGCCGGCTACATCCGTCTTTTTAAAGCTGTTGGCTACCCAAGGATAAAAATTAGCGAGACGGGTAACGGCGCGGCTTACCACAAATTCATACTTCTCGCGCACCTGCTCGGCGCGTACCTGGGCGGCCGTAACGTTGTGCAGGTGCAGCGCATGGGCTATTTCCTGCACCACATGTATCTTCTTGCCGATAGAATCTACCAGGTGAAATTTTACCTCCGGAAACATCACCGCCAAGGGCAAACCTGGCAAACCGCCGCCCGTGCCCACATCCAGCACCGAAGTATGCGCCGGAAATTGCACCACTTTGGCGATGCCGAGCGAGTGCAGGACATGGTGTACGCCCAGTTGTTCCATATCCTTGCGCGAGATAATGTTTATCTTCTGATTCCAGTCCTGCAGCAGTTCCCCCATCTGCTCATACTTCTGCAGTTGGTCTTCGGTCAAGTCCGGGAAGTAGCCGGAAATCAGGGTGCGGATAGCAGGCATTTTTTAAATTATGAATTAATAATTACGAATTACGATTGGCTATTAAGCAAACACAAAGTATAAAAAAGCCGCAATGAGCACAACAATAGCAACTGCGGCCAAGGCCATCAGCATATCAAACAGCACCACCAGGCCCGCATTGCGATATGCGCCTTCATACTTATGCCTGAGTTCCTGTTGCACTTGCTTGTCCTTCCGGAAACGCAGGTGCAGGTATAATCTACCTAAAAAAGAAAGTATACGTTCGCTCAACAGAAAAAACGCCTTTGTAAAGTATAAAACAAGCTCAGTGGCGTCGGTAGCCGTTGCAAAAGTATAAAATTAGTACGGTTGTGGCGCAAAACAAGAAAGCCCTTGCGGCACCAGGGCAGCAAGGGCTTTAAACGTAATTAATCAACCTTAATTCAATAAAAACTAATACCTTATTTCTTATCTGTAATTGTTACTGCTTCTCCTGAAATTCAACAATCAGGCAACCAGTAATTTAACAATTAAATAAGGTGCTTTTTATTTTTCACCATATCGTATAGTAATTCGCGGGCGCGGTGCAGCTGGGCTTTTACAGTGCCCAGCGGCGCGTTAAGTTCCGTCGCGATTTCCTCGTAGCTCAGCTCGTTAAAATAACGCAACGTAACCAGACGCTGATATTTGTCCGGCAATTTGGCCACTACGTACTGCATAATCTCGATCTTCTGATTTTTGATGGCTTCCTCCTGCGGATTCAGGTTCTTGTCCTTGAAGTCTATCGTAATCTCATCGCCATTATCGATTTTGATGGCCGAGTCGATGGACATGGTTTTGATCCGGTTTTTGCGGATAAAGTCGATACAGTTGTTGGTAGCGATACGGAACAGCCAGGTACTGAAGGCATATTCGGGATTAAACTTATGCAGGTTTCGAAACGCTTTGGCAAAAGCTTCAATTGTCAGGTCCTCGGCATCGTCGGCGTTGCGCACCATTTTTAAGACAACATGGTATACCGGTTTTTTATAGATACTCATCAGCTCGGCATACGCTTTCTCGTCATTATCCTCTACGGCGGCCTGAATGAGTTTGAAATCGTGTTTTGCTTTGGCAGAGAATTGCTTATTTACTTCCATCTGATTTTTTTATACATTAGTACAGATACCCCAAGGAACAGGTAATTGAAAAAGTAGACAACATCGAGCACAGGCAACAGTGGCACAGCGACAGTCTCGTTGAGCCTGCGTGCAGCAAGCACATACACCGGAAACACGGCTAAATACCGCAAGCCGATAAGCAGCCCTATTATAGCCAGATGGCTATGCAGGACAAGAAGTGTTATGGAAAGTAAATAAAAAAGTATGTTCGCCAATGCAAAAATTCCAATTCTTCTTCTGTCTGCCGGTTTATACTTGCTGCCAACAGACAGGTGCCTTCTTTTTTGTGTTACCCACTCCCGAAACGTCTTTTTAGGAATGCTGGCAGTTTGCGCCTCCTTGTCAATAACAATGCTTATGGTACTATTGTTGGCTGCGTCGCGAACAAAAAGATCATCGTCGCCTCCTAAAGTTTTTATATGCGATGCAAACCCTTTGTTTTTAAAGAAACACGCTTTGGTATAAGATAAGTTTCGGCCCACGCCCATGTATGCGCGGCCCTTGTTTGCATGAGACAAATACTGAATTCCGGTAAGCAAGGTTTCATATCGAATAAGATGATTCAGAAATCCTTTCGTTTTTAAGTAAGGAGAATAGCCCAGCACCAAGTCAGCACCACTAATAAAACCCTGCTGCATTTCTGCAATCCAGCTTCTGCTGCACGGGCGGCAGTCGGCGTCGGTAAAAAGCAGGTGCTCGTACCTAGCCGCCCTGATGCCCAAAGACAAAGCATACTTTTTAGGGTTCAGATACTCAGGCGTTTTCTTTATTGTTACTATCCTGAAGTTCGGAAACTGCTTTTCCAGTTCGTAAGTATAAAACTCGGTGTCGTCGTCAGAACGGTCATTTACCAGCAATACTTCAAATTTAGGATACTGCTGATTCAGTAACAGAGGCAGCAATTCTACCAGGTTTTCCAGCTCATTATGCGCCGCCACCACCACCGACATCGGGTGCCGCTGACTGGTTTCCGGACCTTTATACCTGGCCAGCGGCAGAAAATAGTAAAACACAAAGTATAACTGCACCAGCACACATAAGCCAAGCATCCCTAAAAGTATAAGTATAATCAAGTTTTAATGATTGATTTTTTTATTTGTTGGATAGTTAAATTACTTAATGGTTAAATGGTGTAATTGTTGAAATGTTAATTGTTTAATGTCGTTAAAAATTTAACAGCTTATACTTTGATTTATACTTATAATTATATGTGTTCACGCCTTTTACTCCTGAATAGCTACATTTAAAATACAAGTATAAACTCATGCTTCTATAAAGTAATCTGCTTCAAGTTTTCAATTCGAAGCTGGTAAAAACCCATGTACTAATTCGCTTAACACCCGTTGCTGAGAAGAATCATTTAGCCATCCAATAATTAAACCTTTCAAAATTAGGCAAAGTATAGCCATTTCCGAAGTATGCGCTGAATTTATAATTGTTTGTGCATTGTGCCCGGCTTGTTTGTATCTTTGCCGGTTATTAAAATTATCGGAACAAAAAGAGCATAAGCCTCTTAAAAGCTGGCAGCAGCGCCGGGCTATACATGTATAGCACCGGAAGCCGGACAACACGCAACCATGCAATTTTCTTTAGAAGCAACAGATACGCAATCCAAAGCTCGTGCCGGCGTGGTGCAAACCGACCACGGCGCCATCGAAACGCCCATTTTTATGCCCGTAGGTACGGCAGGCACTGTAAAAGCCGTACACCAGCGCGAGTTGAAAGAAGATGTAAAAGCGGAGATTATACTGGGCAATACCTACCATTTATACTTGCGGCCGGGCCTGAATGTGCTGGAACAGGCGGGCGGTTTGCACAAGTTTAACGGCTGGGACAGGCCTATACTTACTGACAGCGGCGGCTACCAGGTTTTTTCGCTGGCGGGTACGCGCAAGATAAAGGAAGAAGGCGTTAAGTTCAGATCTCATATAGATGGGTCAGCGCTTGACTTTACACCGGAAAACGTGATGGACACGCAGCGTATTATTGGCGCCGACATTGTAATGGCTTTTGATGAATGCACGCCCTACCCCTGCGATTATACTTACGCCAAAAACTCGATGGAACGCACGCACCGCTGGCTGCAGCGCTGCGTCGACCGCTTCGACAGCACCGGGCCGAAGTATGGCTACAACCAGACGCTTTTCCCGATTGTGCAGGGCAGCACTTACAAAGATCTGCGGGTGCAGTCGGCAGAAACAATTGCGAGCTTTGGCCGCGAAGGCAATGCCATTGGCGGTTTATCAGTAGGCGAGCCTGCCGAGATGATGTATGAGATGACGGAACTTGTGTGCGACATACTTCCAAAAGATAAGCCGCGTTACCTGATGGGCGTGGGCACCCCCGCTAACATTCTTGAAAATATTGCGCTGGGCGTGGATATGTTCGACTGCGTGTTGCCGACGCGCAATGCCCGCAACGGCATGTTGTTTACTACGCAGGGCATTATCAATATCAAAAACCAGCGATGGGCCAACGACCACAGCCCGATAGATACAGAACTTGGCGGCTACGCGAGTACTTTTTACAGCAAAGCCTACCTACGCCACTTGGTGCACAGCGGCGAATACCTGGGCGGCCAGATTTCAAGCATACACAACCTGACATTCTACCTGTGGCTGGTAAAACAGGCGCGCCAGCAAATCTTGAATGGAACTTTCCGGGACTGGAAAGATGTGATGGTACAGAAATTGATGACGCGTTTGTAGTTAGAAAGTTAAAGAGTTAGAAAGTTAAAAAGTTATACTTCCTAATTCTCCCACTTTCTAACTTTCTAACCTTTTAACTTTCTAACTCAAGTTGAAGCTCCTCGATAAATACATACTTAAGAAGTTTCTGTCCACCTACGTATTTGTGGTGCTGATATTGGTAGCCGTTATCTGCGTGATTGATTTTACGGAGAAAAACGACGACTTTATCGAGCATAGCGTGGCGGTTTCGGAAATCCTTGTTTATTACCTGAACCTGTTTCCGTACTGGGCCAACATGCTGAGCCCGATTACAGTGTTTATTGCAACCGTGTTTGTTACAGCCAACCTGGCATCGCATACCGAAATTATAGCTATACTAAGCAGTGGCGTAAGTTTCAGGCGGCTGCTGGTGCCTTACCTGATGGGCTCCACCATCATCGCCATTGCTATCTTCGGGCTTATTGGCTGGGTTATTCCTAATGCCAACAAAGAAACGGTGGCTTTCCAGATAAAATACGTCAAAAACCCCTTCACTTTCGACAGCCGCAACATACACATCAAAGTAGCACCCGAAACCTATGTATACATGGAAAGCTACAACAATACAGCCAACATAGGGTATAACTTCGCCTTGGAAAAAATTGACGGCACCAAACTTAAAAGCAAGCTCACCTCCAACAACATCTCCTGGAACCCGAAACTGAAAAAATGGCACACCGACAGCTACACGCTGCGCACCTTTAACGGCGAGAAGGAAACACTGTATAAAGGAAGTGCGCTCGATACCACGCTTAACCTGCTGCCCAAAGACTTTGAAAGTAATTACCGGCTGGAACAAACTATGACGCTGACAGAGCTGAGCCGCTATATACAGGAGAAGCGGGAAAGGGGCGCCGACGACATAGAGATTTATCTTATCGAGAAGTATGAGCGTTTCAGTTACCCTTTTGCAATCATTATCTTAACCATTATCGGGGTGATTCTGAGTGCACGCAAAGCACGTGGCGGCGTTGGTTTCCAGATTGCGCTGGGTTTCTTCCTGGCTTTTATTTTCATAATTTTCGTGATTACCAGCCGCAGCCTGGCGCAGGTCGGCGATATAGATCCAAGAGTTGCTGCCTGGATTCCATCCATTGTTTTTACCTGTATCGGGACTTTGTTGTACAGGTATGTTCCGCGCTAAAATATGCCACGCTTAAAAGACTTTCTTGAGCTTCATTTTATCATTTTTCTGTGGGGCTTTACGGCCATACTGGGCAAACTCATCAGCATTCCGGCGGTAGAGCTGGTTTCGATCCGCACGCTGATTGCAACGCTGGCGCTCGGGCTAATTATTTACAGACGCGGCACACCGTTCTGGACCGGCCGCAAAACTGCTTTACAGGTTACGGGCGTTGGCTTTCTGATTGCAGCCCACTGGATCCTGTTTTTCGCCTCCGCGCGCATCTCGTCGGTTTCCATCTGCCTGGTAGGTATGGCCACCTGCAGCCTCTGGACTTCTTTTCTGGAGCCGTTGTTTACAAAGTCCAGCATTAAGCCGCACGAAATACTGCTGGCGCTGCTCATCATCTTCGGGCTCTACATTATCTTTAAAGACGAGACAGACTTAAAAAATATTTTAGGCATCACAATGGCGGTGGGTTCTGCGCTGCTGGCTTCTATCTTCACGATTATCAACTCCAGGCTGGCAAAAAAACTCCCTTCCACCACCATTACCTGCTATGAAATGGGCGGTGCTTTTCTGGCGACTGTGCTGTTCTTTCCGTTTTACAAAGTATACTTTGCCGAAGGCGGGCATCTAAACTTCAGCCTCACCGCGCCGGACTGGCTTTGGGTATTGGTGCTGTCGCTGGCCTGCACTGTGTACGCTTATACTGCTTCGGTGCGCCTGATGCAGCGCATCTCGGCCTTCACCATGAACCTGACGGTGAACCTGGAGCCGGTGTACGGCATCCTGCTGGCCTTCATGATTTTTAAGGAGAACAAGCAGGTTTCGGGCGATTTTTATATCGGGGCGTCTATTATCCTGCTTAGCGTGTTCATCTATCCGGTGCTGGATTCTTATGCAGTGCGCCGCAAAAAGCTAAAGCAGGCCTTTCCAAATAAGATAGTGATCAGGAAAGAGTAGGCTGGCAGGCACTTCGCCTTTAAACAAGCCATACATCGCTGAGCCCGAACCAGTCATAGAAGCATAGGCAGCACCAGCGTCGTACAGTTTCTCTTTTATCAGCGGCAGCACTGGGTATTTCGAAAAAAGCGCGGCTTCAAAATCGTTCTGCAGTTTACCTTTCCATACTTCCACCTCCTGCTGCAACAAAGTAATTAAATTATAGTCAGGTTTATTGGGTGTAATGCCGCCATAAGCCTCAGCGGTGGTGATGTGGATGTCCGGGTATACTATCATGCAAGTATAACCGCTCAAATCCACGGTGGCAGGCGTAAATATATCTCCCCGCTCTGTGGCTATTACCGGTTTGTTCTGCACAAAAAAGGCGCAGTCGCTGCCCAACTGGCGGGCGTAGTTTTCCAGGGCTTCTACAGACAAATCCAGCTTAAACAAATTGTTCAGGATGCGCAAAGTATAAGCAGCGTCAGCCGAACCACCTCCAAGGCCCGCACCCATAGGCAGCACCTTGTGCAGGTGCATGTGTACGGGCGGCAATTCATACTTCTGTTTTAGTAGTTGATAGGCTTTTATACACAGGTTAGCCTCAGGCGCGCCGGGCACAGGTAGCCCTGTGGTGTCGAACTGCTGCACATTAGCAGGCAGCATCTCCAATGCCTCGCTCCATTTTACCGGATAAAAGCATGACTGTAAATTATGATAACCGTCCGGGCGTTTGCTGATGATGTTCAGTCCCAGGTTAATTTTCGCATTCGGGAAATCAAGCATGAGGTATGGCGCTTTGAGCCGCAATCTATAAAAAGGAACGGAAAAGGCCACTCCAAAGGCTTAAAATCACGATTAAGCACATTATTGCTACCTTCGTATTATCAAATATTATATCTTGAGGAAGTATAAATAAAGCTTTTGATGTTGTACCTGAACATTTACAGGGTTTGTGTTTTAATGAAACGAGAAACGAATAGTTCAGTCGATAGAAAAGTATAAATTGAAACCAGTTATATAAAGCCTGACAAGCATGTACAGCAAGTATGGCAAGCGCCTGTTAGACGTAATTGTAGCCAGCAGTGGACTGCTCCTGAGCGCTCCGCTGCTGCTGGCCCTTCTTCCGCCGCTGTATGTTGTAAATGGCGGCAGCATATTTTTTCGGCAGCAGCGGCCTGGCCTCCATGGCAAGCTCTTTTACCTGTATAAGCTGCAAACCATGACCAACGCCTGCACAGCAAAAGGCCAGTTGCTGCCGGATGCGCAGCGCCTCACCCGATTGGGCAGGTGGTTGCGCCGGTTATCTATAGATGAGCTGCCGCAGTTATACAATGTGCTGCGTGGCGACCTGAGCCTGGTAGGTCCGCGCCCGCTGCTGCCCCAATACCTGTCGCTATACTCTCCCGAACAAGCACAGCGGCACTGCGTACAACCGGGCATTACAGGATTAGCACAGGTGCAGGGGCGCAACATGCTTAGCTGGGAGCAGAAGTTCTATTACGATCTATGGTATACAGAGAATGTAACTCTTAAAACAGACCTGCGCATCCTGCTGAAAACACTGAAAATAGTTTGTAACGGTTACGGCATACATACGCCTGGCCATGCAACAGCACCTGAATTTACGGGCTCCGGAATAGAAGTATGAAAAATATTGCCATTGTCGGAGCCGGGGGACTGGGCCGCGAGCTACTGGTCCTGCTGCACCAGCTAAACGATCAACACGAAGTCTGGAACATCATTGGGTTTTACGATGACAACAGCACACTGCGCAGCAGCTCTATTAACGGTTTTCCCTGGCTAGGTACGATAGCCGATCTGGCTTTAGCAGATTACCCACTGCACATAGTCATCGGCATTGGCAACCCGCAGGTAAAAAAACAGATAATAGCAGCCCTGCAGGTAAATGAAAGCCTTGTTTTTCCAACGCTCCTCCATCCTTCTGTACAGATAAAACCTTATCAACATATTACAACTGGAAATGGCGTTATACTTACACAAGGTGTTATTCTGACCACTAATATTCGCATTGGCCACCATGTGCTCATTAATTTAAACTGTACGATTGGCCACGGCACTATCGTCGGAGATTATACTTCTATTATGCCCGGCGTCAATCTCTCCGGAGAAACACTTTTGGGTGCAGGTACTTATATTGGAACAAATGCAGCCATTTTACAGGGCCTGCACATCGGAGACGACAGCCAGATAGGAGCCGGCGCCGTAGTTACCACATCTATTCCGGCAAAATGTACGGCAGCAGGCGTGCCGGCAAAAATCATCAGACAACATGAACTATAAACCCGGCCGTATTTTCCTGTCGGTGCCCCACATGGGCGGCCACGAGAAAAACTATGTACTGAAAGCGCTGGAAGATAATTGGGTAACCACCACCGGCCCAAACCTCATAGGATTTGAGCACGACATCTGCCAGCATACTAATGCGCGCCATGCTGTAGCCCTCAGCTCGGGCACAGCTGCCATACACTTGGCGCTGCGTGTGCTGGGCATAGGCCCTGGCGATGACGTATTTTGCCCTACATTTACTTTCGTGGCTTCGGCCAGTCCTGTCCTGTACGTAGGTGCCACCCCTGTTTTTGTAGAAAGTGAGGCAGAAACCTGGAACATGTGCCCGGATACTTTGCAACAAGCTATTGCCGATCGTATGAAGGCAGGCAGAAAGCCCGGCTGTATTCTGGTAGTGCACCTGTATGGCATGCCGGCCAGATTAAAAGAAATTCTGGCAGTGGCAGCGCAGTATGGTATTCCGGTAGTAGAGGATGCGGCCGAAGCGCTTGGCTCCCGTTATGGCGGACATCACGTGGGCACACTTGGAAGTATTGGCGTTTTCTCGTTTAACGGAAACAAAATTATCACTACTTCGGGTGGTGGAGCTTTAATAACGGCCAATGAGCAACTGGCCAACCAGGCACGCTTTCTGGCTGCGCAGGCCAAAGACCCGGCTCCTTATTACCAGCATTCGCAATTGGGCTATAACTATCGCCTCAGCAACGTGAGCGCGGGTATCGGACGCGGGCAGTTAGAAGTACTTGAGAAGCATATTAAGCAGCGGCGCGAGGTGTATTTATACTATAAAGAGCGTTTACAGGAAATAGAGGGACTGGCCTTTCTGCCCGAGCCAACAGGTTCCTTCTCTAATTGGTGGCTTACTACGGTGCTGCTTCCCGAAACCTACTCGCCCGAAAGTATACGGCTGGCGCTGGAGGAAGAAAATATTGAAGCCCGCCCGCTCTGGAAGCCGCTGCACCTGCAGCCGCTCTTTAAGGATGTGCCTTACTATGGCGACAACCTCAGCGAACAGCTTTTTTCCCGCGGCCTTTGCCTGCCGAGCAGCAGCAACTTAACCGAAGAAGAGCTCGACAAGGTGGTAAAAGTACTTTTGCAGCAATTTCAACAGATGTAAAGTATCCCGCTTCGTGGCCGAGCCATTTTATACTTAAGCAGGAAGATAAATTAAGACGACGTTCTTTTATTCAGTAGCGCCCTGAATGCCAGTTGTTCATCTTCAAATTTATACATCTCCAAATTTCCAGATGCAAGTATATCTATACCTGCGCCAGTGCCTGATTCAGGTCGGCAATCAGTTCCTCCGGCTCTTCTATACCTACAGATAAGCGTATCACGCCAACAGTTATCCCCAGCTTCTGATGCTGTTCGGGGCTTAAGGAACGGTGGGAAGTACCCAGCGGATGAGACACGGAGGTGGTTACGCCGGCCAGCGACGGCGCAAATGGGATGTGCTCCAGCGCCTGCATAAATCTATTGACAGCTGCCACCTCGTCCTTAATCCGGAAACTCATCATACCGCCGAATATGCCCTGCCCCTGCTGCTTTGCCAGTTCGTGCTGCGGATGATCGGCAAGACCTGGATACCATACCTGTTCTACTTTGGGATGATCCTGCAGATATTTTGCCAGAATCAAAGCATTGCTGCTGTGCTGCTTCATGCGCAGGCGCAGCGTTTTAAGGCCTCTGGCAGCAAGCCAGGCTTCGAATGGGCTCAGATTCAGGCCATATAGTTTCACTACTTTCTGCACCCGCTGCTGGTCCTCCGCCCGGCGGCATATTACCACCCCTGCTGTTACATCGCTGTGGCCGGACAGGTATTTGGTTACGCTGTGAATCACAATGTCGGCGCCCAGCACAAGCGGTTTGGTAAGTATAGGCGTGGCAAAGGTATTGTCTATCACCAGACTGATGTTGTGCTGCTTTGTTTGCTGCGCTAGGCGTTGCATATCCAGCACCTGCAGTAATGGGTTGCTCATGGTTTCGGCCAGCAGCAACCGCGTATTTGATTTTACATAATTATCTAAAGTATAGGTATCGGCAGTTGGCAGCGCACTTACTTCCAGGCCCATCCGTGTGAGTTCCTGCACCAGCAGCGACGAAGATCCGCCATAAATCTCCTCAGCATACAGCACATGGTCGCCGGCTTTGCAGACGGTAAGTATGGCAGCCAGTATAGCCGACATACCCGAAGAGGTAACCACTGCCCCTGCGCCCTGCTCCAGTTTGTTTATTTCCTGTGCCAGCTCGTCGGAGTTGGGGTTGCCGTAGCGGGTATACATGTAGCTCTGGCCGGGCTGTGCAAAGTATAGCTCCAACTCGTCCAAGTCTTCAAAAGCGTAAACAGAGGTTTGATAAATGGGCGTTGTTTTGGGATGTATGTGCGGCATGATGCAAGTATAATTTCGCCTTTAAGTTAAGCAGCTTTTCTTTATCTTGAAGCTTTACCATGTTATAATCTGCTGGTTTTATTATGAAGTTTATGGTTCGGCAGCTTCACTGCACCTCAAGGAGAAATGCCAGCCCAGTGATAATCTGTAGAAATGTGTTATATTAGCAATGAAGTACACTATGCAGGTTATAGATACAAGTATGGAAAGAGGTAAGAATGGCATATTTACAATAGCTGTGCAGCATATAAAAGGATAAGCATCCTATAAATGACAATTAATAAAAAAAATAAATTACCCAAGTTGACATTTCGACGACTATATTATAGAATGCAAGGTTTTCCTTGGGGCAATGCCGCAATTTTGATTATTTGCGGACTGTTAGCAAGTTTTGTATTTTATCAATTGAATTCAACTAGCTTTGAGGCATTTGATACAACAGCTACTCTGACTAATTTACTGACTGTTAATGGTGTTTTTTCAGCAATTCTAATAACATATTTATTTTCAAGGATTATATGGACAAAAGATAGGAAATTAGAGTTGTTAAGAGAAGCTATATCTATCTCACAAAAAATAACTGAATTTAGACGTATCCTAAACAAACTGACATATTTCTATGATGTTTGGGATAATGATAAACAAACAAAATCTTTAATTGACTATGGAAAATTTAAGCATATTGACTTTTATGATTACAGGCTGAAAATGATAAGCGACTATGAGCCCGCAAATGCTAAGCTTATTGATGAATTTTATAAACATGGCGACTTTTCAGAAGGAAAATCAACATTATATTTAGCCATGGTATCTCTGGTTCGAGACAGAAAATCAGACTATCAATATCAAAAAGAACTATACAAGGATTTTAAACACAAAGAAATTTACAATTTTAAAATCGTTGAACGTTGGCTAGAATGTGAAATAATGGGCATAATTTCGTCTCGATTAGCCGGAAATACTAATTGGATCAAATATCTTGCCCTAAGAAATGAAAAAGCTTACATTTTAGCAGCTGCAACAAGAATTGATAAAAAGTATGAAGGGCAAGAATTGAATAATGAGTTAATAAAAGAAATAGCAGACGATATGAGTTCATATTATTTAAATGAGCTTTATGTTTGTTTAATGGATTTAAAAAAGGGAATTAATGATCTCAATCTTTTGATAATCATTTTAATTTCTTTTAGTCTCTTTTTTGGTGTCTTGACACCATTTATTCTTTTATTGGTAAGTTCTAAAGAGTTATGGTTTACAATTGTTGTTGCTCTGACAGCGGCTATCAATACCGGACTAATGAGTTATTTTATTTTTAGATTTCCTTTTTTAATAAATAAAGAGCTTAAATGGACATAAGGAAAATGTTACCAAGTATTGGCTTACCTCTATAGGGGAAAGTAGACCTTGGTAGCAAGTGCGGTGCTGAAAAATTCATACTGCGGCAAGCCCAAAACTATAATGTAACTAAGAATAAAAACTCATATAGCTATTTTCATACTACTATAAAAAGTAACACACTAGGATATACTAAAGAATGGATAGATAAAATTCTAAATCTACGCTCATGGATAAAGGACAGGCAATCGAAATAACAAGAAAATATATCGATTCTCTTAAGAACAAATTTGATATACAGCGTGCTATTTTATTTGGTAGTTATGCAAAGGGTACAAATCATGATGATAGTGATATAGACGTTGCGATAATACTAAGACATGTAAACGACATTATTGATACACAGATTGAGTTGATGAAACTCAGGCGCCAGATTGATTTAAGAATTGAACCACATCCCTTTGACTGTAATGATTTTAACAGAACAAATCCTGTGGTAAATGAAATTCTGGTACTGTACTTAAAGTAAGGATGGTGTTTTTGCCAGTTTATCAATGTTATAGTTGTACAAGAAGTATCGCATAGCCAATCGGTGATTTTCCCAGGACCTGGAGAAGGAAAGGGTCTTCCTCACCAG